>Ga0208246_1000686_pt1 | contig 24654 bp, 27 predicted proteins | sample RifOxyD2_FD_184039 | JGI IMG/M metagenome (GOLD analysis project Ga0208246, IMG submission 184039) | Soil microbial communities from Rifle, Colorado - Rifle Oxygen_injection D2 (SPAdes) | ecosystem: Environmental > Terrestrial > Deep subsurface > Rock core/Sediment | place: Rifle, Colorado... | reverse complement strand
TCATTGTGGAGGTGAAAACCCTCCGTGACCTCCATGCCGCCGGCCTCATCGGGGACTGGGACGCGCCCTACCCCTTGCTCGATGTGTCGGGCAACCTCCAGCAGGCTGGCGAGGACCCCACGTCGGTCGACGGCTACGTGAAGAAGCATGAGCTGTCGGTCGGCGAGTGTGGCAGGCGGAACGCACAACCCGCTCTACGACTCCGCCGTCGCAGCCGTCGTCTACCGCCACCTGATCCGCAACAAGTAGCACATCGGAGTTTGGGAGAACTCCATCAACAAAAACCTAGCGCACGACCTTCGGGTACGGCGCTTTCTCTTTTTGCACAAAAATAATAAAATTTATGATAGTTAAGTTTTTTATATTGGCAAAAATATCGGGGGTGGGTAAACCATAGTAATTAAATTAGTTATTAATTAACTAAAAACATATGAAACAAGAGAAACATCAATCAACGCAAGAAAAAATCAAAAAAGTCGAAGTCCGTGAGTTAGCACCGGAAGAATTTTGGGGTGGTTCCGTTACACTTGGTGAGTTAAGCGAAGAAGAATTTGCTCAAAGAATTGGAGAGGTAGCAAATGAATTAAGTTTTACCTATTCGGGATACCGTGTTTCGGGTAATTATTATTTTAGTCGTTATCCACGCCGAGCCTTTGGCCCCGTTGCCCCCGTGGGAAAATATCAGGAAGCATTACAAAAGCTGGCGGAGAAATTAGGAACAGTCGGAAATGAAGAAAAGAAATCTGAACAGCCAAAATTTAGGGTTCTTCTAGGACTTCAAGAGGGTTATGCTGAACATAAAAAACGAGGGGTTATTGAGCGAATAGGTAAAGGCGAAATCACAGACATTGAAAAAGCGAAAGAAATTGTGAGAGTAGAGATTGATGGTCTATCTGAAGTTGGAATTGATATTGATAAATTTTCTAGTATTGAGGAGTTAAGAGATGTTATAGAAAAAACGAATTTAGGAAAAAACCACACTCTCGCAGAAGTTCAAGAAGCGCTAGGCGAAGGATTTGATCTAGTTTCCGCAGAGATATATTCCGCAGGATCTTGGGGTAAGTATACCGAACCAGCGATAATTATTGAGGGTGATAAATCTCAATTACAAAAAGTATATGCTCTTGCTGAAAAATTTCGTCAAGCAAGAATTGCAGTGGAAGATTTGCAAGATGGACAGGCACACATGGTAGAAACTAAATATTGCGAGGATCCTGATAAGGAATAAAATATGTCTCAAGAAGAAATTACAACAAAATATAATCTTGTAGATTCAATTGCCGATTGGATGACGAGTTCTGGCATCCAGTCGCCCGATGGCGGGGTGTACGCGTGGTATGATGTGGAAACCGGAAAACATTCATACCTATATTCAGAAATTACCGGCTACGCTGTCACTGCTTTTTTGTATTTACACAAACTCTACAATCGAATTGAATATGTTGAGCGAGCGGAGAAAGCCGCCGAATGGGTAATAAAAAACGCTTTAAGTGACTGCGGGGGAGTTAAAACAAGATATTTTACAGACAAAGATAGTGTTGACGAACATACTTCGTTTTCCGGAGGAAATATATTTTCGTTTGATACAGCGATGGTGCTCTACGGATTTGCAAATCTTTATAAAACAACAAATAAAACAATATATCTTGAGTATGCCAAAAAAATGGCAGATTTTTTAGTGGAAACCATGCAAAAGCCCGACGGGTCATTTATTGCAATCTATAACGAGAAAACCGGATCTGTATCTAATTCTACAAAAAAATGGTCAACACAATCTGGTAGTTTCCATGCAAAAAATGCCCTCGGGTTAGTTGCAACATATGAGATAACAAAAGACGAGCGATACAAGGATGCGGCTGTCAAAGTATGTGAATTTGCTTTGACCAGACAAGAAGAGAGCGGGAGGTTTATTACAGACACCGCCTCGCTTTGCACGCACATGCACCCTCATTGCTACACCATTGAGGGTTTATCTTTTGTCGGTTCTACATTCGGTATAGAGAAATTTACAAAAGCGGCAGAGAGAGCTGCCTACTGGGCGTTATCTCGTACAGATGAAAACGGCATAAATGAAACTTACTTCCCCGCAACAGATACATTCAGCGATTTTCAGAGATCTGATGTGCTGGCGCAGGTTCTTCGTATGGGGCTTTTGTTTGTAAAGGATCAGAGCATTGATCATTTAGCAAAAGTGCTTTTGAAATACCGTACCGACCAAGATCATAATGGTGAAAAAGACGGATTTTTTTATAGCTCTACCCATGAGCATGTAAATTTTTGGTGCACGATGTTTGCACTTCAAGCATTGTCTATTTATTACGACAAAGATTTGATACCGAAAAATGGGGAGAGATTTGATTTATTGGTCTAATAATTATGCAAGATAAAAAAATAGCAATAATATTTGGGACACGACCAGAAATTATAAAACTTACACCCGTAATCCGCGAGTGTCAGAAACGAAATTTGCCATTTTTTTGTATTCATACGGGTCAACACTACTCTTTTGAAATGGATGCAATCTTTTTTGATGAACTTTCTTTACCTGTTCCAGATTACAAATTAGAGATCGGGACACAACTTACCGCTGGACACGGAGAGCAGGTCGGGTTAATGCTCGCTCAAATTGAAAAGATTCTCATAAAAGAAAAACCATTCGTAGTGGTTGTTCAGGGGGATACCAACACAGTTCTCGCTGGCGCACTTTCTGCGACAAAGATACCAACCCCAGTATATGATCAGAGGATACGAGTTGCCCATGTTGAGGCAGGATTGCGGAGCTATGACCGACAAATGCCGGAAGAAACAAATAGAGTGCTAGTTGATCATATTTCAGATTTTCTTTTCGCGCCTACTGAAAACAAAAAAAAGATATTACTTGGTGAAGGTATAGCAGAAGATAAGATTTTTGTGGTTGGAAATACTATTGTGGACATGGTATTGCAGTCATCAATAGTTGCAAAAGAAAAATCAAATGTTTTAGAAAAATTTAATCTGAAAGAAAATAGCTATATTCTTTTAACATTACATCGGCAAGAAAATGTGGACTCAAAAGAAACACTCTTAAATATTATTGAAGGAGTCTATCGTTTTGCAGAACAGAGGAATTTGCCGGTAGTATTTCCTATTCATCCACGAACAGAAAAAATGCTACACACTTTTGATATTTTATTGCCAAGAATAATACAAACAGTAACACCTACAGGATACCTTGATTTTATTTCTCTTGAAATAAACGCTTGTTTGATTATGACAGATTCTGGGGGATTGCAAGAAGAAGCCTGTATTTTGCAAGTTCCGTGCGTGACCTTACGCAACAGCACAGAACGGCCTGAAACCATTGCGGTGGGAGCAAATAGTATTGCGGGGACTAATTCAGATTCTATTTTGCAAAATGCGCATAAAATGATTGGTAAAAATAGAGATTGGGAGAATCCATTTGGCGATGGTAAAACGGCAGAAAGAATTATTAATACTATCATAAAAAATTATGAAAACTGAAAAAGAAAAAATGCTTGCGAGTGAGCCATATAATTCTTCGGATCCAGAATTGGAAACTGAGCTATTGTTCGCGAGAGATTTGATTTACAAGTTCAATACTACAGAACCTAGGCAAGTGGATTTAAGAAAAAGCATCTTGAAAACATTGTTGCGTACTGATGTTTCAGATACATACATAGAACCCCCGTTTTATTGCGACTACGGATATAATGTAAAAATTGGAAAGAATTTCAATACAAATTTTGACTGTGTGTTCTTAGATTCAAATGAGATTGCCTTTGGCGATAATACTTTAATTGGTCCCGGAGTTCATATCTACACATCGGGACATCCTCTGTCTGGTGAGGAAAGAAATAAATATTTGGAATTTGCGAAACCAGTCCGTATAGGAAGCGATGTATGGATCGGTGGTAGATCAATTATATTGCCCGGGGTAAATATAGGAAATAATGTCGTTATTGGTGCTGGCAGTGTTGTTGCGTCTGATATACCGGATAATTCGATTGCAGTTGGTAACCCTTGCAAGGTGATTAAAGAAAATAAAATATAGTATGGATATGATTACAGACAAAATAATATGTGTAAGACATCTGCAAGACCAGAATGTTCTTAAAAGCTACGGGCTAAATGGACCTCTTGTGGATGGGCAGGAAGATAAGATAGAAAGTGCAAGTAAAAAGATACTAGAAGAAACAAGGAATGGTAATTTCAATCGCATCAGAATTTTATATACTGATAAAACCATACGAATTGAGCAGACAGCAAAAATGCTTGCAAGTGAGTTGAAAAAAAACGGGGAAATAGAAATTTCTACTGAAACAGATGAGCGATTGAATATTTTTTATCAAGGTGAAGTTTTGTTGCCGATAAATTACAAAGATGGAGAGCACTTTGATCCACTTATGCAGGCATGGGATGCAATATCTGATGAGGCTTACATCTACAGAAATATAGATTATCGTTTTGGAGATGGATATGGGTTTAAGAAATATCCTTTACTAGCAAAATCTTTTTTGAAAAGTGGCGAGAGTGTCGCCGATCTGCTTATACGGAGGTATTCTTTGATAGTTGATATACTAAGTGGCAAATTACGAGGGGAGAATGAACTGTTGGTTTTATGCACGCAAAGCGATTTGCCACTTTTACTACTTGAATTACAGGAAGTTGGGAGGATGGGAAATATAAGACAAGAAGAATTGCCGTTTATCTGCTGGCAGGTATATAAAGAAAAAATTCAAAAGAATTATAATGGTGATATTCCAATGGGATATACGATATCTCTTGATCTTTCCGATCTTGTCAATTCTGATTTTAAAGAAGTGGTTATGTTGGCAAAGAAAAACATTGAAGATAGAAAAGCTGTGCCACCGTCATCAATTCAGGATATCTTAAATACAACCGATAACGATTTTAGTGAGATTGACAATAACTTCAAAAAGGAAATTGGTGTTGGCATTGATTCCACAAGCATAATAAATTCAGAATTTGGATTTTATCCTGTTTCCGTAGTTATTCCTTATTATAATTCACGGAGCACAATTCTTGATGTTTTACGATCAATAGAGCTACAAAATCTCACAAAGAAAGAAATGTCTAATGTTGAGGTCGTCATTGTTAATGATGGGTGGAAAGATGATCTAGAGGATATTGTTATTCCCAGCGACTACTCTTTTGATTTAAAAATAATAACATGCGAAGAAAATGGTGGCCGATCGGTTGCAAGGAATATCGGCACACGCAATGCGAAGCACGATATTTTGATGTTTCTGGATGCAGATAATTTAGTTTCCGGTGAGTGTTTGAGAGAACACTCTATTCGTAATAAGATTACACCCGATCAACTGTATACATCGCTTGTGGCAAATATCTTTCTTGAAGATGTTCCAAAAATAACCAGCCCTTATTTTTCTGAAAATAAGCCACTGCCAAAACCAAACGATTTTAACGAGTTTAGAGTAAAAGAAGAAATAAAAAGTAGCTCGGTCGGTATACACGATATTAAGAGAGATACCACGGTTGAAATTTTGAAAGAAACAGACAATTTTCGCAAGTATGGATTTGGCAGAATGGTTGCATACTATGATCTGCCCTCAATGTACGCTACATATTGTGTATCTGTGACAAAAACAATGTTTCAGAAAATTGGAGGGTTTTCTGAAAAGTTTAAAGGTTGGGGCATGGAAGATTCCTTTTTTGGAGCAATCGGTATAGTGCGTGGAGCAAAAATTATCCCGATTTTATCATGTGGTAGTTACAGTATTAATCTTCCGTCACATTCGGGCTCCGAAGAAAAAGAAAAAATGGAATTAAAAGTAAATGTTGACAGATACAATAAACTCATGAGAGATTCGTTTGTATAGCCCCTCCCTCCCGCCAAAAAAAATCAGAAAAGGATCCGCCGTGCATTCCTCCCGCACTCTCCTGCGCGGCGGATACAAAATCCCCGCACAAAAAGAGTCGAGGTAAAGCAAATCCTTTTTCTCCCGCAAAAATAGTTTTGCTTTGCCTCGTCCGAATTGCATTTCGCCCCGCCACACTGCCCGAATACTTGGAGGGCAGAAACCCCGAAAGAAAAACACCCTTTCCTTTTTCAAAAAGAATTCCTCCCGCCAAATCAGAAATGCAAGGAGTGTTTTTTCTTTCGGGGTTGCCGCCGAGTCCGCGGGGCGGTGGCGGGGTGATTGTCCGAGCGTACGATTCAATTCAGAGCCACCACGTGCTCCGCGCGTGCAATTAGCCATCATTACGAATTTTTGATAAAGTAGGTTCGAGTGAAGTCGTAAAGACACTCCATAACAAAAAACTCCGCCTTGAGCAGAGTTTTTTGTTATGGAGCCACCTCCGGGGATCGAACCCGGGACCTCTGCTTTACGAAAGCATTGCTCTACCAGCTGAGCTAAGGTGGCGTAGTTTGTTGGAGCGGGGTACGGGAATCGAACCCGCGTTACCTGCTTGGGAAGCAGATGTTCTACCATTGAACTAACCCCGCAGTTGTTCGACGGCTTTGTTACTTAGCCGTGCCGAATGCACGACTTTGTCATCTCGTTGCTTGTCTTATTAAGACAGTAAATATTTGATATTTAGTTTTTTCACCTGTACCCATAACGTCACGTATTATATACTTATCTTACTGCTTTGCAAGTCTAGAGTCTGACTCAGTTTAGGGACCAATTTTGAAGTCAGGTTTTGGCTTCTATAATAGCTTCGAAGAATGATTCGTTTAAAGAATGTATCGAAAATTTATCCGGGAAATATTGTGGGTTTGCAAAATGTAAATCTGCATATTAGGCCAGGTGAATTCGTTTCCATTGTCGGTCAGAGTGGTACCGGCAAGACTACACTGGTTAAACTTTTAATTTCTGAAGAGCGTCCGTCTAGTGGTCAAATCGTGATTGGAGGTTGGGATATTTCATTGGTTAGATCTTCCGAAGTTCCGTTATTGCGTCGCCAGATTGGTGTTGTTTTTCAGGACTTTAAATTATTACCCAAAAAAACCGTCTACGAAAACGTGGCTTTTGCCCTGGAAGTAGCAGGTGTTCGATCAAGTCGGATTAGAGCTATCGTGCCTCAGGCACTTAAGATTGTTGGACTGACTGATAAAGTCGATCGATATCCGCGACAAATATCTGGTGGTGAGCAGCAACGCGTGGTTATTGCTCGTTCGCTGGTACACCGTCCGAAGATCATTGTAGCTGATGAACCAACTGGTAATTTGGACTCAATTAATACTTGGGAGATTATCGATCTACTGCGTCGCATTAATGGTTTTGGAACAACTGTGGTGTTAGTTACTCATAATCGTGAAGTGGTCAATTCTTTGCAGCGACGGGTTATAACCATTGATCGTGGGTTAGTGGTTTCCGATGTCGAAGAAGGTAAGTACGTTCTATGAAATTATCGTTTCTAATGAGGGTTATGAAGTTTGGGGTCCAGGATTTTTTTCGTAATTTTTGGTTGTCTGCAGCGACAGTTAGTGTATTGACTTTAACCGTTATATCCATCAATGCGTTAGTTTTGATGAACGTGTTGGGTAAGATCGCAGTTACGACCGTCGAATCCAAGATCGATGCAAGTGTCCATTTTCGCCAAGATGTCGATGAGAGTCGAGTGAAGACTGTTCGAGTTGCTCTGTTGGGTTTACCAGAAGTGAAAGAAGTCGAATACGTCTCTCCAGAGGAATCATTACAACAATTTAAAATCGACAATGGAGAGGAATCAGAACTAGTTAAGTCGCTTGAGGAGATTGAAGGTAATCCGTTCGGTGCGACACTAATTGTTAGAGCACACGACACCTCGGGTTACTCGACAATCATGCAGACCTTAAACCAACCATTATTTGCCAGCCTAATTGAGGAGAAGGATTTTTCTGATTACGAGGCCATGGTGTCTCGTCTCAACGCTATAACTGGTAAGTTGGAGATTTTTTTGTTGGCCGTCACCTGTGCATTCGGCGTCATTGCTTTGTTGATTGTAATGAACGCAGTTCGTGTTTCGGTTTATACTCATCGAGAAGAGATTTCTATTATGCGATTGGTTGGTGCGTCTAATTGGTTTATTCGAGGTCCGTTTTATGTTGAGGCATTAATTTGGACACTGGTTTCGGTTGGTTTAACCGTACTACTTCTTTATCCGGCACTTATAATCATTCAACCGTTTCTTCAGCGGTTCTTTGGTTCTAATTCGGTTGACTTAGTTTCTTTTTATACTGTCAATTTGTTGTCATTGGTCGGTTTGCAAGTGATAGGAGTCGCTTTTATGACACTCGTGACCACCAAGTTGGCTACAGCTAGGTATCTACGTGTCTAACTAATATGTTCAGTTGGTGTAGAAAACCAAAATCAGACGGAACAGTGTTTTTCCTTTTTATCGCCGGACTAGGGACGATCATTTTGGCGTCTGCAGTATTGGGAACCGTCCTTGATCGTCGATTAGCAGTTGGTGACGATCCAGATATTGTGGCATTACTTGCTCGAGGTTCCAGCAATGACGAAGTGACAGGTATTGAGAAGTTAGCGATTGAGCCAACTTCCGATACGTTGTCGGTGTATGCTTACGTGGTTGACGGACAGCGTCGGGTGGCACTGGTTGGTTGGGATCGACAAGCTGGTAGTTATCGATTGTACGATGATTCTATTCTTAGGTTTGATGGAGCACTCAGAGTGGAACTTGAGTCTGAGAATGTCGCTATGCGTGATGGTACGCAAGTTATAAAAATTTCGGCTGGTAGTCAGATTGGTGAGTCAGTAGCTTGGATTGGGGTTAAGGAGGCAACACTTTTTATCTACTCAATTTGTAGTCAAGACGAAATCTGTGGCCAGACTATGGTTGTATCTGATCCAGACAGATTAACCATTCAGGATGTCACTGGTGATGGGCAAGCTGAGCTTCTTGTTGGTAGGTCTAATGAAACTTCCAATTTTGATGTTTATTCTTGGCATATAGATCGGCTACAGTATGATCAATCGCTAACTGTAGCCTTAAATTCTCGCTCTACAATGTTTCCTGAGCCGTAATTTTGAGGCTGGTAGTTTCGTCTGGGTTGATCTGGGCGATTTTTTGATATAAGCTCTGACCGAACCGAAGATAATCGTTCATCTATTCGGGGGTCGTCCAATGGGTCGTCCGTAGCGTAGCCACGAGCTAGCGCAGTGGCCAAGCCGGACGACGGGCGACAAAAGTCGCCCCGGCAAAGCAAGTTTCAGTTTTTTGATCGAGGCTCTGCCGAGAAATATTCATCGGTTAGTTCAAAAAGGTTCATCTATTCGGGGGTCGTCCAATGGTAGGACAGCGGCCTTTGAAGCCGTCAATCCAGGTTCGAATCCTGGCCCCCGAACCAAATATCTTTAAAAAGTCGTCCAATGGGTCGAGCTGCAGGAAAGGACTGAACTGCTTCAGTCCGCCCCAGCGAGACCGGCGAGGCGATGTCTCGCTTAACCGCGAACCGCCGAGCCGCGGACAGCGGCCTTTGAAGCCGTCAATCCAGGTTCGAATCCTGGCCCCCGAACCAAATAAAAAATTGGTATAATAAAAATAGGTCGCCCCTCCTTCGCTCTTTGAGCTTCAGAAGGGTTTAAAATATAAAATAATTAATAATTTACTAAAATACTATGAAAAAAATTATTTGGCCCGGAATATTGGCTGGTCTTACCACCCTTATTTTGGGCATGGGCATTAGTTATTTGTTTATGCTTTTCCCATCGGTCAACGCTGATTATTACAACACCGGCGTTATGCGCCCGTGGAAAGATCCAATAATGTCTTTGTTCTTCTTATATCCTTTTGTTCAAGGAATAATTCTGGCTTGGGCTTGGAATAAAGCTAAGGGGCTTTTTACAGGAACAGCCATGCAAAGAGGAATGAGCTTTGGCTTTTCTATTTTTCTAGTGGCAACCATCCCCGGAATGCTCGTGAGCTATAGCAGTTTTCCGCTTTCTTTACTTACCATAATTTCTTGGACAGTGAGCGGACTTGTTTGTATCACAATTTCCGGTATGATCTTCGCCAAAATGAACGCATAAAGATATTATGAACAAACAAACTAAAATTTTAATTTTTGTCTTATTAATTTTAGTTTTGGTAGTTGTCAGTTATTTGATTGTTAATAATAACTTTTCACCTCGGAACATAGTCGGCAATGATCGTGATGTCCATGGTTGTATTGGTTCAGCTGGCTACTCATGGTGTGAGGCAAAAAATAAGTGTTTGAGACCTTGGGAAGAAAAATGCGAAACTGCAGATGCCCCGTCGGGCAATGTGTTTACTGAAGCGGAAGCCAAAACCATCGCTGAAAAATCTTGCATAAAAGGAGGCGAGGCCTTGGGGCCTGGTACCTATAACGAAAACTTCAAAACTTGGTGGTTTGATGCCAATCTAAATGCCACCAGACCGGGTTGTAATCCAGCTTGTGTAGTAAGCGAAGAAACGAAAACTGCGGAAATAAACTGGCGCTGCACCGGATTAAAACAATAATAGGCGGCACATCAACAAAGTTGGTACGAAATTCAGTGGCGGCGGAAAAGCCATCTTTCACCTTTCAGCTTCGGACAGGCAAGCGAGAGTGGGTAAAAATTCCTTCCTTCCAGCTCTCTTCCTTTTTTACCCGCCTTCGCCAGAAGTGGATAGGCGATCTCAAAGTTTTTCAAAATTCAACGTTCGGATTTTCGCTAAAAAAGTTCGGATTTCGTTCGGCGTTCGGAGCCACGGAAAGAACGCCTAAAACAAGGCGTTTTTTTCGTTGACCCCACGTGGGACGTAGAACCGGGAGTTTTGCACAGACGGTTGACTTTTCGAGTGTGATGTCATAAGGTGCCATAACGTCCGTATACCGTTCAGGGCGTAGGAGGTGAACATGAGCATCTTTGAAAGAGTTAGGCAGGTACTTAAGGAGGAGGATGGACATAAGGCGGAAGCCGAGCGGGCTACCCGGCTCGAACGCAGGCAGCAGGAAGCTCTTGCGGCCGAGAAGTGGGAGGAGCACAGACTACGGCTGGCCCAACCCTACCTTAATCTGGTGGAGGCGGCCTCGGCCTCGCTGGACTCGCTCCTGGCCGATTCCGACTTCGTCGTCTACTTCAGGGCGGTCTTGAAGGAAAGGGGGAAGGGCAGCAGGTGGCTCTTGTTCTTCGAGATGTCCTGTGGTACCTATGGGATAGGCGGTTTCGAGACGGACATAGACTGCGACATCGGATGGGAGTTCTGGCTCGATGCCGAGGCGTCCGGCGCCCAGAGGAAGTTCGTCCTGGTGCGGAATGCCATGTCCCGCAGCAACCTCTACGCGGGCGACTGGGGGCTGGAGTTCCAGCCGACCAAGTACGGCCTCAACGAGGCGGCCTCCGTCGGGGAGAGGGTAAAAGGCCTACTCGGGTCCATGCAAACCCCTGAGTCGCTGCTCCGCTACCTGTTCGAGAGGTTCGGACGTTCGGCCGAATATAGTCTCTGAACCAGGAGATCTTTTCGTCAAGAGGGCTTTCACCGGCGAACTGCCAAAGCGGTATCGTCGGTTTTTTATCGATAAAGCGAATCTGATCCTGTAGGCCTTGGAACCTCCACCGAACTCCCTATTTAAGGCTATCTCGTTTCTAATGTCTTCCACAATGCGGAGCTAAATCGTATGTTCAGCGTTCGGAACCAAATAAAATGAAACTCAATAATATATTAAAATTAATCATTGCTATAACTGTTTCTCAACTAGCTGGAGTAGTTGGCTCATTTTTTACTATACCTTCCGTTCCAACCTGGTATGCAGGGATCGTGAAACCGGCTCTTAATCCTCCGGCGTGGCTGTTTGGACCGGTCTGGACGACATTATTCGTACTTATGGGTGTCGCGGCTTTTCTTGTTTGGAATAAAGGACTTGACCGCAAGGGTGTGAAAATTGCCCTGGGCATATTCCTCGGTCAGTTGGTACTCAATACTATTTGGTCAATTGTTTTTTTTGGTTTGCATAGCCCGGGTGGTGCATTAACTGAGATAATTTTTCTTTGGCTCGCTATTCTCGCCACAATCATCGCCTTTGCCAAAATCTCCAAACCGGCTGCATGGTTACTTTTACCGTACATTTTGTGGGTCAGTTTTGCTGCTTATCTTAACTACTCAATTTGGATTTTGAATTAGTTTCCAATCTTAAGGTTTAAAGGTGGATAAGGTCTATTGACCTATTTTTTTATTTTAGTAACATAATTACTACGTTCCGAAAGGGGATACGGTCGTTCAACAATGGGTGTCGCCAAACTGCACCCCTAGTAGGAATGTCGGAGATCGGACCTTGTTAGGTCCAAGCGATAAACGCGTTAACAGACCGGCAGCTCGGCGACACCCGCAGAGTCCCCACCTCACTTTGGCCATCCGTGCTTCTAACGGATGGCCCTTTTTATTTGAATCGCGTTACAGTTTCGATCCTACCTTTTCAGATAAAATGATCCCGTTGCTCTATTACCATTGTCTTGACCGCAGCGTCCGAACGTCCTTTAATTACCTGAGATATGAGTTGGCCTTGGCGGACGGCTACAATGCCGTTAGAAACAGACATAGAGATTGAGACGGTGCCCCATTACCATGTCTACATGGTCCGGTGCACCGATGGTTCGCTTTTCACTGGAGTAACTTCTGAACTCGAAGGTATTCTTCTGCAAATTAATTCGGGTCGTGGACCGCAGTATACTCGAACACGTTGCCCTGTTTTTCTTGTCTACAGTGAGGAGTTTATGAATGAGGCAGATGCCGAACACCGGGCTGAGTTCATTCGTCAGCTCGACCGACGAGACAAAGAGAGTTTACTATCCGAATCATCATTGGCGGTTTTGGAGTAAAGTTGATTAGGGCGACAGGAGTCGCCTTTTAAATTTGTATGCTAATGAGACGAAGCTTATACTTAAGTCCGTCCGAATTAAGAAGACAACTAAACTAGAGATGAAAGACAAAATGGACAAAACACGACGTCAGAGAGTGAATCACATTATACTAACGATGATTAATACCGATCTGTTATTTTATTTGGCAGTAGGATTGACCGGACCAATCGTCGCTATTTTTTACTCCAGTCATGTGCACGGAGGCAGTGTGGCTCTGGCTGGAATGGCAATTGCTGTGTTCTGGGTGGTCAAGTCGTTGGTTCAAGTTCCAGTCTCTCTATACGCCGACCATCATCCGGGCGAATCGGATGATTACGCAATGATGGTGACCGGCTTCACTCTGGCTGCCTTAGTTCCACTCTGTTACTACTTGTTTGTGACTGAAATTTGGCAGGTTTATTTGTTAGAGATTATGAATGGTATTGCTTACGGACTTAGTGTGCCTACCTACCTTTCAATTTTTACACGGCACATTGATCATCATCGAGAGAATTTCGAATGGACCTTGCATAGTAACGCAGTTGGATTGAGCTATGCAGCTGCCGCCGCATTAGGCGGACTACTAGCTGAACGTTTTGGTTTTCGATCACTTTTTTTAGTGACATCTGCTGTTATGTTTATGGCACCAATAGCGTTGTTATTCATTCGTAAAGATATTATTAATTCTGACCGTCTGGAATTAGCGTCTACCAAGACAAATTCGACCAGTGCTGGTCTTCCTTCCAAAGACTGATCCCTATATATGGGTACATTTTGGCATGACTATCTCTATACTCCGCTCCTGAACTTTCTTATCTTCCTTTATAATGGACCAGCGGCTGGTAACTTAGGTGTCGCTGTTATTGAGTTGACTGTGTTACTTCGTCTTTTGCTATTACCGCTGTCGATTATTGATGAGCGTAACCGTTTCCGTTACGAGAAGCTCGATCGTAAGGTTCAGACCATTGAGCGTGATTTTAAAGATGACACAGTCAAAATGAAGGAGAAGATTCGAGAGTTGCTGCGTCAGCACAAGGTGAATTATTGGTCGAAGGTCGGTTTGTTAGGTGTCCAGGGTTTGGTATTGGTTCTGCTTTATCAGGTTTTTGTAGCAGGTGTTAGGTTTACTCGTTACGAAGTGCTTTATAGTTGGGTTCGAATGCCACAAGAGGTTAGTTCTATGTTTTTAGGTTCTGATCTTGGGCACCATAGTTTGTTTTGGGCCGGGCTAGTGGCCGGATTACTTTTTTTGAATATCTACACTGTACAAAAGCAGCGTGAGCATTTGGTTACCAAATCAGATGTCATGTACTTACTAACCTTCCCTTTGGCTACTTTTGTTCTATTAGCCTTTCTACCTATGGTAAAGTCGGTTTTTGTCTTGACTTCGATGCTCTTCACAATGGTAGTTTTTGGGCTAAGAAAGGCCTTTTTTAGAGTAAAATCATCAGAGTAGACCAGTTTTATAGCCTTGACTTTCAGGTTTGTTATTGATAAGGTCTCCTATCACTCTTAAAGCCGGATATTGGCTCAATAGGGATCAAAACTTATATGTCCGATAGTCTAGACAAGATAATGTATTCGTTCGTTGTTGAGGACGTCCTTAAGGGTTTGTTTGTTTACGTTCCACCGGGGTACGTGGCCTGTGTTTACGACCTAGGTCGTGGTGTTCTGAAGAAAGTTTACACTCCTGGCTTACATCTTAAGATTCCTTTTTGGCAGAAAGCCAAACTTTTTAATACTCAGACTCTTGAATATTCAGTTAGTAAGGTCTTCAACGAAGATAACGTTCAAGCGTTGGGTGATGTGCCGATTGTAGCTCAGACCAAGGATGGCAAGCGTATTTCGATTGAAGGTACTGTGCTATTGCGTCTTGATATCAATCAGATTCCGACTATTTGGCAGACCATTGGTGAGGATTTTGTTACCAAGATAGTCCGTCCAACAATTCGAAGTCGTATGCGTATGATTTCTTCACGTTACGATTACAATGATGTTGTCTCTTCACGACGTGATGTTGTGGAGGTTGAAGCTAAGAATGAATTGGAAAGAATCTTTTATCCGCGCGGTATCTTTGTTGAGAATGTTCTGTTGTCAGAAATTAATCATGTCAGCGGACAGAATGGTGAAAAAGAACACGAGGAAGATCAATCAATGCATCGCGAGAACGCTTACGTCTAATTAGGAAGGAACAATAAAAGATAAACGACCTCCCTTAATAGGAGGTCATTTGTTATAGTTTAAATAATGTTCGATTAAAATCGACAGTGATTATAATCATAGTGTCCAGTAGTAAATTTTTCTCTATGAGAAAATTTTTGTTAGTGCTTGGTGTAGTACTTTTAGTGTTGGTAGTGATTTCACTTTTTGGCGGAGATCAGAAAACAGAACGTAAGGAGATCAATCGTCTGAGTTCGATTCCGGTTGATGTGGTTAAATCCACACCAGAAGAAGATATGTATTCGCCAATTTTGTACTCAGATGAGTTCCTAACACCGGTTCCGGTCAAAGCGATTAGTTCGGCTGGCGCTGAGGACTCGCCGTTCATTCCAGCTGATCGTGATGAACTCTACTTCTTTTTTACACCGGACGTGCGTATTCCGGTCGAGAAACAGGTTTCCGATGGAGTGACTGGCATCTATGTCTCGCAGCGTGGGTCAGATGGGGAATGGCAGGAGCCGGAAAGGGTTTGGTTGCAACGTCCGGGTAAATTGTCACTAGATGGTTGTGAATTTGTGTCTGGCGACTCGATGCTTTTTTGTGCCGCTCGAGAAGGTTTTACCGGACTGCACTGGTTTAGTGCTAAGAGACAAGCTGATGACACTTGGGGCGACTGGCAGCTGGCTGACTTTTTGCCGGAATATGAAGTCGGTGAACTGCATATTTTTGGTGATGAGTTGTACTATCATTCAACTCGGGCCGGTGGTCAGGGTGAAAATGATATTTGGCGACTAACCTTCAAAGAAGGGGAGTGGCGCGATCCGGAGAATGTCGCAGTGGTTAATTCGTCCAGCAACGACGGCTGGCCGTATGTTTCGCCGGATGGAAGTGAATTGTGGTTTCTGCGTAACTATTTGGGCACACCGGCAATTTTTCGTTCGCAGCGTGGATCGGACGGAGAGTGGCAGGAGCCAGAGATGATCGTTTCGCAGTTCGCTGGCGAACCGACTCTGGATCGCGATGGCAACCTCTATTTTGTGCATCATTACTACCGGAATGGGGTGATGCTTGAGGCGGACATCTATATAGCGAAACGGAAGTGAGTTAGTTATTGTCCTCATAAATATGTCCATCGAAATCGATCGAGAGCAGACGGAAACTTATTGGGAAAAGCGGCGACTCAATGAGAGTATTGAACACGAACTTTTGACCAAACTTGAGACTGGTCAAGAGTGTATGCCGGACATCATCAGCTGTCCGGTGGCTTCGTGTCGCTGTCCGTTGATCGTCAGCTTTTTAGTCGACCGCGTTGAGCTGGTTTGCTCCAGCTGTGGTTTTCATCAGACACTGACTCGTGAGTAAGTGGTTGTTTTTATCCACATCTAGTCAGTTTTTTGTTTGACTGGTAGGTTCGCGCTGTCGATAGAACGGCTGTGGACAACTCAGTCGCTCAAGTCGTTTTTAACTCCAATTAGCTAATCTCTTTATGGCTCTCACTAAGATCTGCGAACAGTGCGACACAGAAATGCGCCTAATCCCGGCTGGGATCAGTAAGACCAAGAATAAGCCTTATTCAGCTTTCTGGACCTGCGACAAAAGGACTGGTGGTTGCGGCGCCACGGCCAATGCTGAAGGTGAAGGTACAGTCTCTCCGGTCGTTCAATCTTGTCCGGCGGCCAAGACAATAGTTCAACCAGACCGACTAGCTTCGATCGAGTCTAAACTGGATCGAATTCTGGAATTGTTAGAGAGATAATTTTGGTAGTAAAAAGAAAACGGCCAAGTGGCCGCTGTTGATGAAGACATATTTTTTTATTTTTGCGCTTGGGTCAGTCTTTGAAAGATCCTTCCTGATTGTGAATCCAATGGCTACTGGGTTGACGTTTTTTTATTGAGGATTATACTGCCTTTAGCACTCGAACAATAGGAGTGCTAATAGACCAGACATGCCAATTGAGACCGAAAATCGAAAGTTGCGAGTACTCGAGGCCATTGTGCGCGAGTATTTGAAGTCGGCTGAACCGGTTGGTTCTGGGACTTTGGTTGAGAAATACAGCCTACAGGTTTCTTCGGCTACCATTCGCAACGACATGGCCGATCTGACCGAACATGGGCTTCTAGAGCAACCGCACACATCAGCCGGACGACGTCCGACTGAGCAAGGTTACCGTGTTTTTGTTCGTGAGTTCGTAGGTGAGGGTGAACGGCTGGTCGATGATTTGGTACAGCAGATCATTGCGGCTACTGGTGAAATGGCTCAGCGACGTGAGACCGCAGCTCGTGACTTCGCACGCTACATGGCTCAGCTGACCGGCGAAACAGTCTTTGTTAGCTTTGGCGACGGGTCGGCCTATTTGACTGGCATGTCCAACCTGTTTAGTAAACCAGAATTTCGCGAGCCCGGTTTAGTGCGTGAATTTTCGGATATGTTTGACCGTTTTGATGAGCTGGCGGCAGATATGTTGCAACACATGGATCGTGAGCTGGTAGTCATGATCGGTGACGAAAATCCGTTTTGTAGTCACTTGAGTTCGGTTGTTGCCAAATGGGAATCGGAAGATGCATTAGTTGGGCTATTTGGAGTGATTGGACCAACACGGATGGATTACGAATTAAATGTCGGTCTAATGCGTACAATTCGTGAAGAGCTCGAAAAATAATCTTTCACACGTAAACTATGGATGATCATCAGCAGGATGAGGAACAATTAGTCGACGATAATAATAGTGTAGGATCTGAAGTCGATGATAATGAGGTAGCCAATGTGACTGATCAAAATCTCGACTACAAAGATTCGTATCTAAGAGTGGTCGCTGATTACGACAATTTAAAAAAGGAGACCGTTAGGTTGCGTGGTGAATATGCACGATACGCAGCAACTGAGATGATACGTGAGTTCCTGCCAGTCTATGACAATCTGAAAAAAGCTCTCGAACATGCACCAACCAGTAGCGACTGTACTAAGTGGACCGAGGGAATCGGATTGATCGTCGATCAGTGCGGCAAGGTGTTAACTGCAGCTGGAGTCCAGGTGATCGATGAAGTTGATATATTGTTTGATCCATCAGTGCATGAGGCGTTGATGCGCGAGAAACATGATAGTGCTCGGACCGATACTGTTATTAAGATTGTCGAACCCGGCTATCGTTTACATGATCGGGTGTTGCGTCCAGCTAAAGTCATAGTAGCCGAATAATTTTTGTAAATCCCCGGTCCGTTATAGCGGATACGGAGAGTCATGACTGATAAATAAATAAAATATGCCAAAGATACTCGGAATTGATCTTGGAACCACTAATTCTTGCATGGCCGTCATGGAAGGTGGTCAACCTAAGGTATTAGAAAACAAAGAAGGTAATCGTACGACACCATCGGTTGTTGCTGTAACCAAAAATGGTGAACGATTAGTTGGGCAGATGGCCAAGCGACAAGCGGTCGTTAATCCAGAGAACACTCTCTATTCGATTAAGCGTTTTATCGGTCGTCGTTGGACGGATGACGAGGTCAAACATGAGAAAGGATTATTACCATTTGAGTTAGTGCAGGCTGGTGAGGGTGTGAAGGTCAAAATGGCAGACAAGGAATATACACCGCAAGAAATTTCGGCCATGGTATTGCAGAAACTCAAAGCTGACGCAGAAGACAAGTTGGGTGAGCCAGTCACCGAAGCGGTCATCACTGTACCAGCCTACTTCGACGACGCACAGCGGCAGGCTACCAAAGACGCTGGTGAGATAGCTGGGCTAACTGTTAAACGCATCATTAACGAACCGACTGCGGCTGCACTGGCTTACGGTTTTGACAAAAAGCAGGGCAAGATTGTGGTCTATGATTTAGGTGGTGGTACTTTCGATGTTTCGGTACTTGAAGTGGCTGAAGATACCGTCGAGGTGAAAGCTACAAACGGTGATACACACTTAGGTGGTGATGACTTCGATCAGAAGGTAATTGCCTGGATTATTGATGAGTTTCGTAAACAGGAGGGGATTGATCTATCTAAGGACAAGCTGGCTTTACAGCGTATTAAGGAGTCGGCAGAGAAGGCCAAAATCGAGTTATCGACTGCCATGGAGACCGAAGTTAATCAGCCATTTATTACTTCTGATGCCAATGGTCCAAAGCATTTAATGCTCAAGATTTCACGTTCCAAGCTAGAGGAGTTGGTTGGTGACTTGGTTCAAAAGACACTTGAGCCGTGCAAGAAGGCGCTCGCTGACGCCGGTCTGAACAAGAAGGATATCAACGAGATCGTGATGGTCGGCGGTATGACCCGTATGCCCTTGGTGTTGAAGATAGTTGAGGATTTCTTTGGTAAGAAGCCGAATGTGACTGTGAATCCGGATGAGGTTGTGGCCTTAGGTGCAGCAGTGCAGGCCGGAGTATTGCAGGGTGACGTCAAGGATGTGTTGCTGTTGGATGTGACCCCGTTGTCGTTGGGCATCGAGACTCTGGGCGGTGTGATGACTAAGTTGATCGAGCGGAATACTACCATTCCAACTTCCAAGTCACAGATTTTTTCGACTGCTGCAGATAGTCAGTCCTCAGTTGAGATTCATGTGCTACAAGGCGAGCGTGATTTCAGTAAAGATAACAAGACGTTGGGTCGGTTTATCCTTGATGGTATACCGCCAGCACCGCGCGGCACACCTCAAGTCGAGGTATCTTTTGATATCGATGCTAATGGTATTCTGTCGGTTTCAGCTAAAGATAAGGCTACTGGTAAGGAACAGAAGATTACTATTACGGCTTCGACTGGACTTTCCAAGGATGAGGTCGAGCGCATGAAGAAAGATGCCGAGCTACATGCCGATGAAGATAAAAAGAAGAAGGAGTTAGTCGAGTTGAAGAACAACGCTGAATCCATGGTCTACACCACAGAGAAGATGCTCAAGGAGTACGAGGGTAAGATTGGAGAAGAGGATAAAAAGAAAGTCGAAGAGAAGATTGAGGCGTTGAAGAAAGTTAAAGATAGCGAGGACCAGGAGGCAATCAAGAAGGCAGCCGATGAGTTGACTGACGTGGCGCAGCAGGTGGGCGGTGCGATGTACAAGCAGGAGCAGGAGGCCACTGAGCCACAAGGTACACCGACTGGTGCTGATCATGCTTCGAATTCGGGTGATGATGAGAAGAAGGATGGGGATGAACCAATTGATGCGGAATTCGAGGAGAAGCGACCCGAGGCCTAGAGCTTCGGGTTGTCCCGGAATCCTGAACAGCAATGAAGGATATCCGGGGATCAAGAGAATGCCGCAGCTATTGTCGTCCCGGTCTTTGAGCCGGGACCCAGGTGGCCGATCGTGAATTCCGGATTTCCTGACTTGCAGTCAGTCGTTCGGGATGACAAATTAAGAAAAATCGTAGTTTCGGGATAATAGAGTTTAGTGTGATCATCTCTATTATTTCTTTCATCTTCTACTAATATGAATCAACCCAACCAACAGCAAAATCAGATGCAACTCAAGGCCGATGATGCCATCCTGCGTGGTGCCTACGCCAATAACATGCAAGTGGCACATACCAAGGAGGAGTTTGTGATGGATTTCATAAATATGTTTCCACCGGTGGCCACACTGAACGCGCGAGTCATCGTCTCTCCTGGTCACATGAAGCGCATGCTGGCTGCGCTCAACGAGAACGTGAAGCGCTACGAGGAGGCGCATGGTACGATTGAGGCTGCCACTTCTCCGGCTGATAGTGAAATGGGTTTCAAGACGATGTAAATGAAAGACTATTACGACATTTTAGGAGTGCAGAGGAATGCTTCGTCTGATGACATTAAGCGTGCCTTTAGAAAATTGGCACATCAACATCATCCAGACAAAGAAGGTGGTGATGCAGAGAAATTTAAAGAGCTCAACCGCGCCTATCAGACTCTAGGTGATGAGAAGAAGCGTGCCCAGTACGACCAGGTTGGTCACTCTACCTATGAGCAGATGAGTAGTTCTGGTGGTGGACCAGGTGCTGGTGGTTTTGGTGGATTTGATTTCTCTGGTTTTCGAGGTGGTAATGCACAAGGTTTTGATTTCGGAGACATTTTCGGAGATATTTTTGGTGGTGGACGGTCTGGACGTCAGGCTGAGAAGCGTGGTCGGCATATTGAAATGGATTTACCTCTCACCTTTGAGGAGGCGGCTTTTGGTGTAAGCAGAAATATTGGTCCACATCGTACTGTAACTTGTCCCGATTGTGAGGGTACTGGTGCAGAGAAGGGGACCGCATTAAAGTCTTGTACTGAGTGTAGTGGTAGTGGTCAGATCAGAACGGTTCAACAGACTGTCATTGGTAATTTTCAAACGATGCGCGTCTGTCCGCGTTGTCAGGGCGACGGTAAATTACCAGAGAAGCCCTGTCATACTTGTTCTGGTGGTGGAGTAGTTAGACGTTCCAAGAACGTTGAGGTTAGTATTCCGGCTGGTATCGGTGATGGTGAGGTGTTGCGTGTGGCCGGCGAAGGTGAAGCAGTGAAAGGTGGTCGTTCCGGTGATTTGTATTTGACTGTTCGAATGAGACGTCATCCAAAGTTTGAGCGCAATGGTTTCGATGTGTATAGCGAGGAGAAAATATCGTTTCCACAGGCTGCGCTCGGCACTAAGATCGACGTCAACACACTCGATGGTGATGTATCACTTAAGATTCCGGTCGGCACCCAATCCGGTACTGTTATGAGACTTAAGAGCAAAGGGGTTCCGTTTTTGAAGCGCACCGGCCGTGGCGATCATTATGTCACTGTGCATGTAGTCGTTCCGACCAAACTAACACGACAGCAGCGAAAGTCGCTGGAGGGCTGGGATGACTGATGACGAACTTGGTTGTCTTGCCTGGTTAAAATCAGTAGTAGACAAAGACACTTTAAATAATCTAGAGTCAAAGGTTGAGCTTCGGATGGTGGAGTGATAGGGAGCGGGACAGTTCCTTCGTCGCTGATTGTGGATATCCAAACGACGTTGAACACGACTCCCCGTGTTATACTGAAAACGTTTTAAGGAGGAGTAATCGCGGCTTCGGTCGCCATTTGATTAATGTTCTTGCTGGCAGCAGCAGCGGCAGCAGTCGAAACCGGACCAGGGCAAGGCCTAGTTAAGGCTGTTGATGGCGTTGTAGGATACATTTCGGCCGTTGATTGGGCGACCCCAACCTGGGATTTGTTTATCGTCATTTTTTTTATCGTGACGGTATTTCTTTATGGGATGTCCTTGGGTCGCGATCGTATTATTGTCATTTTGGTTTCTATCTATATGGCGCTGGCGGTGGTCTCGAATATACCGGTTGTTAGTTCGGCTGGTGGTTCGGCTAACGTTCTAGTCGGGAATCTCTTTGTTCTCAAAGTTACATCCTTCCTCGGTCTGTTTGTCTTGCTGTTCTTCCTACTGTCACGTTCGGCGCTGATGCGCACCTTCGGCAATATGGCTAACGGTTCTTGGTTTCAGGTTTTTCTGTTTTCAATTTTTCACGTCGGACTATTGGTCAGCATTACCCTCTCATTTTTGCCGCCGGATGCGGTTGGACATTTAGCGCCGATTACTCGAACAGTCTTCGCCTCCGACTGGGCTAAGTTCGCTTGGATTGTGGCACCAGTAGCCAGCATGATGGTACTGAAGGCTTAGTAGGAGGTAGAGAAAGCTCAGCTAAGTAAGGGTTAGAATTTATCAACTAACCCAAAAGACCACGCCCTTGGGCGTGGTTGAATGGGTCAAGCGAAGCTTGTGCTGGAGTAGTACCACGGGCTTGCCCGTGGGGATCTATTACAAACAAAAGTAATTCTCCATCAAGGGGATTTTTTAGTTTTGGTTAGCCGTAGCTTGATTGTAAAAGTAAAAAATAACTGGTGTCGCACAATAAATAATCAAGACAGGGATTAGAATAATGGTTCTCTATACAGAATTTTTTCGATAGTCATTGAAGATTCATTGGTTTTTCCAATTTTTATGTCAAAATTCATCTTTTTTCATTTTTCCGCCTTAAAATTAATTTTTTGAGTCATTTTAGCCTTATTTTCTAAAAAGAGTGATCCGTCAGACCTTTCCCATCGAGGATCTAGGTGTTAGCATAACTTCGTTCACCTTGAACCTACTATGCTTAAACTTTTTGACTCTTACACTAAAAAGAAGCGAGCTTTCCGTCCACTACACAAAGGTAAGGTTACTTTCTACGGCTGTGGTCCGACCGTTTATAGCAGCGTACACATCGGCAACCTTAGAACCTTCCTACTTTATGATCTCTTGCGGCGTCTTTTTGAGTTTTCCAAACTTGAGGTAACACAGGTAATGAACATTACCGATGTCGGACACATGATGGCCGACGAGGATGAAGGTGAAGATAAAATGGAGGTTGCAGCCAAGGAAAGTGGTCAGACACCACAGGAGGTGGCGGAGTTTTTTACTCGACAGTTTTTTCGAGACATTGATCGACTTAATTTTCGACGCGCTGACGTTTATCCGCGGGCCAGTGAGCATGTCACCGAGATGATTCGTTTGATTGGACGCCTGCTTGATAAAGGTCATGCCTATAAGGTGCGACATGGTGATGGTGGCACGAGCGTTTATTTTGATGTCTCTACTTTTCTGGATTACGGTAAGTTATCTGGTAATAAATTGGATGATCTTAGTCCTGGAGCTCGGATTGAGGTTCGAGATGAGAAACGACATCCGGCCGATTTTGCTCTTTGGATACATAACCCCAAACATCTAATGCAATGGGAAGCACCGTGGGGCAGTGGTTATCCCGGTTGGCATATTGAGTGTTCGGCCATGGCCATCAAGTATTTGGGTGAGACTATTGATATTCATGCTGGCGGGGAAGACAATCGATTCCCCCATCATGAATGCGAGATTGCTCAGTCGGAGTGTGCAACCGGACACGAATTTTCTCATTACTGGTTACATATAACTCATTTACTGGTTGATGGGGAGAAGATGTCAAAGTCCAAAGGTAATTTTTTTACACTCGACGATTTACTAGCAAAAGGTTATTCAGCTCGATCGATTCGCTACCTACTATTGTCATCGCATTATCGTCAGACATTGAATTTCACTATGCGTGGTCTAGACTCTGCAGCAGCAGCCTTGGATCGACTAGATAGTTTTGCTGATACATTAAGTCGTTACTCTGGACAGGAGAAAGGTATACGGTCTAATCCGGCGGCCATGGCTAGGAAGGGATTTGTTGCAGCGTTAAATGATGATCTAAATATATCGAATGCGTTGGCTACTTTATTTGATTATGTGCGTGAGGCTAACGAACGAATGGCAAAGAATGAGCTTACGGCCAATGAACGTTCTGATGCAGGTCAATTAATTAAAGATGTTGGTCAGTTGTTAGGCTTTACTTTTGGTCGGACAGTTGGTGACGAAGACATTCCATCGAGTGTCAAAGCACTGGTTGAAAAACGTGAACAAGCTCGGTTGGAAAAGGCTTTCGCCGAAGCTGATCGTATTCGGTTGGAACTGCTCGAAAAAGGTTATGAAATTGAGGACACCTCTGATGGACCAATTATCAAGAGAAAATAGTTATCTAGGTCAATTTTTTAACAATAAACAAAAATCCGCATTTAGACGCGGGTTTTTTGTTTTTTATCCCACAGGAAACCCCGCACGAGGGAGGCGGCGTAAGCCGACCGAGTGCGGGGATGAATGTGTCCGTTCTTGCCATGTCCGTAGGACATGGC
>Ga0208246_1000682_pt1 | contig 24772 bp, 19 predicted proteins | sample RifOxyD2_FD_184039 | JGI IMG/M metagenome (GOLD analysis project Ga0208246, IMG submission 184039) | Soil microbial communities from Rifle, Colorado - Rifle Oxygen_injection D2 (SPAdes) | ecosystem: Environmental > Terrestrial > Deep subsurface > Rock core/Sediment | place: Rifle, Colorado... | reverse complement strand
ATCTACTACGGATGCCGCCGCGGCAGCTCGTCCACTCACTAGTGAATTTTACGAAGCAATTGTTGTCGATGTGATATTGGATCACCACCATCCTGAGTATGCTAAAAAGGATGGGTATAATGTAGGCACCATTAAAATTCGTATTTTTTCTGTACACAATGGCAGAAGTGACGATCTTCTTGATTATGCAGATCCCATAGAATCTTCTATATTAGAAATGCCATTGATTGGTGAATTGGTAATATTACACAAGATTCTTGGAATTTTTTATTACACACGAAAAATTTTTCTTGCACACAGAATACAAGAAAACGGTATGTTGCAATTAAATAATGCTTTAAATTCTAGAAGTGAAAAACTTACATCAAAGATTGCCACTACAAAACAAGAATTGGCATCGGATAAGTATAAATTTGGCGAGTATTTTAAACCAGATAGTCGAGTCCGACCATTAAAACATTTTGAGGGTGATTTATTAATCCAAGGGAGAATGGGTCAATCTATTCGATTTGGATCAAGTCAAATGGAACTATCAAGCCCTGGCATGGCACCAAATATAATACTTCGCACGGGTCAAGGAAAGGACATAGAAAAGACTGATGCAACAAAAGATAGTGTATTTGGATTGATATTGGAGGATATTAACAAAGATGCCTCTTCTATATGGATGACGGCAGATCAAAATGTGCCGTTTGAACCGATAACAATCAAAGCGGGATCGTTCAATCGTTCAATGCAAGCACCGCCACAAAAATATAGCGGTGCACAAATCATAATGAACTCAGATTCAATTGTCTTAGATTCTAAAAAAACACACATATCACTATATTCTAACGAAGAAATATATTTAAATAGCTTCAAAAATACAGCAATAGATACTGACAGCAGTATTATATTGACTGCTAACTTAGATATAGAACTAAAATCAAGTCGTAGTGTAGATATTGGCGCAGATGCAGATGTTACAATTGTATCCGGCAAGGATATATCAATTGCTGCATTAGGTACACTATCATTGGTTGGAGGAAAAATACATTTTGGTGGTATTGATAATGATGTAGAACCTATGGTCGGCGGCACAAGTTTATCCATGTTTCTTGCAAGACTAATTCATGCATTGATGGGAATCGGTGTGACACCACCACAAGTTCCGACATACCAATCTATAGGGTCACCAATACCAACTACCGTGATTCCTCCATTGGTACCCGGCCCAGCGACGATGGCACACGTAATAACACCAGTGGGCCCAGCAATGCTATCACCATTAATAGTGACAGCTCTAACAGCATTATATGCTGAATTGATGCCACCAAATGCAGGAGCAATAAAAAAACTACCATTTTCAGGCGCTCCCTTCAATAGTTTAGATGCATTTGTTGGTATGTCTAACGAAGATACAAATCTTCTTATTGAAAAGAACGAATTTAAAACTGGTGAACAAACAAAAGTCGAAAATAATAAATGGAAACTTACCGATGATTACTATAAAGTATTATGATTATACCGACCGATCCTTTAAAAACCGCAATGGATGCCACCAAGGCCGCAGCTTCCAATGCTCCTATTCCAGTAAACGTTACATCTGTAATGCGCACGGTAGATACTGCACAAACAAATCTAAATAATTTAGCAAAGTATAAAGATCTGGAATTAATAAAAAAAGAAGCTGAGGCCAAGGTAATGGCATTGACTGCTGACAAGCAACAAGAAGTATTAGCACAAAAAGCTGAAATAGAAAAACAGGTTGCGGAAAAACTAACATTATTATTAACATTATATTTGTCATTTCCGCCAAAGTTGCCCGCAAGTAATCCAAAGGCGTTGGCAAAAAAGGCATATGAAAAAACAAAAAAGGAATTGCGGGAATTAAAACAATCACTAAGTAAAGAAAATTTGAAAAAAGGAAAAGACGCATATAAGTATCCAATGAAGTTAACGGAATTGGCAACAACCAAAATTCCAGAAATACCAAAATTACCCAATGCGTTAAAACAAGAATAGTAAAATATTAAAATTATAACTTCAAAATCACCGTAAAGTTTAACTTACCACCATTTATATAGAGAGTGTTTTATGGATAGACAATTACTTAAAGCATACATTCGCACAATTGTTGAGGAAGAAGTTTCTAGAATTCTGCCACAAATGTTGTCCGAAGCAGTGTCAGAAATTAAGCAGCTCAAAGAAAATGTAACAGAACCAACAAGAACTGCGCCAAAACTTGACCGTAGTAAACTGGCAGAATTGATGGGAGTAACATATGACGGTAGTACATTGCGGGCGACCACAAACAATTTACCATCAAGACTTCCTGATAACATACCAGCCAATGCAGATCCAGAAGTGGTAAAGGCAATTACAAGAGATTATTCTGCAATGATGAAAGCGATGAAATTAACTTGAGATAAGATATGGCACAAGCAATTGGTATTACATTACCAATACAAATTGGAAATATGGGATATTTTCAACAAGCATTTGATACATTAACTCAAGTTAAATCAAACTTTATAAATTTGATACTTACTAGAAAGGGGGAGCGTGTCCACCAACCAGAGTTTGGGTGCGGCATTCATGATTATTTATTTGAACAACTCACTCCAGAAAATATTGAAGGGGCAAGACTCTCGGTAGTAAATGCAGTAGAACGTTGGATGCCATTTTTAGAACTGGTACAATTTGAACTCAATGCGTCACCAAACGACTTGGATAATAATAGACTTCAGTTATATGTTGGTTACAGATTAAGACAGAATCCAAATATCAGAGACACTATTATTCTAACGTTTTAGGAGATAATCAATGGCAGTAAATCAATCCATTACAAAAAAATTTAATCCAAACTTCAAGGACGTTAGTTATTTAGCAAAAAATTTCTCTGAATATCGGCAGAACTTAATAGAATTTGCTAAATCATATTATCCCAACACGTATAGTGATTTCAACGAAGCATCTCCGGGCATGATGTTTGTCGAAATGGCAGCATACGTTGGGGATGTTATGTCCTTTTATATTGATAATCAGTTTAAGGAAAATTTACTGTTATTTGCAAAGGAACGAAATAATGTAGTGAGCATATCACAGGCATTGGGATATAAACCCAAACTTACAGCAACTGCAACAGTGGAAGCGGATATATATCAAATGGTTCCCGCACTTGGCGTAACATTTAATTACGAACCAGATAAAAAATTCTTTTTAAAAATATTAGCAAATTCAAAATTTTCTACAAATACACCACCAACTCAGAATTTTCGATCTATTGATAATGTAGATTTTGCCGATCCCACTAATAGAAACATTCGTGTATTGGCCCGAGACGGTTCAAATGCACCGACTATGTATGTAGTATCAAAAAAAATAAAACTGGTGTCGGCTGATGTAAAAATTGCAACATTTTCATTTGGATCGGCGCAGAAATTTTCTAAAATAGAAATCACAGATACAAACGTAATTTCTATTATTTCGGTAGAAGACTCTAATGGTAATTTGTTTTATGAAGTAGATTATTTAGGTCAAGATTTAATTGTAGAAGAACGTGATACAGCAGTTAGAGGATCTGATGGATTTTTCTCTAGCGAAACTATGCAGTCTGGATCACTGTCTCCTGCAAAACTTGCAATCTTTCGCAAAAAACCAAGAAGATTTGTAACACGAATTAATTCTGATATGAAATTAGAACTGTGTTTCGGGTCGGGAACAAGCGACACCAGTGATGAACTGGTAACGCTAAATTCCACACAAATTGCAAATTCAAAATACAACCAAGTCATTAGTAATTCATCTCTAGATCCGGCAGATTTTATATCAACGGATACATTTGGATTGGCACCTGCTAATACTACATTAACAGTGACCTATTTAGTAGGCGGTGGAGTGCAATCAAACGTTGCGTCCAATACCATTACGCAAGTAGACGTAGCACAGATTGCAAATAATATTACCGATTATGCTACTGCAGAACAAGGATTGTACAATCAAGTAGTATCAAGTGTGGCAATTATCAATGAAGAACCAGCACGTGGCGGTGGCGATACCGAGTCTGTTGAAGAAATACGAGAGAACGCACTGGCCTTTTTTAACGCACAAAATCGTGTGGTAACTGACAAGGATTATCTGGTACGAAGTTATGCAATGCCGGCGCAGTTTGGATCGGTGTCAAAAGTATTTGTGGTACGCGATGAACAAATTAATGCAATTGCACGACAAGATTCGGGGTCATTACAACTAAACAATGATCAAAATCCATTTAATAACCGCACGTATGTGGTAGATCCAGTAGCACCAAATTCAATTAATTTATATGTGCTCGGGCATGATGAAAATAAAAATTTAGCTACCTTGAATACATTAGTCAAAAAGAATTTAGCAAAATACTTAGAACAATATAGAGTATTAACCGATGATGTTAATATTTTAGATGCCTTCGTGGTAAATATTGGAGTAGAATTTCATATTGTTGCGTATCGCAGTTATAATATGAACGATGTTATTGCACGGTGTATTGATGCAATTAAAAGTTTCTTCGATATTACAAACTGGCAAATTAATCAACCAATTATTATGAATGATCTTCGATTGACTATTGGTTCGGTAGAAGGAGTACAAACTGTGTCTGATGTAATTGTTACGAACAAATATAGATTTAAAGATGGCCGTGATTATTTTGAATATAGATATCCCATTGAAGAAGCAACGGTGGACGATGTAATATACCCGTCACTTGACCCAAGTATATTCGAAATACGATATCCAGAAACGGATATTGTTGGATTTGCTCGTCAATAATTGAGATAATATATGAGAACTTTTCTACCAACGTCAGAAGACGCAACTATCTACGAAAAATTTCCAACATTAAATACTGGACTTGATGAAATTATTGAAGTGGGAAAAATAATAAAATCATTAGATGGGCCCAATGAATATGCCTCGGGGTCAACGAGAATGTTGATAACGTTTGATATTCCTTCACTACAGCAATATCCAACATCTTCGGTGTATTATTTAAATCTACGAATTGCAAATGCAACAAATGTCAACCGTTATCAGACATTGGAAATATATCCAATATCACAAAGTTGGGTAGAAGGAAGTGGATATTTTTATCAAGATACGCAGAATGCGGAAGATGGTGTAACGTGGATTGACAGAAGTACTACAGATGTGTGGGCAACTTCGGGCAGTAATTATACCACAACAATCTCTGCATCATATACTTTTTCAAAAGTTCCCATTGAAGATGTAAAAATTGATGTCACTGATTTAATTGCGCCTGTTGTATCTGGTTCAAATATAACGCCGTGGAATGGATTAATAATAAAATTTCCAGATGCAGACGAATTAGACTCTACTAACATTGGAAACATTAAGTTTTTTTCGGGAAATACGCATACTATATTTGCTCCAAAACTGGAAATTGTACAAGTAGACCAGACATTTGTCACGGGAAGTCTAAAACGTATTCCCAACGGCAATGTTACAATTGTACCAAAAAATATAAAAGAAGCATATACGTTAGGAGAAGTCGATAAGGTATACTTGGTAGTAAGAGAACCATATCCTGATAGAAAATTTGATGCAACGAGTCGATATAGAAATGTATATTTCCTACCCTCGGAATCATACTATAGAGTGCGGGATCAAGTAGCAGATATGGTATTATATGAGTTTGATCAATACTCTGCAGTAAACTGCGATACTTCAGGATCATATATATTATTGGATACGTCGGGGTTGGAAGTTAACCGATATTACACCTTGGATTTAAAAATAAAATCCAGCGGGTTAGTATTTTTCCCAGAATTTAATTACACATTTAAAGTAGACAGTGATGCATAGTATATTTAATTCATATATTCCAAAATTTTTGGTAGATCTTAATAAGGATAACGAAGATATTATAATAGTGTCTTCTTCGTATTTCTCTCCAGAGGGTGACATATATGAATTAGATACCCGTACAATATCTCCCAATTTAGTGCAAACCACACAGTCATTGCAAGAATTGCGACCGGAAATTTCAACAGTGTATCCGTTTAAAATTGTAACACCGTTAGATTTTGATGGTTCAACAATGTTACAAAGTCCAAGTATGACTACTCAACCCACCGCATCGCAGGGATATTATGTCCCTATTTACTTTGAACGGTACAATGCTGACGTTATACGAAATATAGATACGAGATTCACCGAACTAACTACTGGGTCAAATTTATAATATGCCAAATCAAGCAAATTTTAGAAGTGATATTACTACGCAAACTGAGCCACGATTTGCGGCATCAAGAATTGTAAGTAATCCAAATGAACTAATTTTGTTTGAAGAAGTTCCAGCAAGTTTTGCATTCGATGCACAGGATACGGTAGAAGTACATTTCTACACCATTCCAGGAAATCAATTATTGTTAAGTACAACTATTACATTGTCTGACCAAATTATTAAGTCGCACATTGTTTCATATAGCGATAATTCCTATAAAAATTATATTAGAATAGATTTTACAAAATTATTTATAGATAAAAACTTAATACTAGTTCCCGGAGATTACAAACTTGTACTAAACTTCTTCTCAGATGAAATTGGTAGTTACACAGATAGACGATTGACAATAGATACTATATCACCGTCACGTACCGAAGTTCAATTAACGTTCAATAATATTATTGATGCTGTAACACGAAACGATGATGTATATCTACTTAGAGAATTTGTTGAACCATCATTTAATAAATCGGATGCGGTTGGTGTGGCACAAAAAATCTTTGAATCTGGTGTAGAATTAAATGACCCGACCGAAGGAATAACAGCAGATACTATCACACAGAATATAGAAATTCCAGAAATAAACCAAACATATGCAAATACTATAGCGCGGATTGATGTATTAAATTTGCGTGAATCTTTTGACGCACAAATAAATGACTTCCTTCTACAACTGTACACTTTCATCAGTGAAGAAATAGTTATTAATGGAGATGATCGAATCCAACAAGATGAATACGAGCAAATTATTCGTTCTGTTGTAACGGATAAAATATCAAATCTGCGCCAAATTATGGACATGCGCATTAACGTAAGTTAAGGTATATATTATATGACAATTCCGTTCAATTCTCAATTTTTTTTAAATGATGAACAAACCGATGGCGCAGGAACTACTGGTCAGTTAGGAGGTGGAACGGCGTTTACGCCCACACCCACACCTACAGCCACACCCGCTTCAGATTTCAGTGGTATTTGTAGAGAATACTCTCTCACAACAATTGCTCAAGCAGGTAGTGATGTTACAGTAACGGTAATCTATACAGACTGCGGTAATAATGTTGTAAACTCAACGGGAGTCATAAATTTAATACAACAAGCGTCGGCCGATCCTGATGCGGCAGGACAGCAATTATTTTCTACAACCATCTGTTCGAAGTCACAACCAAGTATAACAGCTGGTCCATATCAAATCAGCGTTACTAATATTGCCGCATGTGATTTAACTTTACCGGAATCACTCACCGCCGTTACATTGGATGCGTTCAATGGTGGATCAGTAGATATTACAGCGGGAGTTCTAGTTGGAGCTCCGGGAAGAAGTGTTACAATTGACGCATTTCCTATAAGAACACACACTTTTAATAGATTTGAATTGCGTGACAGTGTAACGAACAATTTGATACGTACACAAACAACTGCGCCAATAAACTTTACAGTTGATGAAAATATAACGGTAACTGCATTTTTTGAATTAACAGCTACCCCACTACTTACCGCTGTTACATTGGCTGTAGAGCCATCAATTGGCGGATCAATAAATATTGCATCTGGAGATTTAGTTGGTTCTGCAAGAAGAACTGTTAGAATTAATGCTGTACCTGCAAATACACACACCTTTAATAGATTTGAATTGCGTGATGGTACAACAGACAACCTCATAAGTACACAGACAACTACGCCAATAAGTTTTATAGTCGATGGGAATAGAACGGTAACTGCATTTTTTGAATTAATAGTTGCTCCACCGCCGTCAACTAGATATACTACTACTTTGGTGGCAGCCCCGGTTGAAGGCGGAGTGGTTAGTGGAACAAGCTTGTTAACGCCAATCCCTAGCACCGTTATCGTGTCAAGAGTTGGTGAAAGAACTAATTTTCAAGCAACTGCAAATTCTGGATATACGTTTGTGGGGTGGTATTTAAACGGTCTTCTATGGTCTACTAATTATTCTCCCGCCATTTTGTCGGATAAAGATAATGTATATGAAGCAAGATTTGCAAGAAACGCCACACAAGACGCATGTAAATGTTATTTCGTAGCACCAACTGCGCAAGGACAACCATTTGAAGTAACATACCGACCATGTGTAGCGGGATCAATTCGAACAACAGAAACGTTTACCTCATTTACAAACATTTGTTCGGCCGATATTCCACAAGCCGGTAGAAACGCACAAGTACCTCAAAATCTTGGCACAGATTGTTCAAATGAGCAAACTTGTAATACGCCACCACCGCCAACGCCAACACCGACTCCAACTCCAACAGAAGAAATAATCTTACGGTGGAGAGATTGCATTTCTGAAGAATTATATACCGGCGTTCCAAATAATCGCCGTGAAGTAGTGTATACCGGACCTGGTGGGGGAACATGTTGGGAGCCACTAACACAAATCACGTTTACTCCTGATTTAAATAATGAATTGACATTTCAATATCAACGTGGGTCTACTCAGTATCCTATGTCACAAGTAATAACAGCAACTAACGCATCAACACAATTAACATACGAAATACAAATAATAACCAACACGGATATTGCAGTCACTCCCAATAAATTTATAATTGCCCCAAGAAGTGATGTACAATTTGTTGTGCAAACCACGCCTGCTTTACTAAATCAATTGGGTGACGGCACATCTAGATTGCAAATGTCAGTCGGCATCAGAGAATTATAATGATTCCATTTTTACTTAATTATGAACCATATAGACCATCAACAGGAACTCAGGTTGTTAGTTCTATAAATGATATGGTAACAATTAGTTTCAATCCACCGTCTGAAATTAATTATGTAATAGGAGCAGAACAGCAATATAATGATACAATCATTGTCCGTAACACGACATTAAATGCGCCATTGGAAGTTACTATAGAATTTAACGATAAAATTCTTGATATAAATACAAATAATACAACTAGTCCATATGTATTTACATTGGCACCAAATATACAAACTTCATTTCCCGTCCAATTAAAAACTTCATTTTTAGATCAACGATCTAGTATCACACCTACGATGCTACCCATACAGTTTACAGTAAAAAATTTACTAAACGGCACAGTGGTACTTAAAAATGTATAATACGACAATACAGGCTGCTATCCGAGTAATTATATCGCCATCAGTAACGCCATCGCAGCCACTTACAAGAAATTATAATATAGCAATTAATCCTACACTGATTAATGTCAATATTTCACAGCCATTGATTGCGTCAGCATTACAATTTTTACAAACGGCTATAGATAATTACGTAGATGAAGAACGTACTTTAAAAACATTATTGAACTATGGTGAAGATAGACAATCCGTGGCACTGGCATATCGGTACGGTGCAACTGACGAAAATAATATTTTGCGAATACAATTAAAATTATTACAACCAGTTCCAGATAATATTAACGTCAGTTCTTCGGTATTCTTAAGTCGTGAAGTTACCAAAACACTAATTGACAAAGTTCGCGTTCGGTTTGCGCCTGAATTAGATGCAACGCCATACCTACGTCCAAAAAATTTAGCAGTGCAAGCAGATTTAGATACTGGAAAATCTCTGAGCAATATGACATTGCAAAAACTGTCATTGCAATCGGGTTCGGTGGGACTAACGGATACATTTCAAAATAAATCATTTGAAGATGAAATCTTTAGACAGTGGTATTCTTATGATTTTAATTCATCGGAGTTGAATATAGACTTTACGGATTATAATAATTTTATGTTTTACGGGTCTGCTGCTATGCGACTTGAAACGTTTAAGGAAAAAGTTCGTCAGGTAGAAATATTGGAGAGTAGCCGTAAACAATTCTTATCTACATATACATCAAATACTGCATCCGTTGGATTAATTTACGTACAAGATCAATCGGCAACATTTGCAAAACAGCAAGAAGATATCATTCGTGGATTTGATCGGTATGAACAGTATTTGTATTTTACTCCATCAGGATCTAATAGTCCATATTCTGCGTCTGCCCATTATGCAGACACGGGGCAAGAATATAATTCAATTGGATATTGGCCAAAGTCTGGAAGTAGCTTGTGGTCCGTTAGTAGTAATACGATCACGAATTGGTATGAAACGCAAAGTCTAATTGCACAACGATTTGATGAGTTTAACGAAAATAATTTAGTTAATACAATCCCATCACATCTGCGGGAAGATGATAGTTCTGGAGCATATATCACGTTTGTTTCTATGATAGGGCATTTCTTTGATACTATTAAACCGTTCGTTGATCAATTCCCGAATATCTACAGCAGACAGTTAGATCCTAATAAAGAACTTTCCAAAGATTTAGTGAATGAAATTGCAGAATCCATTGGATTTAAACTACCCACGTTAAATTCCGTATATAATTTGGCGGACAATATCATCGGAACTGACTCAGAAATTCCGCGACGAGATATGTCGGCGGAAATTTATAAAAGATTATTACATAATTTACCGTTTTTTGCAAAGGCAAAGGGTACAAAGACTGCATTAGAAACGTTATTAAAAACTTTTGGCATTGGTCCGCAATTACTCAGTGTAAAGGAAACGGGTACGCCAGAATCAAGCTCATACCATATATACGATGAGTATACAAATGGATTGAAGTTCAATACAACAAAAACATCATACGTAACTATACCCGTTTCAGCATCGTTGCGGTCGCCGACCACACTGCAATTTACGTGCGTGCCTTCGGCAATTACATCAAGTATAGCCACGTTGGTTACTGGTGACGCAAGGTGGGGATTGCATTTGGCAAAACATCCTACTATACCAACTCTTAGTAAAATTCAACTTACATCGGGAAGCGGTAATATAGTATTATTGTCAAGTAGTTTTCAAGAACTTTTGAATGAACGGGTAAGTGTAACTATACAGGTTTATGCATCAACCGCATCGCTATACGTAACTCAGGTTGATGGGGAAGACGTAATATTTAATTCTATATCAAGTGAGTCATCGAAATTTGCATCATTGTGGCAAAATACTGGATTTTTGGGTATTGGTGGAGTTGGTAGTAGAGTAATTGCTAGAGCAAACTGGACCGTGGACGAGGTACGTTTATGGAATGACACTCTATCAGATGAAGTAATTTTAAATACCGCATTTGATGCGGGTTCAAATGCGGGAGATACATATTCTTCTGCAGCAGACAATTTAATAGCGCAGTTATCCTTTAATAAAATTAATACCGCATCTCTTGCGGCATCACAGATTGCAAATGAATCGCCGTACAAAAATATATCAGTGTCCCCGTCGCTACAAAATTTAACAGCCGTTAATATTAGTGGATCTGATTTTGTACGATATAATAGAACGGTGCGGCAAGAAATGCCATTGGTTGGATCTAGCGGATACATATCAAATAAAATAAAAGTGGCGGCACCGCCAATATTCATAGACAATAGCAAAGGATCAAGATTATATAGAACACAAAGTATTGTTCAACCACAAACAAAAAAACTTCGTGCGGGACGTAACAAAGTCATATTGGCTATGTCACCAACTGAAATTGTCAATCAAAATATAATTCGTAATTTGGGATTGGAAAATATTAATGCGGTACTAGGATCACCGACAACATTATATACGACATTTGACAAGTCCTTAGAAACTTTAAAACAACATTATCAACAGTATCATTATGTAACGGTCAATACGAATAAGTTCATACGAATTGCATCGGATGTGGCGTCGGTGTTAAATCAAGTACTTGACTATTTCATTCCTTCAAAGGCAGCGGTATTGGATGGAATACTTATAGAACCTAATATTCTAGAACAAGTAAAAATACCACCAGTAAAAAATATTCGTTTCTATGGAACGGGTACGAAAAAAACGTTAGCAGCAGCGGGGTCATTATCAAGTAGTAAACCAGATTATGGAGCAACATTTAATGTATCTGATACAATAGAATCTGCTGTTGCAAAGGTTGAAGGAGCTTATCCAACATATAGAATACAAGAACCAGTGACGCTGCCGTTTCCAATGACAGCAAATACTATTAAGTATACCGCATTGCTAGATATGCAACCTACATTAATGACGGGTAGCTATTCAAACTTACAAGCAATTGCAATAGAACCTATACGCAATGTAAATGCAGAAAGTCGCACGTATACTAAACGACACGAACAATGGAATTACACGGACATCAGTTCATCTAAGCCAGAAAGACCATCAAATATTGATTTACAACTGTCCAATTTAAATAAAATTTCATACAACGATATAAATTACGGAAGTGTTGGGGCAGAACCATATAATAGATTGTACACTAGAAAATTATTTACAACAGAAATTGAAACACCCCGCCCCGGCGGAGTAACAAGTGTATTTATACCCGCAATATATGATATACCGCCATCCACTGATTTCAGAGATGTTGGCGTGTACACATATTTTAATGATACACAGGGAATTTACTATTTTCCAGTCATTATAAAAAAACCAGTATATACCAGACCATTGAATGCAACATGGAATATGGAAAATCAAACATTCGATAATCAGAAAACGTGGGCATCGGGTGCAAGGTATAATATATATGATGTAGTATATCAATCAGTAGATTCTACGTTTACAAGTGTGAGTGGTTCTATAAAGACTGCAGCCGCTGGAAATGGAAAATATTATGTATTTACAACAAGAGCATCGTATCGGCCGCCAACGGATGGAACTGCATTTTATATTGACGGAGTTCCATCGTATTTGCCGCCGTCTCTAGATAAAGAAAATTGGGAATTATTACAATTTTTACCAATACAAAAAAGAGTTCCTCGTAGAATTGTATTTGATACGTATACCGTAGCAAAGCCAGAATTAAATAATTTTAAAACTACAACAATATCAATAGATAAACTCATAGATACGCCTGCCCGATATGTAGATTTGTTCAATTTGCCAGCAATAGCAGGTAACACATATATCACAGGAGAATTATCGGTACAAAATATTGCACTATTATTCGGTTTGCAAACTGGAGTTTCTGGGTTACGAGTTAGATTATATAGAACTGAAATTTTACGTAATCAAGATATAAACAGAGCTATTGTGACGCAGCCGACCGGTTCACATGGCGTATTATTAGACGCAGTTACATCTACCAATGGAATAGAAAACATAGGACCAATTGCCACGTTAGTAGCAGACAGTAATCCTCCGTTGGGGAAACTTTTTTACACCATAGATAATCAAGACGCAATTAGTAAAAATATTACATTATTATTATACTATTATGCACTAGAGATTGAACCAAGAGTCCCATTTGGACATCTGCGAAAGCACTATAGGTTTTTTAGAGATAACTCTACCGCAACTAAACGTAGAAATTATGTGGGGTGTTTAAATACAAAGGACACAACGATTGACGGAAAAGATCCGGTAGAAATATTTGTAAGTGAGGGAACGGAAATTACCGTGGCACGTACTATAACCAACACAGAAATAACGACCGGCGGCGGCGGAACACTAAACGTAACGTAACAAAACAAACAATACTATATATGTATATCAGACCTCTTATTACTCGGAGTTATTATTTATGGGATATTTAAATAAAGCAAGCGTTACCGTTGACGCTATCTTAACAAAAAAAGGACGGGAATTACTGTCTCGCGGCCGCTCGGCATTCAATATCACACAGTTTGCGGTGGCAGACGACGAGATTGATTATTCACTATTCGATCCAGCTCACCCGCTCGGCACAGAATATTACGGATCGGCCATTGAAAATATGCCCATAGTAGAAGCATCGGTGGACGAAACACAAAATTTACGATATAAACTGGTCACGTTTGGTCGTGGACAAAATACAATTCCTTTATTACAAGTTGCGCCACTGTCCATAGAACTCAGTTATTCTACGAATGCGTTGGGTCAACAAATAACAGTAATTACTACGGGTGGTACCAACCTTGACCAAAGCCTTGGATACACCGCAGTTCTTTATGACAGAGAAGCCGCAACATTAACAAGTAACGGGGTGGCTGGAAGCGCTACGGTGCCTACGTTTGTCGGAGAAACTTCCTCGGCAACATCACAAAATGCCATCGTACTAACAGGAACACAGTTTACACTTACACCAAAAAATGTAAGCACAAGAACAGAAACACAGTTAGTTATTATTGGTAATGAAACGGGCGCAACAAAAGTAATTCCCGTGGTTATCCTCCCAGCAACGACAACGTAATCAACACTAGGATATACATATGACTATTTATACTACGCTTCAAAATGACGACATAGTACCAGCAAATCCCACAACCGTAACCACCGGATTATTTTCCGGTGATACTGGATCATTTGAGGGATTACTATATGTTAATGTCGCCGTTGGGCAACAAACTAAAATTAGCGGTGAATATTATTTCGATGTATATAATATTGATCCCGGTGGCGCAAGTGGTGAATTAGCAGAAGTGCAATTTGCTCTTACGTATGGTCATATAAACGGCGGAGGCTCACCAACACTCGACGTAAATGAACAATCAAAATTACCGACCAAGGCAATATACAGTCAATATAGAAATTTATTACTAAACCCAGAAGACACGAAGTTCTCCTTTCAGGGCGTAGAGTCTGATCACATTTATGTCATCAATTTTCAACGCTCGCGAATTCGTGAACAACTTGATCCTGGCAATTGGGAACTTCCATTGTCTGGTGCCAATGGTATTAGAACATTCATCGACGATAGTGGGCAAACACTGGGTGCATTGACGGCAAACAGTAAAGCAGGCCGAGTGTATAATATAATTTCTGGCGCACTATCAACTATATCGGGATCAATTTCATCATCGACCAATGCTACCACATTCGGAACCAGTGGACCTGGATATGGATTAGTGTATCCCGATTTGGGCATTATCGTATTAAACCCCAATGCAATTGGACCGGCGGTTGGATTTTTTACATCTGCTTCGTCGGTATTAATAACGGGTAGTGAGGCAACATCGTCACGTACAACATTATTTTATTCATCGGCAACGGCATTTAATTCTGAAACATCTCCATTTGCACCCATTATACATGAGCTTACCGAAGCTAATTGGAGTACAAACGGATCGGCATATAATCACACGGGATTATTTGTGTCAATTAGAAATGCATCAAATGCATCTGGTTCTAATAAAGGATTTAGAGCACGTTCGGCCGAAACGATAGCATCAACCCACTACTTCGTGCGGTTGCGAAATAAAGAATATAATTATTCTAATAACCCAACGTTTTCAAATGCATCCACGGGAGTATTAGTACAATCGGAATTTAAAAATGATCCAAAAGTATATATTACCACGATAGGATTATATAATGATAGCAACGAATTACTAGCGGTGGCAAAACTTAGTAAGCCAGTTCGTAAAAGCTTTGACGAGGAAGTTTTGTTAAGGGTGCGACTCGATTTTTAACGGGAGTAGGTAATACATGAAAGTATTTAGTACATTAGATTCAAAAGATTATACAGTAGAAGACATATATGCATCTGCACCTATGTCTTGGGAATTACAATCAGGATCAAGTGGAATAAATATTACTTCTCCGGATAATTTAGTTGGTGCGGTCACCATCGACCGCGCCACAAATGACACTGTAGATTTTTATGGAAGCGATTTTCCCAAAATAAATCAAGACTCGGGAGTATATGAATATATTTTATATTCTTCTATAAAACATTTGTTCTACAATAGCGGAAATTTCTATAGTGGATCGGTATTAGTTACTTCTAGTTTAGCAGGACTGTCCAATGATTCGTATGTACTTAGCATTGGACAGAATTTTTATGGAGAACGTATAAAGCCTGGATCATTCGAATTAAGTACTGAAATTGCAAATACATATATACGAGACGATAGTAAAGGAAATTTATATCATGTAAGCGCATCTGTTAATGTATACTTGGGTAATATTTTTTATAAAAAGGGTATAGCAGTTATAAAACATAATACGGGGTCGGTAAACACTTCTATATCATCAATTGGATTACAAATAGTAAGCGGCACGAATTTATATGTGGATTATAGTAGTGATGTACTGCTCAATCGACACCAAGTAAATGTAAAGTTGCGTCCTATGGACTTTAACTTTTCGCCATTTAATCCGTCAATATTATCCACATATACGGCCACAACGGGTAGTGTTACGCAATCGTTTAATCAAATGAACATCAAGCCATCCAGCGGAAGTTCAACATGGAATTTATATAATTTAATGAGGGCCGGGGTAATCAAACCATACGTTACCACAATTGGGTTATATAACGATAAATATGAATTGTTAGCAGTGGCAAAAACAAGCGAACCAATTCAGAGAACTTTTGATGTTAACCAAACATTTATAGTTAGGTTTGATACCTAATACTTGGAGATTTATATGGACTTATTAACGAGATACACAGCCGCCACCTCACCGACCATAGTACAGGTCAAAACTATAGGCACTGCAGCCTCACCTGGAGTAAATTTCTGGGACGGTGGGCCACGAACACGAACACCGGCCGTAGATACCGTGCAGAAAGAATTTACTCCCAACGAGGCGGGTACATTAACTACCCCTGCAGCGACCAACAATAAAACGTATCCATTAAGTCGTTGGTTGCCAGTAGGAGTTCAAAAGGGTGACGCATATCTTACAAATTCTCGGTTCACCACAATTAGTGATGTAAGAAACGCACCAGGAACAATACTACACAAATTCTCACAATTAGTAGATAAATCATTCTTTGCAGCTGGTGGACTATCAGAATTTGCAAAGACAAGAGCAAATCCCAATAGTAGTGGATATGGACCTGGGCCTGCAGGTATAAACGGTTAATTTTACTATAAATGGTTATGAAAAAACGCATTAACAAATTGAGCCACTCGTCGGATGTCCATGCTATATTTAATGGAACAACCGATGATGTGGCTCAATTGCGTTTACCTAAACCACGAACGCCATCGGCACAAGCCGTACAAAAAACCGCTATCCGAACAGAGTGGCAAGAAAAATTTCTGGAAAAAATAAAATCGTGTCATAAACGCAATTTAAATAAAGTGGTGAATAAAATTCTAAAACGAATAGATTCGACTAAAGTTGCAATGGTAGCACGTTCAAAAAAACACAATGTTGAATGTAATATTACCGTCGAAGAACTTAGAGAATTGGTGTATAATTTTTATGGGCAACAATGTAAATACTGTGATAAGATATTAAATATTAACACCTTTGTATTCGATCATATTATTCCCATATCAAAGGGTGGGTCGAGTAATATAAATAATATACAGTTAATATGTAAAACAAGTAACGGAATGAAAGGATCATTACACGAAGATAACTTTCAATTATTACTAGACTGGCTAGAAACTGTTCCAGAGGAACTGAAAAAAGATATCGGCATTAGATTAGCCCGAGGTGTGGTATAACCCTTGACAAATGGTGATCATTTAGATAACTTACGAGTATGACTCTACTCACACTAAAAGAAAGTCCACCATAGCACATAGCACATCCTCCTCCAGACCCACCGGATGATCCATTGGCAGGACTTGAATGGGTACCTCCTGCACCACCTCCAGTTGCAGTGAATCCAATTGCACTAGAATTTGTTCCGTTTGTTTGAGAGCCACCACCTGGGCCCACGGAAACTGCGTAACTGAAGCCAATGGATGGAGATGTTGTTCCTTGTAATAACCCACCGGCTCCACCCCCGCCGCCACGGTTATTTCCACCACCGCCGCCACCGGCTACTACTAAATAAGTTATAGCAAATGCTGGTGCCGTGGGTGTTGGCGTTGGCGTTGCCGTGGGCGTTGGTGTTGGCGTAACCGTGGGTGTTGGTGTTAACGTTGGAGTTAACGTTGGGGTTACAGTTGGTGTTGGCGTTGGCGTCGGTGTTGCGGCCGCCACGTTTCCTCTATATCCTCGTGCTGATCCAGCACTAAATGTTCCTAATACCGGCGTCATATTATGTGTACTTGGTAATTGATCCCAGCAATATATATGACGCCGACGCCGACGTTTTTATGATGGTGAACGTATGTGCATCAAGACTGTTGATGTTTGCCGAACCAGATGTTCCTCCCTGCCACCGTGGCGTAATTGCCGCACCATCAATTCGATATGCCGATGCAGAATATGCAGTTGCTGCATTTAATACTAACACGGTTGCCGTTAAACTTTGCCCCGAATACATCGTGCTATTTAGTGTTGTGTTTGCGTTACCACGGAAATTTAATGTCCAATTTGTGGTTGAACTTGCACTATGGAACAATATTGCTTGATCTAGCACATTATAATTTAATGTGGTTGGTGGTGCCGAGGCAGTTACTGCCACTCTTTCAATTATTGATTGTACCATTACGGTACCCGACACGTGCAAGGATGCACTTGGAACCGTTGTTCCAATACCGATATTACTACCGCTTTGATATAATATACTAGATGATAATGCCGTTGAACTTGTCCACAAAGGAATATAATTTGTAACTCCACCCGTTATACTATTCGATGCACTAATAGATGATCCAACGAAATATGTGGGCACTGAAAGTGTAGCTAATCCAATGGAGTTGTTATTAACATCTAAATATTGTGCCTTAAAAGTTAATATTTTATTGACATAATTGATATTAGGTATAAGTACATCAATTTCATCTGGACTGAAGAACGGTTCTTGTGCAGGTTTTACTGATACGTTTGCAATGTTCCAAAATCCACCATATGCCACAAATCGCAATCCAAAATTACCAGTATTAATAATTTTGGGTATGAAGTTGAACTCCGTGCTTTCAAAATTTTGTCGTTGAAAGGTAGATGTTGGTGATAACGTGCCCAGCAATTGTCCACGGGAATCCGTATTTAGTATTTTCCCTCCAACGCCTGGTTCTTTTACTAAATATACTTCTAATGAATAATCATTTTGATTTAGTGTAATTGATGCCGATGTACGACTTACAATTGCATCAAATGCAAGTGTATATTCTCCTCGGGGGAATAGTTGTATTGCATTAGTAGTTTTTGTTCCAATAAAGTATGAAACATTGTTAATGTAACTACTACTAACAATTTGTGGAGTTGCAGTTATTGCATCTAATAACACATTAGACGAGTACACGATGGGAAGATATGAAGATGACAGCGACGAAGAGATGTAATATAAAGGTAAAATTGGTTCATAGTCATTTTTTTGTAATGACATGGTTTCGCTATACCAATAATCAGCAATTGTTACATCACCAAAGTTGCCAGTGTTTACAATTTTACTACCGCTGTCTACCGCCACCAATTCAGTAACGGTGGTATTTATATCTCCCAGTGATACAAACTCACCGGGTTCAGTGGTGGGTTTATAAGACAATCTAATTTTGTTAATTTCACCAGATATTGTTTTTAGATCTACTAGTCGGAGTTTTGCAAATGACACACTTGATCCTAAATTAGCAGTGGTTAATTTACCATATTGAATATTGATACTACTACTCACTAAAACTGACCCCAGTGGTTGAATTTCGGTAGTATATATTCCGCTACTACTTATCACACCACCCAATATTAGTGTTCCGTTATTAGTATAAATTAATGTTCCGTTGGATTCTGCAAGGTCTTTGTTATAAATTTTAGTGATTGGTATACTAACACTCGCCGTTTCGGAGACGGTGGCACTACTAAACGTAATTGTTCCTGTGATGAAGCCGTTCAAATAATCAGCCTCATATTGCCCAGCTCCACGAATCTTTGCTAAATATCCATTTGGAAATACATTATAATATTTTGGCGTAAGTTCAATACTTGCCGTCGCCGCAAGTTGCTCTGTAAACAATGATGAGCTGGGTGAAAAGTAGAATTTTTCCTCTACCACCACTGACGGGGGAGTTTGAAATCGAATGGGTGTTTTATTTTCTATCAGTGGAGAAATTGCTACGTCTGCCGTCCACCGAACATTATATTTACCGCGCCAGATATCAGGAATCGGCGTTCCATCTAAGTACGTATCAACACTCCCCAACAATACAATTTTTCCAGGTCCAATAGGTGTATCATTATATACTTCAATTTGTACAAGTCGTGAGTTGCCTTCTATGAAAAATGCAACCGGGGCGCTATATACAGTATTTCCATCTTTGTTTAATATTTCGGCGAGTATTTTTGAATTTGGACGTAACGCCACATTTCCTGCCAGTAGAAACGCATTACGGCCGCCATAAAAATTACCATCAAATTGTGTGACTTTGAAGTAATCTGATCTGGCGGCCTTATCTTCTATAAGAACATCATATTTATAAAGATTTAACGGTTGTATAGATTTTCTGGTACGTGCCATTCACTTCTCAGTTATATCCGTGGGTATGTATAAATAGTTTACTCCCCGTTTAAATTGAGATTTGCGAATACCCATCCTCTCGTTTAATTTCAATTAGAGTATCCACCATATCACGGGCAGTTTCCAAGTGACTTACTATTAATATAAAATCAAAGTGTGTTTTGAGTAAATTGAATAGCGTTTGCATAGAATGCATATGTTCCGCATCCAATACACCAAAGCCTTCATCAATAATCATAAAGTTTGACTTCGGAAGATTGCTCGCATTCATGAGTGCAATGCGAATGGCAAGACTACTCACAAATCGTTCCATGCCAGAAGAATTTTCCAATGGCCAAATACGGTCATAGTCATAAATTAATTTACCATTAATATTCTTGCCGTCTACTTCCAATGCCACGGTAAAGTCTACAATCTGTGAGAGGATTGAATTAATCTCAGATTCAATATTAGGAATTGCCTTACTCATAAGTTCGTAGGGAATACCGTCACGGCCCACCGCCGTCATATATTGATTGTATGCTTCGTAAGTAATTTCCAGTTCCTCTGCTTCTTTTAACTTATTGACCAATTCTTGCTTCTTTGATTCTAATACACTAATATTACCATGCAGAGTACGAAGATTCTGTTCTACCGATTGCATCATTTTTTTGTTCGTAGTAATCTTTTCTTGAATCTGTGCAATGTCTGTATCAATAGTTTGATTGTGTAGGATGTTTTCTTCATTGGTTTTATAAACAACAATCTCATTTTCAATATTAGGAATAGAAATTTCTATCTTTTCAAGAACTACCTTGCAGTTTGCCAGCACAGTTTTTGACTTTTCGACGGTAAACCCACATACTTCAATTTCTTTTTGTGCAACAAGTGCTTCTTCATATAGTTCTTTATCCGCTTCTAACGGTTTCATCTTATCAATAATCTGAGTGATGGAATCTTCTTGGATAAGTCGTTTTGCATTTAACTCATCTAATTCATTATTTACCGCACCCAAATCTTCAATAACCGATGCATTGTTGGTGACACATACATCACAATTTAAATTATACTTGTAACTGGACAGTTTATTCTTGAACTTTGTCTTTTCATCAATCTTGGTATTAACAACACGAAGCGCACTATTACCCGTTACCAAAATATCATTTAACTTATTCCAGTTTGCAACGGATTCCTTAAGAGCAACCATATTATATTGCTCAAAGTCACCTAGCGCATCAGTTAAATCTGCGTTACTATTAGTCAATGCATATTCTGCAATGGCTACATCTTCTTGCGCTATCTTACGATTGGTGGTTGCCTTAGTTAATGCAGCAGTTAAATCAACAAGATTACCAGACGTTGGTGGAACGGGACGTTTTAATTCTTGTGTAGAAATTAATACATCATCAAGTAATTCACGACTTTCTTTGAGTTCCATATGTTCTACTTCAACGTGCGACACTTCTTGTTGTGCCGTAGTCAGTTGATTATGTGTAGACGCAATATTATCGGTGACTTCTGATTTTTTAAATCGTTTAAGAACCCCCGTAATTTCCTTTGCTTCATCGTGGGCAGCATCAAATAATTTATCGAAGATATTCAATCCCATAAACTGAATAAGCAAATCTTTCCGTTCCGAATGTGACTTATCAATGAACAAAGCATTACTGGTTTGTCCACTCAATGCCGTCATTACAAAGTCTTCATATGATCCCACATAATTACGAATATTAGCATTCGTATCTCGACGGTCTTCGCCATTTAAAGAAACATTACCAGTAGAAGTAACCTTCCAGAATTGCGCATCAACCTTGACATCTCCGTTTTTCTTACGAGTACCATTTCGCTTGATACCATACACTTCGTTATTGATTTCAAAGGTGAGTTCGCATTCAAACGTATCCTTGCGATTATTAATAATATGATCGCCCTTGAATGCCCGTGGAGTCTTGTCGTATAGACAAAACATCAACGAATCCATGATGGAACTTTTACCACTGGCGTTTGCGGCAAATATTCCATACAATCCCTTCATATCGGTAAAATTAATTTCATTATCTTCTCCATATGAAAACATATTGGAAAAGGTAAATTTCAGCGGACGCCAGTGAATATTTCTTGACTGATCATCGTGGTGAATTTTACTATTGAGGTCTTTATTAATGCGATGGACAGCAGTTAACACATCCACATCTAATGACGTATTATTTCGTGTCAACCAATCGGTGATTAACGTATTCTGCAATGACACATCGGTGAGATCCATTGCGTCATGGGCAACCGTGGTAGACCGATTAATCGTTTTGTTAAACCGACTTTTATTGACACTGAGTTCAATGATGTTGTGATTGGTGCGGAGCGTGGTAATAATCTTTTTTACTTGTGTGTTATCAAGGTCACCCGTAAACAATCGCATGCGAACGTTTTTCGGCATATGTGACGGATAGGTAATATTTCCGTTTGACGCCTCTAAAGTTACATATCCATAATCATTATTAAGTGGAACAAACTCAAATGACCTATTGGGAACATTCCATAAACACCATCCATGATTCTCAAGACTTTCGCCATGATTCTGTTGGATTAGGCTCGATGCATATACGATAATAGGATTACTCTCTTGGAGTACTTGGTGTTTATGAATATCTCCTAAAAGTACAGCGTCGAATCCATTAAATGTATCCACATGCACGTGTCGATTTGTAATCGTAAATCCCGCATCGGTCGTTGAACCGTGTACAGGTCCGTGGTACAGTGCAATTTTATTTGGTGCATCACATTCTTGCGCACGAGGCCATTCTGTTGCCTCGTCAAAAATAGACATGATTGCAAAATTAGTATCAGCAACGGTGACGATTGCCGAATATTTAATGTAATGTAAGTCTGGGTGTTGTAGACTGTTGACGATTGGGGTTAGACTATCTAATCTATTGGTGTTTGCGAGATTGCAATCGTGGTTACCCGCAATTAAAATCGTAGGGGCAATGTTGGCAATGTTAGATAAGAATCGTGAAGTAACTTCCACCATTTCTGGTGACATATCGGTCTTTGCATGGACAATATCTCCGGCCAATACAATGATGAAATCTCTGAGATTCTTTTTGCGAATATCTGCGTACAGTGTTTCAAATGCCGCTTCATATTCTTCATGACGGCGGAATAATCTTATATGCGTATCCGCAATGTGAACTATTGATTTTAGTGTATCAAAATGTACTGGTATAATCATATATTTAATAACCGTTGTTCAATGTATTCTTTAAAATTTGTACTACGAGATTTGCTGATTTCTTCCCACGCAGTTTCGAACCCCATGTCAGCTGCATCTTTACCTTTCGTTAAGACGATGCTGACATTCATTTCATATTGTTTAAGATGTTGTTCCAATTTCATAGCGTCAGATTGTGCATCTTCGTCCAAGAAAATAATTACATCTTTTACTTTGTTTTGTAATAATGCCTTTTCCAAATTCTTCGGGATCGTTTTGCCAAGTAACGGTATAGCATTTCTCCTAAGAGATATAGCATCAAACATGCCCTCACATAAAATTATTTGATCCTCCCAATTTGTCATATTTTCAAAACACACAATATTCTTTGTTACAGGAGGATTCTTATATTTCATCCCACCCTCGTAAAAAGACCGTGCAGTAAAATAATTTAATTGGTTGGTGTGATCGTAAGACGGGACAATGATACGACCGGCATATGCACCAGTTTCACAGTATCCCATGCGATATCGCAATATATCATCTGATCGAATTCCTCGGTGTTTCAAATACGAGGTTGCATTTAAATATGCGTAACTTTTCTGTGTTTTCCACAGCGGTTGATATTCATGTGGAAGATATAACTTAATATCTGCCGTTGTAGATTTATAGATTTTGATATCTTCATCACCCAATACTTCTTTAAACTGATTAATAAGTTCTTTTGAGATATTGAGTTTTTTTAGTAACCAAATGATATGGCCGCCCTTACTTCCGCATGTCCAACACTTCCATTTATTATTTGATATATTAATAGATAGTTTCTTTTTGCTATGATGACAAAACGGACAATGAAACAAGTATTCATCGCCTTGCTGGGTGTAATTCCCTATAATTTGTTGGAGTAGTGTGAGTAGAGTCATACTCGTAAGTTATCTAAATGATCACCATTTGTCAAGGGTTATACCACACCTCGGGCTAATCTAATGCCGATATCTTTTTTCAGTTCCTCTGGAA
>Ga0208246_1000678_pt1 | contig 24898 bp, 25 predicted proteins | sample RifOxyD2_FD_184039 | JGI IMG/M metagenome (GOLD analysis project Ga0208246, IMG submission 184039) | Soil microbial communities from Rifle, Colorado - Rifle Oxygen_injection D2 (SPAdes) | ecosystem: Environmental > Terrestrial > Deep subsurface > Rock core/Sediment | place: Rifle, Colorado... | reverse complement strand
TACCGGACATAAGCGGTCATAAGGTCCAAAGAATACTAAAACAAGATAGAACCACATCCCATATACCTATTTTAATATTAACAGGCACCCAGGTTACCGAAAAAGACCAGGTGTTATGTATAGAGAATGGAGCTTGTGAATATATAACCAAACCATTTGACAATGATGTTTTTATTGCCAGATTAAAAAATATATTCCGCTGGCAGGATTACAAATGCAAATTAAAACAAACTATTAAGAAATACGGTTTAGAAATAAACGAAGATGAACATACAATTAGAATAAAACATAAATTAATCAAACTTACTAAAATAGAATTTGATTTGCTGTATTTATTAATAAAAAAATGTGGGCAAATATTAAAATATACCGAGCTTCTTGAAACAATTTGGGGTTATGGCAAAAATATAGATACTCGCACCTTAGTAAGTCACATTAGTAATTTGAAAAAGAAACTCGGTTCAGATTATAATATTGAAACAGTAAGATCTATTGGATATAGATTAACTAAATATAAATACTCTTCTTAAAAACTTTTTTTAAAAATATAAAATTAATAATATTTTAGCCTTTTCAGACGGATATTCATTTATTTCTCGTCGTTAATACCTGCCCTATTATACCCATAAATAATTTACCTAAAATTTACCAAAAATTGACTCATTCTTGATATTTAAATGCTATAATTAAGTATAATTTTTAATTCATATCTGACTTATTTAAGGAAAAACATTTTTAATTTGCAAAATATTTTTAATAATCACATATTATTACTATTCTTATGCGATATAAAGTCCTTATAATCGATGATAATATATGCATCCTTGAAGCATTGAAGGAACTTTTGCTTACTGAAAATATATCAGTAATAACCGCTGAAAATGGTGAAAAAGGGATTAATTTAGCGACAAAAACAAAACCTGACGTAATAATTCTTGATTTATTACTACCGGACATAAGCGGTCATAAGGTCCAAAGAATACTAAAACAAGATAGAACCACATCCCATATACCTATTTTAATATTAACAGGCACCCAGGTTACCGAAAAAGACCAGGTGTTATGTATAGAGAACGGTGCTTGTGAATATATAACCAAACCATTTGACAATAATGTTTTTATTGCCAGACTAAAAAATATATTCCGCTGGCAGGATTACAAATGCAAATTAAAACAAACTATTAAGAAATACGGTTTAGAAATAAACGAAGATGAAAGATATGTTAAAATAAAAGGCAAAATCGTTAACTTAACTCAAATTGAAACAGATCTACTATTAACATTAATTAGAAGACATGAACAATTGCTCTCTTATAAATATCTATTAGAAACAACTTTTGGCTATGCTGAGCATGTAAATACGCATACTTTAATAACTCATATGTCAAATCTTAGAAAAAAACTTGGCCCGTATTATGCAAAATATATTTTAACTATTAAAGGACTAGGTTATAAATTAGTAAAATATATATAACTATTCCGTATATCCTTAATATACTTATCTCAATTTTACCAAATATCGTATGAACTAACCTGTTGCTACCAATTGCTACCAAATATTCTGCTAAAAAGTGAATAAACCCATATAATTTCCTGCCATTTCTACACCTTAAATCACAAAATAAAATAATTAAATTAGCCAATTTTACCCCTAATATGGTTCGCATAAGATATCTTATGTTAACTTTAATACCATATATATCATTGGAATGACAGTATATTTTTATATTATAGTATATATAGATATATTGCATTTTTAACCAATTATTGAGCTAATATATCATAACTATCAGAACATATATTGAAAATATATGCTTGGCACTCTAATATATTTAATTTTTCTGAATTTTTGCTTAAAATTCTAAAAATTCTAAAAAATCAAATTTTAGAAATTATAAAAATATTTTAAATACATAATTTAGTTAATAAGGGTAGGAACGGTAACAAAAGAATTTATGAAAATCTTGCCAAATTTTTGCTAAAATTTGACTGACCAAAAAACACCATGGAATGGCTTAAGACTATACCAGTTACAAAATACGCTCCTTTCCTAAAATGATGCGGACAAAAGGTTTTAATTACCAAAGAATGAAAAAGGCAGGATAAATACTGCTAAAAGTTGGCAAATTTTTAGCAAAATTTCAAACACAACGGAAGCAAACAATTAAATTTCCCTAAAATTTGACAATATTTTCGCAAAGAGATAAGTAATAGATTGGAACCAAAAAAAGATGAAGAGAAGTAATAAAAAAATGGAAAAAAGAGATGGGAAAAATAGATAAAGAGGCGAAATAATTAATTTTACCGTCTATAAATGTGTAATATTTGCCAAAAAAAGGCTGGATTGTGTGCCGTTATTCCTGCATGATATTAACCCGACTAACCATGCAAGTTAACGCAAGTTAACGCAAGTTAACGCAAGTTAACGCAAGTTAACCTTACTGTGAAAAACATGAAAGTTTATCATTTTATGGGATTGCTTCGGTCACCAATGACGATAGGTAAACAGAGGTTAAGAAATTATTCCTATTGCAACTGTAATATAACCGCCTACAAGAAGAAATGGTGATATGATACTTGCCCAATTATCACCTTGGGGATTTGTTTTTGTCAATATTATATATCCAAGTATAAGAATACCTATACCGACAAAAATAATTGTTTTCCCCCTTTTTGAAAGCATTTTTTCCTGATTCTGGGATGGTTGAATAACTTTTGTTTTAGTTAGATTTTGCTTATTTTTCATCTTTAGCATCTCCTATTTTATCCTAACGTTATGTCAAAAACTTTGATTTTTTTGTTTTTCATTTATATAATTCATTAACGATAAAATAATCAACAAATTTTCACTTCGTCGCTCCCCCAGTTGCGTCGTCATTGCGACCCGTACGGGGTGGCAATCTCCGAGATTACTTCGGTCATGAACTCCCTCGTAATGACAGCACTTTTATTAAATCCTTTAAAAAATTCATTATTTTTATCATTTCCTGCTTTTTCATGATTTTTCATAATATTTTTGATATTACCTTATCAGTTCACAGAACATAAACGGATTATCTTATATCTTTTCAAACATATCTTTAGTTGCGCCGCATTCCGGACATATCCAATCTTCCGGAAGCTCTTCAAATTTTACACCAGGTTTTATGTTCTGAGAAGTATCTCCTACAGCAGGATCATATACCCAGCCACATACAACACATTTCCATTTTTCCATATAAACCCCCATTAACTACAATCAGAAATACTCACATTTTGCATTTAAACACCTTGTATTGCCCGTTATTTCAATAAAAACCCATTGCACCTATTATTTTATGAATATTAATAAAATAATCGCTATTACAGCCATTTTCTTATGTATTTTAACTTTCAATTTATAACCAAGAATCGCGGTTATAATTATTGATATAAAACCTAAAATACCAAACCATATAAAAAGCGGTTTACTTAATATCATCATTTTGAATATTTCTCCGGTTCTGATTTAAACTTAGAAATACATTCCGGACAACAAAAATAAAATATTTTTTCTTTATACTTCACTGCTTTTGTATCTTTTCCAACAATAACTTTATCTCCCATAACAGGACAACGTTCAACAGTATTATATTCGCTCTGCGGCGGGATAAAATCTGTAATAACATCCGAATCGGTTAAAACTTTATAGTGTCCGGAATCATTACTATTTTTTTCAATTTCAATTTTTTTACAACCATAAATAAATAATATATAAAAAAGCAAAAATAAAATAAATTTGTTCATCATTATTGTTTCTTAAGTAATTCCCATAATCTTAAAAAATGCTTTCTTTCTTCTTCTATAATTCCGTCAAGTATTTTTTTATCGTCGTCATGAACAAAATTCTTAGATTCGCTGTAATACAATATAGAATCTTTTTCAATGTCCAAAGCAAAACGAATGGCTTCAGTAGGTTCTTTTATTCTAGGTAATTTCTTATTGAATATTTTAGTATCGGCATACGCTCTGAGATAGGAAAAATAATCGTCATTATATAATTCAGGTGGATTATAATTTTCTACTTTTTTCAAAAAACTCTCAAACACTTTTTTATGTTCTAATTCCTGGTCTGCAAGATCCGAGAAAAGAGTTTTTATTCTCTCATCAGGAATTAGTTTGGCTGATTCACGATAAAACTTTTCACCGTTCTTTTCTATTTGAATGGCAAATTCAATCATTTCGCTTGTTTTGAATACATTCATTTAATTCCGCCTTAAATCTCTATTTTTTCTTTTTTATCCATAATGTCGATATGCCGCAATTCTGACATTCGCCAAATCTCTGCCCTTTCTTTAATTTCACCTCTTCAGTACCGCTTTCAGTTCCGCATACATGACAATAATAATTACTTTCCTCTTTTACTTTCTCACCAGGCTTATTATATTTTATCGGTATTTTTTTCATACCCCTCCGACTTTAAAAATATTCTACAAAAATAAACAAAATTGTCAAGCAAATGAGTAATCCTAAAAACCAATTTTATTTATCATTATTCAAATGTTTTCAATAATTCTTTTAAAACGGCTTTATCCAAAACCGGTTTTTGTTCAAGATTATAATCAATATCCGGAAATATAGGCTTATTATTTACATACAAAATACCGGTTGGAATTTTTTCTTTATTTTCACCCGCTTTTTTAAATGCTGCATCTCTATCGTTTGGATTGTATTCTTTGGTCAGTCTATACACTTTATCTTTATACCAAGGAACCTGATGAACCCCAAAAGTCAAACATGGCTGGATAATATCTATTAATGAAAATCCTTTATATCTTATTCCTAAAGTTATTAATTCTGATAGAAAATCCAAATCACCCGCAAAACCTCTTGCAACAAACGAACAGTTCATCGCAATTGCCAAAACAAGAGGATTCATCGGCTCTTCTATTACGCCGTCAAATTGCAGTTTTGTTTTAATTCCTAACTCAGTAGTTGGCGATGCCTGTCCTTTTGTAAGAGCGTATACTCCATTATTATGAACAATTACTGTTATATCCGGATTCCTGCGAAAAGCGTGCAGCAGATGATTTCCACCCTCGCCGTACATATCGCCATCACCCGCCACCGCTATCACCGTCAGCTTTGGATTCACAGCTTTTATTGCAGTGGCAACGGGTAGCGTACGCCCGTGAAGTCCGTTAAAAACATTGCAATTTATGTAATGCGGCAACTTTCCAGCCTGACCTATCCCGGAAACTATAACAATATCCTGTGGTCTAATATCAAGTTTTACAAAAGCATTTTTTACAGCCGTTAAAATACTAAAATTGCTGCAACCTGGGCACCAAGCCGAACTAACATTGTTTTTAAAATCCTCAATCTTTGCCATATTTCTCCGTAATTATTCTTGTTATTTCATCTTCAGTAAACGGTAATCCGTTATACTTCAAAATTTTATAATCGACTACTACGCCTTTTTCTTCAAGCAGACCGGCAAATTGTCCGTTAAAATTATTTTCAACTACAACTATTTTAAACTTCTTTTCTTTATTTAATAACACTATCGGAACTTTAAGAGGCCATATTTCACTAAAATTTATAATTGTCGTTTTTATGCCTTTAGCCGTCAGCATTTTAGTCGATTCTAAAGTTATTCCGTAGTTAGAACCCCAACTTACAAGAACAATATCCGAATCATAAATATTATTTGGAACAACGACTCTCATTTCTTCTATCATAGAACAATATTTTTTCCATCGTTTCTCCACCATTAGTTTTCTAATTATATCATTTTCCGTCATATGTCCGTACTGGTCATGTTCGTCAGAATCGTCTATAACTAAATTCCCGCTTTCACCCGGTTTTAATCTGGGTGAAATTCCATTATCGGTAAGCATATATTTTTTGAATTCACCATTTATGTTTTCGGGTTTAGAAAAGTAATCATTCAATTTAATACTATCTATATCAAAATTATCTACCGTCCAATATGAATCTGCAAGATATTGGTCGGTTAAAACTATTGCCGGCACTCTATATTTCTGACTAACCTCAAATGCTTTAATCATTAAATTGAATGCCTCTACAGGATTTGAAGGTGCAAATATAAATCTTGGGAACTCACCATGTGCTGCATTAAGTGCAAAATTCAAATCGCCCTGCTCTGTTCTTGTGGGAAGACCAGTTGCGGGACCGGGTCGCTGACCTAAAACAATGACAATAGGCGTCTCTGTCATAGCAGCTAAAGACAACCCTTCTACCATAAGTGAAAATCCACCGCCGCTAGTAGCAGTTAATGACCTTACGCCGGCATAACTTGCTCCTATTGCCATATTTATAGCAGCAATCTCATCTTCCGCTTGTTCGGTTAATATACCGGTTTTGTGTGACGTTTCGGAAAGATATGTAATTATACCGGTTGATGGTGTCATAGGATAAGCAGCCATAAATCGGCAATCCGCCGCAATAGCGCCTAAAGCTACCGCTTCATTACCTGTTAATACCATTTTTGCGGAACCATTTTTAGTTTCAATTTTTTGTCTGCAATTGATGCAATTCTCTTCAATCCACTTATACGAATGCTTTGCAACAATAATGTTTCTATTTGCAATATTTTCACTTTTCTTAGTGAATTCTTGTCTTAAAACATTTTCAACTTTTTCAATCGGCAATCCTATAACCGCCCACACCGCCCCTATAGCAGCTGCATTTGCATAAATCTTGTTCTCACCTATTTCCATTGCAATTTTTTTTAATGGAATATTTATAATATTTCTGTCAGTCTCATCTTCAGCCAAAACAATGCCGTCTTGTTTAATCAACGGCATATAAATATCGGTATTTGTCTTATCAAGCGAAACAAGAATATCGTACTTATCAGGCAATGATTTTACTGGTTCATCACTTAATATCAATCGCGAAGATGTTTCCCCGCCCCTGATACGTGATTGAAAATCCTGCCATGCAAAAACATAATATCCTGACCTTACAATAGCTTTTGCCAAAATAAAACATACGGTCTGTATCCCCTGCCCTGCTTGTCCGCAAATAATAACTGATTTCTTATACATATAATCCTTGTATGTCACATTACTATTATTTCTGCAAATTCACCGTCTATCATTGATAAACTGCTTTTTCCTTCTTTAACAAACTTTAGTTTCTGTGCAATTTCATTTGTCTGTATTTCGTCTTTTTCTTGTTCCTTTAAAAACCACTTTAATTCATTATACGTTTCTTTGTCTTTTCTTTTAGCTACCAAATCTGTAAGTTCATTTATTAAATTTGAAGCTTTTTTCTTATGGCTAAAAATATCGTCAAAAGCCTCTAATGGCGACGACCACTTTTTCGGAGATACCGATACCTTTGCTCCGCTCTTGACTATGTAATAATAGAACTTCATTGCATGGCTAAGTTCCCTTTTCGCTTGCACTTTTAACCAGTTTGAAAAACCCTTTAAAGTTCTTTTTTCAAAAAATGCCGACATTGACAAATAAAAATACGCCGAATACAATTCTGCATTAATCTGTTTGTTTAACTCGTTCAAAACATTTTCCTTTAGCATCTTCTTATCCCCCTTATAAGGATAGCTACCTATTCCTTAATACTTTTTGCTTAATCATAGTCTTAATAATATATTTTACATATGCTTTGATAAACTTCTGGTCGGTACTTAAAATCTGCGTTTTTGAAGAAGCTGTCCATATCAGATCGCTTTTTCCATCAGAATAAAGATTAGTTTCCATTACAGCGTAATCATCTTCAGATACATATCCAGAAGAGCACATAATCCCAAATCCATATTCATAGTATCCTCGCCATGTACCATAAGGTGTAGCGAAATCACCGCCGGGAACACATCTATACGCAGTTTTTAAATCTACGAATCTCGTAATGAGCACCGCATTAGCACCCTGCTCTTTCATTTTTTCCGCAATAAATTCATCGTCATTTTGTTTATCTTCAGGAATAATCGTATAACTTGCAATAGCACCAGTATTTCGCTCTTTAATTCTACTAACAAAATCATCTTCTAAAAGTCTTTTTGTCACTTCCTTTTTAGCAATCGCGATAACCAAAATCTTATCCGGCTGTGATATATATGCCGACGATTTCCAAACTGCCGTGATTTTAGTGAATGCGCATCCTGAAACAAAAATTACAGCAACCAAACTTACATAATACAAATTCTTAATAGCCAATCTCATAACATTCACCTTCCTTTTTAAATATGCTCTGCCAATACTGGCATATTATTAAAAAACCATGATTTTTCACCCCGTAAAATAATATTGTAAATTATTTTAATAAGTAGAATAATAATTACAATTATTATAAGATACATTATTAACGGGGTCATAATATTTTTGAAAAGCTTAGGAATAATATACATTATTAATTATTAAAATAACATTAGAAATAAATTAAAAATTTTTAATCCACCTTCGCATCGCTATGAAGAATAGACAGGCTGTCTTTTACCTCAGGAACAACCTGAAGACCATTCATCTACGCTTTTATTCTGACTATGGGATTAATAACCGAATCGGAAAAACATGTCCATACCGGAAGTTTTCTGGTTTCCTAATTTCGAACTTATATCCATAAACTTATTTAATCTATAGTTCAGTATTGTTTGCGGACTTTCATCCTGCGATGACATCCATTCATATTTAACAAATAATTTATCGGTTATGTACTTACCTACCCCCCAGATTCCCTGTGACGGTTGCAACGTAATAACATCCACTCTCTTTCCCAAAAAATCTTCAATATTTTGTTCTGCAAATCCTACTAATATATTAAAAGAACTTCCTTTTAATGATGCTTTCTCCGATTGTAATAATTTATCACTTGAAGTTCCAAATATCATATATGAAATAATATCGCTTTGCTCCATTGGTGGATCGCTTCTAAAAGAAACGGCAGGATTTTCTATTGTTCCGCTAAGAATCACTTCTATTATAATATCACTTACTCTCCCTGATGCTATTACTTCTATAAACGCATGCTTAATATCTATTCCTGTAAAAACAATTTTACCTTCGTTTATAGTAAAGATTCTTCTATTTATGGTATAGGAACCTCTAATCGCAGTAATCTCTCCGAATATTAAAATTGAATTACTATTCTCTTTTATTAACCTAAGATTTCCTTCGACCTCTGCAACTATTCCTTTCCCATATATCCATGTCCTTCCCGGTATGAAAATAGCAATATTCATATTCATTTCCCTAAATAATTCCGATAATTTATTTTGTTTGGGTTTCACTATGTTTATTTGAGTTTTCACATCAATAAATTCAATATCTCCTATATCAATTTTACCTTTCGTTGGAATATTATATTCCGATTTTATTACTGTAATAGAACCTCCAAGATTATTGCTGCCATCCGTATTTTTAAAAACAAGATTGGAATTCACATCTCCTGAAAATATATTTGTACTCATAATTCTAAAATCTTTGCAAATAAGATTGATGTCCATTTTATAAGAATCTAAATTCTTTAAAAATACTCTGCCACTTAATTCTGCATTACCCTCACCGCTTTTTAATATAAGACTGTCTATAATTGCGATAGAATCGTTTATAACGATATGACTATTAATATCCCTATACTCCGTTCCTATAGCAAAATGATAAAATTTTGCATTTATGATATCTATAGTACCCCATGCGTTCGGAGATATCGGATTACCTCTCAATGAAAGTTTCATGTTCAGATTTCCTGACGAATATATTTGTTTGGACAATAAAGATAATATATTAAGGTTAAGATTTTTTGTTTCCAAAGAAATATTAAGACCATCATACAAAATACGTTGCTTAATAGGGGTAAGGGATAAATCAATAGGAATTTTTCCTGTCAAAGAAATAAGTTTTTCGTTATCTCTCTCAATATATGCAGTTAATTCCAGGTTTCTTTTTGCATACTTAATATTTATAGGCATATTATTAAACGAAAATTCACCTAAAGCAGCGTTATATAAATTTAATATTCCTGAAATTTCAGGAAAAGCGTAATTTCCTTTCATTTTTAGATTTGCCGAAAGGAAACCTTGCAACGGTAAATTCGATTTTAATATAATATTAAAAATATCAATATTTACAGCTTTTAGTTGAACTTCAATGTCTATATCCTGTATATTCCCAATTTTACCCTTAATTGATATCTCTTGGTTTTCATTGAATATTTTTAAAGACTTTATTAATATTTGCTTTTTTGTAAACTCAGCATTAATCGAATCTTTATTAGTCCATGTATTGGCACCGACAGTTATATTTATCCTATTTATATGAACCGAAGTCGCTTTAGTACTTAAATTATTAATGTATGCACTTAAATTAAATCTATTTAATCTGTCTTTTTCAACTTCCAAATCTAAATTTATTATATCATTATTGTTTTTCACATTTAATTTAGTTCTATCGAACGAATATCCGTCTACTTCAAATCCTAATGCTTCTATATCTGCATTGCCTTTAGGTGGAAATTCAAAACCTGATAATTGCGCATTTATCTTTAAAGAATTTGAACTCATTCCTTTATATGAAATATTTTTTCCTTCCATCAAGATTAAAATAACGGGGTTGTCTATTTTGCCTCTGAGTTCTCCCGATATATCAATTTCTCCGATTATTTTTACAAATGCAAATATATTGGAAATATAACCAAGATTTATATTTTTAAAATCATATTTTATATTTAAATTATCATTTTTTCTTAATCCTATCGTCCCTTCAGAAGTTAAGATTGCTTCACCATGCCGAATATTAAATTTACTAATTGAAAAAACCTTTCTACCCAAATATCCCTGTACTAGAAAATCAAAGTCCTCCGGCAAAGCATTAAGCATGCCTTTTAAATATATTTCTCTTCTCACAACATTCAAGGTAATAGTGCTATTTAATATCTGTAAATTTGGCAGTGTTGAAGGAAGAATATTTACAGTTACTGCAGATATAAGTTCATCGATACTTTTGCCTTTTATCTGTGCTTTTACATTTAAATTTATCTCACCTTTCGGATGTACTTTATCGATGCTCAATCCGAATATTGATAATATTTCTAAATCAAGATTCCTAATATTAGTGTATATATTAATATCCGGTATTGTTAAATTAGCCTTTATCTCATTACTTACCTTAAGTTCCTTATATTCTATTATTTGAGAAATTTCAAGTTTATCTAAACTTCCGGAAATGTTAATTCTACTTGAAAATACCTCTTTATACTCATCATTATGCCCTATTAATCCAAAATCTTTTAATGATACTGTGGGGCAATCCAGCTGTAAATCAAATATAGGATTGCTTAAATTACTTATTCTCCCATCTAATTTTAATTTCGAATACTTTGTTTCTAAATGTAAATTTCTTATAATTAAATCCTTTTTGTTCTTTGAAATATTTCCGCTAAGATTTGTAATCTCTATCTTTGGTTTATCAATCTTTGCCTGTATTTTTTTTATATTAATGTCGATATCATCTCGGACAATATTAAGAGATGCTGTCATATCAATATTTATATTTCTTATTTCATTCTGTTTGGATAAATATATATTCCCTTCCTCAATTTTGATATTATCCGCTATAAAAGACACACTGTTAACTTTAGTCCTGTTATCTTGCTCTTTTTTATTTTTATATTGAATAAATTTTTCAAAATTCCAAGAACCGGATACATCCTGTATTAATCTAATATACGGTTTCGATAGAACAAAACTAGAAAAAAATAGCTTTCCATTAATAATATTAATAATAGAATATGAAATGGATATACTTTCAACATTTAGTATTTCTTCGTCAGCATCTACAATTCTAACTTCTTTCAATATGACCTTGGTAAAAAGGTTGCCTTCAATCTTTTCAATTTTTAAATCGCCATTTATTTCTGATTTTAACATTTTAACGACATATTGTTTTAATTGCGACTTAAAAAATCCGGTCTGAATAAACAAATATATTAAAATAATAATTATTATAAAAACAATAATAAAATATTTAATAATCTTAAACAATCTATTTAAAAACGTCATATTATCTCTATTAGAATCCAAGCCCTATACTAAAATGTATTTTGTACATATCGAATTCAATTTTTTTCAAATGCTCTACAGGAAATGCTATATCAAGCCCCAATGGTCCAAATGGCGTAATATACCTAATCCCGGTTCCTGCACCATATTGTAATTCATAAATATCAAGTTTAAAATCCGTTAGATATACATCTCCTGCATCTAAAAAGACAGTGCCTTTAAACTTATTTATTATAGGAAAATATAACTCTATATTACTCTCAACTATTGATTCGCCTCCGATAGGATTATCAGCCTCATCTTTCGGACCTATTTCCTGAAAGCCATAGCCTCTTACACTGTTACTGCCACCGCTAAAAAATTTTTTAAATATAGGCATATAATCGGTATGATGGTATGGTTTAATAAGTCCAAACTTAACTCTCGATACTATTATCAAATCTTTTATCAATGTACGATATAAATGATTTTCTATAACACCTTTCAAATAATCAATCTCTGAACCCAAAAGAAATGATGCAGATTCTATGTAAAAAGAATTAATAATTCCATGTTTTGGATAAAAAGGATCGTCTATATGGATGTAATTTAATCCTGTTTGTATATTTGAAATAAAATATAAACTACCGGGTGTTGCCGCTACAATATCTTCAAATAAAATAATATTTGTTCTGATAGGTTTATTAGTTTCTACATTAAAAGCAACAAAAATAGCTAATTTATTGTTTATCATTCTCTTTATCTGCGTCTCTAAAGATAGTTTATCGTTGACATAACTTTTTACATTCTCTCTACTTACGCTACCCGTTATAGTAAGATTGTTTTTTCTATTGATAAAATACGGCTTAAAATATTTTGCAGATACTTCTCTCTCAATTGAAGAATAGAACAGGCTCAAAGTCAACGTTCTCGGAGCACCCCATAAATAATAGCGATTCCATTCAACCTGCGTTCTAAATCTTGCTTCAGTTCCGTAACCAACACCTAATTTTACCACTCTTTTATTTCCTTCCGATACATCCACTTTAACAGGAACAATAGTAGCCGAACTTGAACTAATAGCCGTAATTTTCACTGATTGAAATAAACCAAGATTGAATAAGTTTTCCTGGCTTTCATTTATTTTTTCTTGCGAAAATACATCTCCCGAATCAAATACAATTTCATCATAAATATGTTTTTTTTTAATAAATTTGTTTCCTATAATCTCAACAGAGCCAAAATACTGAAAAAGCCCTTCGTTAACTTTAAATAAAATATCTGATTGATAACTTTCTCTATCAACAAATACTGTGCCTTCAACAGCAACTTGTCCATATCCATTGTTTAAAAGATAATTCTTAATCTTTTTTTTTGATTCTTCATAGAACTTATATTGAAAACGCTGTCCCTGTTTAATCTCTATTTCGTTCAACAAATTAGACCTTAATTCTTCATCCTGTTTGTCAGTGATTAACATTATTTTCCTTATAGTTGTGTAAATACCTTCTTTAATACTAATAATAATACTAATCTTATTCTTATTCAATTTTATATCGTAATTAACTGAAACACCAAAATAACCGTATGATTGATAAAGTTTCTCGATACTTTTTAAATCTTTTTTTAATATAGTTTCTTCATATCGAGGTAATCCAATAAATGGTATCCATGTTGGAAATTTTATATCCATTACTTTTTTTATCTCGCTTACTTTTAACTCATTAGTTCCTTCAATTTTTATACTTTTAATAAAAATAGTTTTATTATCCATTGTTGATGCATCTGATATTAGACAAAATAATATCGTAATTAATATAATTGTCCTTCTAATTAATATATTCATTTGTTATTTGATTAATATTTATCCAATTTAATTATTTTTTGATACCAGAAAATGCTACTTCGGATTGGCTCGCGCAAAAACAAGCACCAAATATAAAGATACATCCGCATAAATAAATCCATAGCAATAGCGCCATAATTCCGCTGAAAACTCCATAAACCGCATTCAAATCGGTAAAACTCTCTAAATATAAAACAAAAAAACTGGCACAAATTTGCAAAAATATAGTAGCTAATATTGCTGCCAACCATATCTCATTAAACCTTTTATTCATACGCGGAGCTATCATATAAAACAGGCTCATACTAACAAAAGTTATCATCCATTGAAAAGATATTCTAATAAAATTATTAAAACCAGAATATGACAAATACATCGGAAGAATTCTATCTTTTACAATACCGGATATAACAGGAAATACCATACTTAAAATAAGTAGCACTAGCACTATAATAAGTAAAAAAAGACTTTTTAACGGCAGCTTCCACCATTTAGATATTCTAATATTCCACGCTCTATTAACTGCTAAAATGATTGCTAAGAAAAATTGAATAGCCAACCATATCAAAATAATAAATGCAAATATACCCGCCTGAAAGCGAAACAGCACTATTTCAGAAACAGTTTTTATAATTTGTTGTTGAATTGTACTGCTAATCGGAATATAATTTTCAATATAATTTATGATTTGATTTTCTACTTTTTGACGTTCAACAAAACCGGATGCAATAGTCAAGAATATAATGATAAAAGGAAATACTGAAAAAAAAGCATAATAAGCAAAAGCTGCTGCACGTTGAGTGCCGTCTATTAAAAAGAATTTTTTCAGTGCCAAAAAAAATATCGCCCAAAATTGGCGAATTTTCATCCTGCAGCCAGAAAACCACGTTTGTAAAGGTGCGGATGAATGGTCTTCGGGCCGGATTCCGCTCCTTGGAATCCTAAAGAAAAAGATACCACGGGTTTTTAATCCGTGGAGCTTCATAAAAACATTAAATACAATTTTGCTTAAATTATACAAAATATATCACTTAACCTTTTTTTATAATATTATTTACGTTTGATATAAAATCATCAAACCTTGATGGTGAACTCAAATGCTCACTTTTCTCGGCAGATAAACCGATAATCTCACTATGCTTAGAATCTTTTACTGTAAACATAAACGAATGATTTCTTTTGCTAATTTTTATTAATTTTTGTAATGTCATTTTACCCCTCTTTTTAATCATAATATCTTTCCCATACCATTTTTATTTAAGTATATATTTTTTGTAATTAAAATAATATTAAAATAGAATTAAAAAATTTTAATTAAAAAATAATAAACCAGCGTATAAAGGATAGCGTATAGGGTATAGCGTATAGGGATTAGTAATAGGTTTGATTTATACTAACCTCTCCACCAGCTGGTGGAACGCTAACCTCTAATTATTTAAACAACCTTGATGAGTTAATAAAGACAAGGAAATCAGGAAGGACATGGGCAACAGCAGCTGCCATAGGACTCAATATTCCAGTAGCAGCAAGCCCCATGCCTATAATATTAAAAGCCATACCAAGTGTAATATTCTGTTTTATAGTTCTAAAAGTCCGCTTTCCCAATAAAACTGCTTCCGGTATTTTTGATAGGTCATCACTCATTAGAGCGATATTTGATGATTCTATAGCTACATCTGTACCTGCGGCACCCATTGCTATTCCTACATCGGATTGAGTTAATGCAGGGGCATCATTGACACCATCACCAACCATCACTATTTTATCATTTTTATTCAATATGGATTTAATTAGTTTAACTTTTTCTTCCGGCAACATTTCTGCATATACCTCATCAATCCCCAATAGTTCGCCAATGGCACGGCCTGTTCTTTCATTGTCACCGGTTAACATAATCAATCTATTGATTCCCATTTTTCTTAAATCAAACATCGTTTGCCGTGCATTAGGACGGATAATATCCGACACTGTGATTACTCCGCATACATCATTATCATGCGCGACTATAAGCGGTGTTTTACCTTCCATTTCCAACTTTTCCATATAATCATTTATCTCCGAAGAAAAGTTTATTTTTGCATCCTGCAACAAATCACGGCTTCCGAGCATGATTTTTCGGTTGAAACACTCCGCTACCACTCCTTTACCTTTTATTACTTCAAAACTTTGCGGGTCGGGTACCGATATATTTAGTTCCAATGCTTTACTTAAAATTGCTTTTGATAAAGGATGTCCGGAAAACTTTTCAGCAATAGCAGCACATTCAATAATCTCATTTTCCGTATGTTCACCGAACCTTTTTACTTCTATAACCTTTGGTTCACCTAAAGTCAATGTACCTGTTTTATCAAAAACAATAGTTTTTGTTTTACTTAGATTTTCGAGATATATACCGCCTTTAATCAATATTCCTTTACGTGACGCCTTACCGATTGCAGCGACAAAAGCAAGCGGCGTAGCAAGTGCAACGGCACACGGACAGGCGACTATTAAAACAGTTACCGATATTCTAAAGTTTTTGGTAATTATAAAAGTAACTAAAACCAGCGCTAGCACAATAGGAGTAAAATAATTTGTGAATACATCTGCCACTTTTTGCACAGGCGCCTTGCTGGCTTGTGCTTCTTCTATTAGCTTAATAATTTTCCCGAATGTGGAATCTCTACCCACACGCTCAGTTTCTATCTGCAAAAAACCGGAATCAAGTATCGTACCGGCATACACAGTATCATCGATATTTTTTTCTAAAGGAACCGATTCGCCGGTTATCGTCGCTTGATTTACAGAACCGGAACCCTTTACTACTTTTCCGTCTACTGGAATTTTTTCGCCGTCTCTTACTATTACAATATCTTTTAGTTTTACATTTAAAATAGATGTTTCTATTTCTTGACCATCTTTAATAACCTGGGCTGTTTTTGGGGCTGCTTTGATTAAATCATTAATCGCTGATTTTGATTTTTCGGTTGTAAAATCTTCCACAAGCCTTGAAATTAGAACCAGAAAACCGATGATAGTTCCCGCCATATATTCACCTATAAAAATGGTGCCTACGATACCCAAACCCATAAAAGCATCAGCATCTATAAATTTGCTTTTTATACTTATATAAATTGCTTTTATAAACGGATATCCGCACCATAAAGCGGTGAATAAAAAAATTATCTTATTTTGCTTTACCGGATGATATAAATGGCCTAAAATTATTAATATTCCGGTGATGATTAACTGGGCTATTTCATAAACATGTGATTCTTCTCTATGTTCCTCTTCTTTTTTGAGATTATAACCAAGTTTATTTACCTCCTTTTGAATATCGGTTAAAGATACATTTTTATCAAAAACAACAAATAAAGTTCCACTCGCAAAATTAACTTGAGCTTCTTTTATACCGTCCATTTTTTTAAGACCTTTTTCTATATTTGTAGCACAAGATGCACAATGCATTCCTTCTACATAATATTTTTCTTTTTCTTCCATTAATTCATCCCCTATATTACTTTAAAGACTTGTAATCCTATTTTCAAACGTCTATTTCCAAACAAACCAGATAAACAGATACGAAACAAAAACACTGATTAATGTAAAAGGTAAACCTATTTTTACAAAATCAAAAAACCTTACCGGATAACCCTCTTTTTTCAAGAGTCCGCATGATACTATATTTGCTGCTGCACCGATTGGCGTTATATTACCGCCTACTGAGGCACCTATTAAAAGCCCGAATAAAAACAGTGACGGACTTACCCCTAATTTATCGGATACCGACATAGCAACAGGAATCATCGCAACAAGATACGGGACATTGTCTATAAATGCCGATAAAAGCACCGATAGAAAAACAATAATTGTAAACCCGAGAAATATGTTTTGTCCTATTATACCGGACAAAAATATAGATATTTTTTCAATCCAACCGTACAATGAAAGTCCGTTAACAAGAATAAATATTGCCATTAAGAAAAAGGTTGTATCCCAATCAAGTTTTTGAAGTCCCTTAAATATTTTTTCTTTTTTTGTTACGCTACCCCATACTAAAGAAATAAATCCTGCCACCATACAAATTACTCCAGCCATATATCCGAAATTTTTATCGAAAAAAGAGGAACCTGCTAGAAGCACAATTAGAATTACAAGAACAACTGTCGGGAACCATGACCTTACGTTTTCTTCACTTATAAGTTGAGTCTTTTCTTTATGATGCCTGAAAAAAAAGAAAAGAACAAAAAAGGATGCAATTGCACCCAACTCAACTGCAAAAAATATGCTGGGCTTACCTTTATAAAAGAAAAAATCAAAAAAATCCATCTTTGCAAAACCACCCAAAAGCATACTTGGTGGATCACCTATAAGCGTTGCGGTTCCCTGTAAGTTTGAACTAATTGCAATTGCTATCATTATATTGGTTGGATTTATTTTTAGTTTTTTTGCAAGTGAAAGGGCAATCGGCGCAATTATTAACACGGTTGCAACATTTTCAACAAACGCGGAAATAAACCCTGCTAATGCACATATAAAAAGAATTGCCCATGTTGTGCTTTTTGCTTTATTAACAATTATTTCGGCAAGGTAAGCGGGAAATCTGCTTTCCATAAAAATATCGGCAATAATAAGCGTACCGACAAAAATTCCCATTACATTCCAGTTAATTGATTTAACAGCATTACCGGGTGAAATTATGCCGGAGACAATTAATACAAAAACACCTAAGATTGAAATTAATGTTCTTTTATGGGGAAGTATAATGAAAAAAAGGTATGCAAATAAAAATACAAAGAGTGCAACTAATTCTTTATTCATAACAACTTTTGAAATAGGTTGTGACTAAAACTTTCATACGGGGAGCGTATTATACACGTTAATTAATTCAAACTAGCTTCATAGATGCGGTATTTTTTATAAACAACACCGCCCATAGCTGAAATTCCTTTATTGATTAAATCATTATCTTCAAGAGTCCATGAAAGCTCGCCGCCTCCGGAATAACCGTATTTCCTGCACGCCATCAATATTTCATAATATAAAACCGCCTCTAACCCCTTACCTCTATATTCTTTTTTTACACCTAACGCCATAAGTCGTATAAATTTAATCTTTCTTTTCCAATATAAAAATTTTAGTATTTCAAGAGGTCCCATCCTGCCGTTCAACTTTTTCAATACAAAATTATAATCCGGTAAAGCTAACGTTGCACCGACAGGAACACCGCCGACTTCCAAAAAGTGACATATTCTCGTATCTATCAGTGGTTTTAGACCATCCGCCATATAGTCAATTTCTTCATCTGACATCGGTACAAATCCCCAGTTCTTTTCCCATGCTGAATTATATATATCTTTAAAATACTGTACGTCTCTTTTAAAATTTTTTATATCAAAATGCCTGAATTTAATATTTTCTTTCTTTTTAATATGTTCTACAATTTTGACAATTCGCGGCGGCGGATCGTCTTTGGCAACTCGCAACCATGCATATAAATCCTTAGCTTTTTTTAAGCCTGCTTTTTCTATAAGTTCTGCATAATAAGGTGGATTATATAACATCATAATCGCAGGTGAAGAATCAAATCCTTCTATAAGCAATGCACATTCATCATTTGTTGAAGGATTCATCGGACCACGAATAATATCCATTCCTTCCGATTTTAGATATTTTTTAGCTTCGGTTATAAGCTGTTTTGCGACATCCGCGTTATTTATGCATTCAAAATAACCAAAAAAACCGCATTTTTCACTATGAAAATCGTTAGATACATTATCAATAATTGCAGCAATCCGCCCAATATATTTTCCGTTATCTTCCGCTAAGAATATTTTTATTTTGGAATGTTTCCAGAAAGGATTTTTTTTTGAGAAAAGTTTTTTTACTTCTGAAATCAAAGGAGGAACCCAATACTTTTTATATTCAGTATTTTTATAAATATTGAAAGGTAGTTTAATAAATTCATCTAATTTTTCCGGCAAATTATAACTTACAACCTTCACTTTACTCCCTCCTACTATATCTGTGTTCTATATACTGCCTGTCCGCCAACGGTTCAGTGGCGGATATCCTGTATTTTTCAGTTCCATATTTTATCCATCCAATTGCGTAAAGACCTTAAATTGAACATATTATAACTAAATTTTTTTCTCCTTATCCAAGACCTGTTTGTATCAATAATACCCAGTTCCCTGCCTGCAATTTCAAAAGCTTCCAGAGTTCTATCAAGCTGTTCATCGGTATGTGTTGCCATCATACTTACTCTTAATAAGCCCCTTCCAGGCGGTGTTGCGGGTGAAACTATAGGTGTTGTAAAAATACCTAATTCGTAAAGCGTTTTCCACATTTGGAATGTTTTTTCATCTTCGCCGATTATTACTGGTATGATAGGTGTTTCACTTTTTCCTGTGTCAAACCCAAGCGCCTTAAAACCATCACGCATTTTCTTTGCGTTTCTCCATAACCTTTTAATTCTGCTCGGATTTTTTTTGATAACGCTCAATGCTGATATAACCGTAGCAACATTTGAAGGTGATAAACTTGCGGTAAAAATAAGTATTCTGGATAAATGCTTGACATAAAAAATTACATCTTCATCAGCTGCTATAAAACCGCCTATTGACGCTAGAGATTTTGAAAAGGTACCCATAATAATATCCACCTTGTCAGTTAATCCGAAATGTGATGCGGTACCGCTTCCATTTTTTCCTAACACACCTAATCCGTGTGCATCATCAACCATTACACGTGAATTATATTTTTCAGCAAGTTCAACGATTCCGGGTAGATTTGCGATATCGCCTTCCATGCTATAAACACCGTCGACAACTATTATCTTTGCTTTTTCTGAACCTATAAACTTTAAAACTCGTTCTAAATCGGACATATCGTTATGTTTAAACTTAATCATCTTGGCGAATGAAAGCCGGCATCCATCAATAATAGATGCATGATCATACTCATCTATAATTATATATTCATGCAAACCCGCGATAGCAGATAGCACTCCGAAATTTGTTAACATTCCTGTAGAAAATAGTAACGCTTTTTTCTTACCGACAAAATCCGCCATTTCTTCTTCAAGTTTTACATGTATATCCAATGTGCCGTTTAAAAATCTTGAACCGACACACCCGACACCATATTTTTGAATCGCCCTTATAGCTGCGGTTTTAACCCGCCAGTTAGAAGTAAGCCCGAGATAGTTATTTGAACCCATCATAATCATCTTTTTACCTTCAACGATTACTTCCGGATCCTGTCCGGATTCTACTGTATGAAAATAAGGGTATAAATCATTTTTTATAAGATATTTGGCACCTTTCACAACTTCACTTTTGTGACACTTATCAAACATGTCCATAGACTCTCCCATCAAAAACAAGTTAAAAGTTTAAAGTTAAAATTTAGACTTTATACTTTAACTTTTAATTTATATTTACCCTATTTTTATTTATACTTTTTATTTTAACTTGTCTCTATTATATTCCTTTTGCTATCAAATCGCCGACTTCTGAAGTAGAAAAGCCCATCTTACCTGCATCCATAGATTTAATTTTTCCCGATGATAAAATATTTCTAACAGAATTGTCTATAAGTTCCGCAGTTTTAGTTTCGCCTAATACATCCATCATCATTGCACCCGCTGCTATTGTTGCAATTGGATTGATTACGTTTTTACCGGTATATTTCGGTGCGGAACCGTGAATCGGCTCAAACATTGAAACACCTTTCGGATTAATATTTCCACCGGCTGCAACACCAAGCCCGCCCTGAACGACTGCAGCTAAATCTGTAATAATATCACCAAAGATATTATTGGTAACAATGACATCAAACCATTCGGGATTTTTCACAAACCACATGCAGGTCGCATCCACAAATGCGTGCTCTTTTTTTAAATCCGGATATTCTTCTCCCATTTTATAAAATACTCTTTGCCATAAATCACCTGCATATGTCAGAACGTTCGCCTTATCAACCAATGTAATAGTATTTTTTGCTTTCCTCTTTTTAGCCAATTCAAATGCATACCTGACGCATCTCTCAACACCTTTATATGTATTAATATCCAGCTGCGTAGCTATTTCATCTTCAGTATCTTTCTTAAAAACCCCTCCGGTACCGGAGTATGCACCTTCGGTATTTTCTCTGACAACTACAAAATTGATATCTTTCGGCTCTTTACCTTTAATCGGTGTATAAACACCAGGATAAAGAACAACCGGCCTTAAATTAATATATTGATCAAGTTCGAATCTTGTTCTTAAAAGCAGCCCTTTTTCAAGAATACCGGGCTTAACATCCGGATGCCCGATGGCACCAAGATAAATAGCATCCAATTTCCTGAATTCCGGTATTGCCGAATCAGGTAATATCTCCCCGGTTTTTAGATACCTGTCGCCACCGAAATCATAATTGATTAACTCATACTTAACATCTGTTTTTTTACAAGCAACTTCCATTACTTTTAAACCTTCGCGAATAATCTCAGGACCCACTCCATCTCCAGGTAAAACACCAATTTTGTATTTTTTCGCCATTGCTCCCCCTAAGTAATCTGATTACATCCATCCTCCGTAGCAGTAGTCTGCTACTGCGGAGGACGGGCAGATTTCTAACACCGATTACACAGATTAAAAACTTAAACAATATTCTTTAGAGTATATCGCCTTAAAAATCCGCGTGTACAGCGATTATTTTTCTATCTGCGTATATTCGCTTCTATTATTTTATTACATGGTGTAAACATCACCAATTTTTAAATCACGCAAATATTTTCTAACACCCTCTTTATCGCCCAGTGTCAAATTTTTAAATCTTACACCGACATATATTTCGGCATTAGTTTCTTTTATCCATACAACTTCCGATTCAAAGAAAAACGGCCTCGCTTTTTCCAAACCAAATTTAGTTTTAATATACTTTAATACAACTATCGTTTGCTTTTCAAAAACCGCTTTCAATCCCGATGTAGATAAATTTATAATTCTTCCTTTATATAAAACATCTTTTCCATCTGAAGTCCATAATTCGGCATGTGTTTTAACCGAAAATCTTTGGGAAAAACGATTTTCTCTTACCGCCATAATTTTTTAGTTTCTATAATTCATTCAACATCGTGCGATAGCGGGGTTGTGCGATTGAGCGATAGAAAATGGAAATTCATTAAATAAGAAACCCTATCCTATCTCACTAACGCACCATCGCACTATATCACGATTCTATTAACCCTATTATCTTTTTATATACTTCAACAGACCGTCGGAACTGATAATCTTAAGAAGAAAATCCGGGAATGGATTTGCCGAATATGTCTGATGACTGGTCAAATTTTTAATTTTTCCTTCTTTAATATTTATCTCAAGTTCATCGCCGTTCTTAATTTTATTTGACGCCTCTTTTGACTCCAATATAGGTAACCCGATATTAATAGCATTTCTGAAAAATATCCTTGCAAAACTTTCTGCTATAACACAAGATACACCCACAGCTTTTATGCATAACGGTGCATGTTCGCGTGATGAACCGCAACCAAAATTCTTGCCCGCAACTATAACATCACGTGAAGAAACTTTTTTTACAAACTCCTTATCAATATCTTCCATACAATGTTTAGCTAACTCTTCCGGATTTATTGTATTCAAATATCTTGCTGGAATTATTTCGTCAGTATTTACATCGTCACCGTATTTGTGAACCTTGCCTTTTAATATCATCGTTTAGCTCCATTTATAGTTTCATCTGCACATCTGTCTTCTCTAATCTGTGTAATCAAGACCTTCATAAATCGTCCGGTAATGAAATTTTGCCGGTAATTGCGGAAGCAGCTGCAACCGCAGGATTAGAAAGATACACTTCGCTTTCCGGATGCCCCATTCTTCCAATAAAATTTCTATTAGTTGTGGCGATTGCCCGCTCCCCTTTTGCCAAAATACCCATATGACCGCCGAGACAAGGACCGCACGTCGGCGTAGAAACCGCACAACCGCTATTAATAAAAATTTCAATAAGCCCTTCTTTAATGGCCTGTAAATAAATTTTTTGTGTTGCAGGAAAAATAATTGTCCTAACATCGTGATGTACTTTTCTCCCTTTAAATATCTTTGCGGCAAGCCGAAGGTCTTCAATCCTACCGTTAGTACAGGAACCGATAACCGATTGGTCTATTTTAATGTTTCCTGCTTCTTTCACCTGTCTTGTATTTGAAGGTAACGGCGGGAATGCGACAAGCGGTTCTATTTTTGAACAATCATACTCAATTACTTTTTCATATTTTGCGTTCTTATCGCTCTCATAAATTTCGTATGGCCTTTCCGCTCTGCTTTCTACATAATCAATGGTTTTTTTATCCGGTGCAATAATACCCGATTTACCACCAGCTTCTATAGCCATATTACACATAGTAAACCTGTCAGACATAGTAAGGTTTTTTATCGTTTCACCTGTAAGTTCAATTGCCTTATAATTCGCACCGTCAACACCAATATCGCCAATTAGGTAAAGAATCAAATCTTTTCCGGTGACCCATTTATTTAACTTACCGTTAAAAATAAATTTTATAGTTGACGGCACTTTAAACCATACTTTGCCGGTAATCATGCAGGCAGCAACATCCGTTGAACCGACACCGGTTGCAAAAGCGCCAAGCGCACCGTATGTACATGTATGGGAGTCGGCACCTATAATAATATCACCGGGTAAAACGATACCTTCTTCGGGAAGAAGAGCGTGTTCAATCCCCATAACACCAACTTCAAAAAAATGCTTTATCTTCTGTTCTTTTGCAAACTCCCTCAAAATTTTTACCTGCTCGGCTGATTTGATATCCTTATTTGGACAAAAATGGTCTGGAACGAGCACTATCTTATCCTTATCAAAAACTCTTTTCCCACCGGCTTTTTTAAATTCTTCAATAGCAAGCGGCGCCGTAACATCATTAGAAAGAGCAATGTCTACGTTGCACTCAATAAAATCGCCCGGTGCAACACTTTTTTTCCCACAACCCTGCGCTAAAATCTTTTCAGTTATATTCATCGCCATAATTTTGCCATTTTACAATATTTTAATTTTAAAATCAAGAAAAACAA
>Ga0208246_1000676_pt1 | contig 24986 bp, 21 predicted proteins | sample RifOxyD2_FD_184039 | JGI IMG/M metagenome (GOLD analysis project Ga0208246, IMG submission 184039) | Soil microbial communities from Rifle, Colorado - Rifle Oxygen_injection D2 (SPAdes) | ecosystem: Environmental > Terrestrial > Deep subsurface > Rock core/Sediment | place: Rifle, Colorado... | reverse complement strand
AGGATATTTTGTGCGAAGTGTTGGGACAGGACTGACGAAAGAAATGATAATCAAATATATTAAGGAGCAATCCGAGGAGATATAAATAGTCAAGCTCCGATGCTTGGCATCGGAGAACACCTTATTTGTCTTGACAAGTGAATTTGAATTTAATAAAATAAGATTATTGAAAAAGTCCCTTCTGCAGTCATTGCGAATCCCGAAGTTGGGATGAAGCAATCTCGAAGGTTGCGAGTGTTAACGAAGCAATCTCTTGACTGATGAGATTACTTCGTCGGTCGCTGTGGCGACCTTCCTCGTAATGACAAATCAACAAGTTTTTCAGCAATATTAAAACAACAAATAAGTTTAGAGTTGTAAGTAGTTTCAGTTGCTAACTACTAATTACAAAACTTGTCCTGAGTGACTGAAAGGAGTCGAAGGATTACTGTCGTTAATGGGTAGGTGGCGGAGCGGCCAATCGCAACAGACTGTAAATCTGTCGGGCTGTGCCCTACGAAGGTTCGAATCCTTCCCTGCCCAAAGTTTTAAAAAGAAGTGAAAAAAGATGCATTTAATGATTACGGTGAAATATATTGATATTTTAAGTATATTGCTGTAATCATTTTTTTTAACCGGAGGTTAAAATGAAAATCAATGTTTATGAACTGTTGGAAAGGGTTAGAACAAATAAGCCGGTTGTTCATCATTTGACAAACTGGGTTACTATATATGATTGTGCAAATATAGTAAAAGTTTTTGGTGCATCACCTGTTATGGCACATGCTCAGGAAGAAGTTGCTGATATGGCAAAGATTGCATCGGCACTTGTTTTAAATATTGGGACGCTTACGGTAGATTTTGTTGAAGCAATGAAAATTGCTGCAAAAAGTGCAAATGAAAAAGGCATTCCGGTTGTGCTTGATGTATGCGGTGCCGGAGCTACCAATTTACGCAATAAAAAATGTTTTGAGCTTCTGGATTCGGTTAAAATAAATATTATAAAAGGAAATGCTTCGGAGGTTGCAAGAATTGCCGGAGAGAATGTAAAAACAAAAGGTGTAGACGCTACGGATGTCAATAAAGATTTAATTGAAATTGCAAAGATGCTTGCAATGAGTAGAAATTGTACGGTAGTTATAACAGGAAAAGAAGATGTTGTATCTGATGGTAAAATAACGTTCATAGTTAAAAACGGTCATGAAATTATGTCACATATAGTTGGAACGGGTTGTATGGCTACCTCGGTTATCGGAACTTTTGCGGCGGTTGAAAAGGATCTGGCTTTAGCATCTGCGTCCGCTCTTTGCTGTTTTGAGGTTGCCGCGGAAATTGCGATTAAAAAATCAAAAGGACCGGGCAGTTTCAAGACAAATCTGTATGATGCAGTATATAGTTTAGATAAAAAAACTATTGAAAAAATGCAGAATATTGAATGTATATTAGGGAATAAAAGCTATTAATTATGTTATCTAAAATAAAAGGTTATTATTTTATAACGGATTCTGATTTAAGCAAATCCGGCAATATCAGTGATGTAAAAAATGCGGTTGAATCAGGCGTGGGTGTTGTTCAATACCGAAATAAAAGCGGTAGTACAAAAGAAATGTACGAAGAAGCGGTAAAATTAAAGGAAATTTGTAAAAATATAATTTTTTTAATAAACGACAGAATAGATATTGCAATCGCGGTTGATGCAGATGGCGTCCACATAGGTCAGGACGACATGCCTTATAAAATTGCAAGAAAAATGTTGGGTAAGAATAAAATTATCGGCGTTACTGTTCATAATGTCCAGGAAGCAAAAGATGCGGAAAAAATAGGGGCAGATTATCTTGGGGTGTCACCGGTTTTTTCAACAGATACAAAACCTGATGCCGGTAAACCTGCGGGCATTAATATTATCAAAGATATAAAGAGGATTTGTAAAATTCCGTTAATTGCAATCGGTGGAATTAATTTGTTAAATGCTGAAGAGGTTGTGAAAGCTGGTGCCGATGGTTTATGTGCCATATCGGCAGTAGTTGCAAAAGACGACGTAAAAGCAGAAATCATTAAATTTCAAAAACTATTTTAAAGTCAGTACTCAGGATACAGAATACAGCTTTTGATGATTCATAAAGCTTAATCCTAAGTACTGTTATACTGTGTACTGTATACTGTGTACTATATTCTCACTGTATACTATGTACTGTATTCTGTATACTATTTTTTAATTATGGATATTTTAGAATATTATCAGAATCAGAATGTTAAAGACCGTATTTTTGAATTTATGGGCGGTGCCGAACATATTGTCGGTTACGGAGAGTATGAAATTCTTAAAAAAAAGCCGAAAGCGTATTATTCGGCAGCGATGTCGGATTTGAATTCAATGATGGCTAAGGGGCTGGATATTCTAAGATCTATGCTAGGCAATTACGGGACGATGATATCGCTTGATATCGAATATTATAATCCGAAAAATCCGGCTGAGGTTTACTTAAATCCGGAAGAGATTTTTAAAAATAGATTACAGCCGGTCAGAGAAATTATAAAAAATATTTATAATAATTATGGTATTCCTTATATTGAAGTAATTACAGGGCAGGGATATCATTATCACTCTATGTGGCCGTTTGGAAACGAACATTGGCAGCTGGAAAAAATCGGACATTTGGAATCTTCACTTGAAAAACAATATATAAATAGAGAGACTAAGCTGGGGCATAAAGCTGTGCCTGTTTATAAAGGATATGGTTTTTCCGGGGCGTTCCGGCTCTTGCAGTTTATAACTCTTGAAATAATCAGTGAGGCAGATAAAAAAAGAAAAAATAACAAAAATATTTTACCTATTCAATACTGCGATATTGAAATGTCGCCGCCGGAGGGAGTTTCGCTGGATTTGACAATATACTCGGATCCGGTTCATATGAGGGCAATTAGAGTTCCATTTGGTACAAATCAGAAACACAAGGTCAATAAAAAGAAACTTGGGGAGCAGGTAGCATTGAATATTCCTATGCAAATAAATCTTCCGACTACTGATCTATCAATCGATACTATTTTAAAAATGCGGAGGGATTTTCAGATGGCTTTGGAATATGCAAAAGATTCGAAGACATCGTGTATTATCCCTGACGCGCATATTAGCTGGCTGAATGTTTTGAGTAAATATAAATCTTCAAGATTATATGAATTTCATAAAAATTTTGATAGCAAAGATTTCAATAAAGAAATTTATAATGCGATTAATCTTAGTGAACTGCCGCCTTGCGTTCAATTCAGTATAGCAAACCCGGAACCGCATATAAAAAAACCGACTAATATAAAGACGATTGTTGCCATATTTAGTAAAAAGGGATGGAGTTATAAAGATATAGCCGGATTTTTATTTAACAAGTTTAAACATCTTGAAGAATTCGTTTCAAATAAGTATAATGCAGAGACACGGGCAAGCTTTTTTGCCCAATTGTACGGAGCGCCCTTGTATCTAGAGCTGGATACTAAAATAGATTTGGATTGTGAATATTATCAGAAGATAGGGTATTGTATGAGGTCATGGTGCGGTTATAATCTTTCGTGGTGGAGGTAGAATGAAGAAGGAAAATTTTGATTTTATGGTTAAGTATTACGGGGATGCAAGGATAAAGAAGCTTATTATGGCACAGGCAAAGAACTACACCTATTGTTTTGGTACAGGCAAAACCCTGGTTGAACGCGGGTGGACATTTCCAGTTAAAGAAGTTGAAATTTCACGTTTAGAAGAACTTTTAAATGATTATTTGGATATTTTCTTTCCGACAAGAACAAAAGAAGATGATGATTTTTATATCCTCTGGGATATTGAATATTTTAACAGGGAAAACCCCGGATATATTTTTAACAGAGAAAATCAGAAAAAGATTTTTGAATGGATGGCTCCGACCCTGGATCTCGTTGAGGATACTTTGAAATCTTACGGTATAAAATATCTTATAGATGTAACGATGTCGGGAATCCATGTCTGGTCTAAAATATCCACAGATTCAGAGGCGTATGAAGAATTTTCAAAAGAAGGGTTTATGCTGCCTTCTCTTAAAGCAAAATATTCCCAAGTAGTTCCAACTGATGTTAAAAGAATAAAAGTGGTTCCCGTCTCGTTAGGAAATGCGTTTAGTACCGCAGGAAAAATAATGGAATATTTTACACATACTTTAATAAAAGAAAATAAAAAAATAAATCCTTTCAAAATTCCTGTAACTATTTCTGACACTCCTCAATACGGGGAGCACTATTCTTATTCCGGGGTTTCGTCAGATTTGACACATTATGCGCACCCTATTTATATGCGGGGAATAAGGGCATTTTGTTCATTGCATCAGAAAACTATAATAAACGGCTATGAAGATATGGGTCCCGCAATTGACATAATAAAATTACCGGGTATGTCATATAACGATGCTTTGGATATTATGTGGGATGTAAATAAAGCAATCAGTTTCTATGTAAAGAATTTCAGCAAAAAGACAATAAAAGTTCCGGAATCTAATGAGGGGTGGCTTAAAGCTTTGAAATCTTATACAAAAAGTAGTTTAAGAAAATCTCACAAACTGTGGGAAAAAGCTTCGGTTTCTAAACCGGTGAATTTGGATTTCAATAATTCCTTGATTAAAGACATTTTTGATCAATCAAAAGCTAATCCGGCATTGTTGACTCCGGGGAATTTACAGACGATAGCTGAGCATTTTAATGATACAGGGAGCTTATTAGCAACGAAGAAGGTATTTTCAATAATTGCTAAAGATTATTACTTGAATAAATCATTAGGCTGGTATAATCCGGCTCATTATACCGGTATTAACTGGGAAAAATATGATGCTGAAACTGCTGCTGATTTCTGGGGAAGAATCTACTGGTCGTTAAAAACGTCTAAACTTGGAAGATCCAAAGACTGGCAAAAAAGATACAGAAGTTTTTGAAATACGATTACACACCTGCCTGTCGGCAGGCAGGGATTTTTGAAAATTGATTACACCAATAACATATTTTGATTTTAATCTGTGTAATCTTGTTTATAATCTGTGAAATCATGGGATGCTGAGTTTCTCAGCAGCCCACTACTACGATGTAATACTTCTTTTAAAATTTAAAAAAAATTACTATAAGAAATTGATGGTGATCTCTATCTAAGGAGGAATGCTATGGAAGATATCAGGGTTATTAATGAGAAGGTTAAAAAAGAGGCGATGTTTATCGAAGAACTTAAAGCTGAAATTGCAAAAGTAATAGTCGGTCAGAATTATGTTATTGAGAGAATACTTGTCGGTTTTTTGGGTAACGGGCACATTTTGATAGAGGGTGTTCCTGGCCTGGCAAAAACACTGATTATTAAAACGGTTTCAGATGCGGTACAGACAAAATTCCAGCGTATTCAATTCACACCGGATTTACTTCCTGCGGATTTAACCGGGACGATGATTTATAATCCGCAGTCGGGGAATTTTACGGTTAAAAAAGGACCTATTTTTTCAAATATAATACTCGCGGATGAAATTAACCGCGCACCAGCCAAGGTACAATCGGCGCTTCTTGAGGCAATGCAGGAAAAACAGGTTACCATAGGCGAGACAACATTTAAACTGGAAGAACCTTTCCTGGTGTTAGCAACGCAGAATCCTATTGAACAGGAAGGGACATATCCGTTGCCGGAAGCACAAGTCGACAGATTTATGCTTAAACTTAAAATTAACTATCCGGAAAAAGAAGAAGAAAGGGAAATTTTAGAAAGAATGACAACGGGACAGGAATTAAAAGTAAAAAAGATAATTTCCCCGGCTGCAATACTGCATGCGCGTTCGGTCGTAAATGAAATTTACGTAGATGATAAAATAAAGAATTATATTGTTGATATAATTTTAGCGACAAGATATCCTGAAAAATATAAATTAGAAGATTTAAAAAATCTTATAGCATACGGTGCATCACCGCGTGCCACAATATATTTAACAACCGCAGCAAAAGCATACGCATTTTTAAACGGACGCGGATATGTTACTCCTGAAGATGTAAAATCTATCGGCATGGACGTTTTGCGTCACAGGGTAATAGTTACATATGAGGCAGAAGCGGAAGAAACAACATCAGAAGATATTGTAAAGAGCATCTTTGATGCCATCGAAGTTCCTTAGAGGCAGTACACAGTAAACAGGATTCAGGATACAGCACAAAAAAGGCAGTACACAGAATACAGGATACAGGATACAGCTATAAGTCGAAGGCAATAATTCGTTTTAAACTGTATTTTGTGTACTGTATTCTGAGTACTGTTATCCTGTGAGTCGCTTCAAATGAACTGTGTACTGTATCCTGTATACTGTGATCTGATTTTATTATGATTTCAAAAGAAGTTATTAAAGCGGTAAAAAGAATAGAAATAAAAACCGGGCGTCTTGTAAACGATATTTTTGCAGGTAGGTACGAAAGCGTTTTCAAGGGGCGCGGTATGGAATTTTCCGAAGTCAGGGAATACCTGCCGGGTGACGATATACGTTCCATTGACTGGAATGTGACTGCAAGGTACGGGCACCCGTTTGTTAAAAAATTTACGGAAGAAAGAGAATTGACGATTATTTTGCTCGTTGATGCAAGCGCATCTGGTCATTTTGGTACAATCGAAAAAATGAAGTTTGAAATAGCGGCAGAAATATCTTCCGTTATTGCTTTTTCTGCACTAAAGAATAACGACAAAGTAGGACTGCTGATATTTACAGATGAAATAGAGATGTTTATCCCGCCTAAAAAATCAAGAACCCATATTTTGAGAATGGTCCGTGAAATTTTATTTTTCAAACCAAAAAAAAACAAAACCAACATTTCTATGGCATTAAAGTATTTAAACGATGTGGCGAGGAAGAAAGCTATTGTGTTTTTGATATCCGATTTTATTGATAAAAATTATGAAAAAGATTTAAGGATAATAAATAAAAGACACGATTTAATCACAATAAAAATCACCGATCCAAAAGAAAAATATTTACCAAAAGTAGGGCTTTTGGATTTACAGGATATGGAGAACGGTGAAACATTTACATTGGATACAAACGATGAGGTTTTTAGAAATGCGTTTTTTGAATACCAAAGTAAGCGGGAAAAGTCATTGGATGAATTTTTTAAAAAAAGCGGAATAGATAATATTAAGATATCAACAGATAAATCATATATAGAACCGCTTATAGCTTTTTTTGAAAGACGCAGCAGGAGGTTCAGGTGAAAAAGAATATTATTTTGGTTGTTCTATTGATATTGTTAGCAGGCCTTTTATTTGTTGTAATTAAAAACACCGGGAGTTATTTGCCTTGGAGCAGTTCAACTCAAATGAAAATAGCCAATGATTTGGTAAACAAAGGATTATATAAGCAGGCAGTTTCAGAATACAGAAGATTACTTGAATATCCGGGTTATTCTACAAAAGAAAAGGCAAATATATTATATATTATCGGCAATGTATATATGGAAAAGCTAAATGACTATGAAAATGCGATTGCTTCGTATTTAATGGTAAAGACATTATTGCCGAAAGATGATCTGCTTATCGAAGTAAATCCTAAAATTGTTGAGTGTTTTGAAAAAATAGGCAGGCCATTTGAAGCACAGCAGGAAATGGACAAGGCAACAGCATTGGATAAAAGCGAAAAAAAGCCGGGTGAAACAATAACTGCAAAAATAGGTAACAAAAAAATTAGCTTGGATGAATTGTATACACAGATTAGGAATCTTCCGCCATATTTGCAGGATACTTATAAGAGTAAGGAAAAACAATTGGAATTTTTAAAGGATTATATAATAACCGAATTATTGTTTGATTCTGCAAAGAGACGCAACTACGATAAAGATCCTGAAATAATTAAAAAAATAGACCAAATGAAAAAAGGTTTAATAGTGCAAAAATTAATTGAAGATGAAATAAAAAATAAAGTAAGTGTTTCGGATGATGAGATAAAATTATATTACGAAGCACATAAAAAAGAATTCATAGACAAAAAAGATAAGCAGGAAAAACAGAAATCCTTAGATGAGGCTAGAGAACAGATAAAAAATACATTATTACAGGAAAGAGAGCAACACGCCTACAGGGATATGGTAGAGAAATTATTAAAAGCAGAAAAAGTGACTATTTATGAAGATATATTTAAATCAAATAAGTAAGCTTTTCCTTATTGTTTTATTATTAACCGGAAATTTGCTTTACTCAAAACAAGATAAACCTGCAGTTGTTGTTAAATCCTCTGTTGATAATAGTAAAATTACAATCGGAGATAAGGTAAACTACAAAGTTATAATTGATTATGACTCTAATATTCAAGTTGAACTGCCTGATATTGCTGCAAGTCTTTCTGCATTTGAGATTAAAGATTATAAAATACTAAAACCAAAAAAGAAAAGAGGACGGATAATACTTGAGAATAATTATTTGATTACGACATTTACTACCGGGGAATATGTGATTTCATCTACAACAGTAAAATATTTTGAAAATGATGAAAGTAAGGAAGCTATCACCGCTGAATTGAAAATATATGTTGAAAGTATTAAAGCAAGCGATGCAGATAAGGACGATATAAGAGATATAAAATTTCCTTTGCATATTCCTCATTCCATACTTTTTTATTTTCTTCTGTTTTCTTTGCCATTATTGATGGTAATATTTTTTTTGGGATACCATTATTATAAAAACAGAGAGATAAAAGGTTTCTTCACTAAACAGGAACCTTCTAAAACAGCCGATGAAATAGCATTAGAACAATTGGAAAAATTAAAAAATATGAATCTGATTGAGGAAGGTAAAATTAAAGAGTATTATATAATTTTGTCGGAAATTATCCGCCGGTATATGGAAGGAAGATATAAAATTGAGGTTTTGGACAGAACAACCGGCGAACTTTATTGGGAAATGAAAAATGCGAAAATTGATAAAAAAGTTGTTTCACAAGTAAAAGAGTTTTTGGAAGATTGCGACTTAGTTAAATTTGCAAAATATGTTCCTTCATCTGAAATAATTGAAAAAGATTTTGATACAGCAAAAAATATTATTGAAACAACTAAGGAGATATTAACTAATAGTGCACAGGATACAGTACACAGTATACAGTGAGAATATAGTACACAGAAGTATAACAGTACTTAGGATTCAGCAAAAACTGTATACTGCCTGTCCGCTAAAGTCTCAGTTGCGGATATTCTCTGCGCTGTTTACTGCATTATTGCTGTATTCTGTATCCTGAGTACTGAATTACTATGAGATTCGCTGATCCGTTATATTTATTGTTTCTTTTAATAATACCGTTATTAACTTTTTATTATTTGAAAAAATTTAAAAAAGCTTCGATAAAATATCCGGAGTTAGGACCGGTAAAATTATCATTTAGCTCGCAAAAAACAAAATTAAAAGAATGGCTTCCTGTAATTTTGAGAATGCTCGTTTTATTTTTCATGATTTTGGCTTTAGCAAGACCGCAAAGCGGGCAAAAAGGTGAGGAGATACTAACACAAGGTGTTGATATTATGCTATGTCTTGATACTTCGACCAGTATGCGTGCGGAAGATTTCAAACCAAATAACAGGTTTTATGTCGCCAAAAAATCTGCAGAAGAGTTTGTAAAAGGCCGAAAGCATGATAGGATAGGTGTTGTAGTATTTTCGGCATTAGCGTTCACTCAATGCCCATTGACACTTGACTACGGTGCACTTATAGATTTTCTTGATAAAACAGAGATTGGTATGACACAGACAGACGGCACTGCAATTGGTTCTGCAATAGTTACCTGTCTGAACAGGTTAAAAGAAAGTAATGCAAAAAGCAAAATTATCATCCTTATAACTGACGGTAGAAATAATGTCGGAGAAATCGATCCGATTACAGCGGCAAAAACCGCATCAGCATTAAATGTGAAAATATATACAATTGGTGCAGGTGTTCCAGGCGGCGCACTTTATCCTATAGACGATCCTATATTCGGCAGAAGATATGTAAAAATGCAGGATGATTTGGATGAAGCAACCCTTTCCGAAATTGCCCATATAACTGAAGGTGCTTATTTTAGGGCGGCCTCGCCGGAAGGTTTAAAAGATATTTTTAAACAGATTGATAAAATGGAAAAGACCGAAATAAAAAGCAAGGAATTTACGGAATACACAGAACTTTATTTGTATCTGCTATTTCCGGCTTTGTTGTTGTTCTTTGCTGAGATATTTTTAAAGAATACTGTTTTAAGGAGAATACCTTGAGATTTGCATATCCGATATATTTATTATTATTATTATTAATTCCACTAGTTATAATATTTCTCATTTATGCTTCCAATTTACGAAAAAAGGATCTTCTTAAATTCGGTGATTTAAAATTGTTGGAAAAATTGTCAGATTCTTTGAATTATAAAGTTAAAAAAACAAAAATAATATTGATAATTATTTCACTATTTTTTATTATTATTACTGTTTCAGGTCCGCAATTAGGCAAACGGATGAAAGAAGTAAAACGAAGCGGGCGGGATATTATTGTTGCAATTGACTGTTCAAAAAGTATGTTGGCAGAAGACATCAAGCCAAATCGATTGTTAAAATCGAAAAATGAACTTTCAACATTTACCGACAAATTGCAGGGTGACAGGATAGGAATAATAGCTTTCGCAGGAACCGCATTTGTTCAATGTCCGCTGACGCTTGATTATGGTTCGGCAAAGATGTTTTTAAATTTAATAGATTCTAATCTAATTCCATATCCGGGGACAGCAATAGGAAAGGCGATTGAGCTGGCTATTAAAAGTTTTTCGCAAAAAGAAAGAAAATACAAGGTTTTAATTCTCCTGTCAGACGGCGAAGACCATAATAGTAATCCGCTTGATGCAGCTGACGAAGCCAAAAAAGAAGGGATTATAATTTATACAATAGGAATTGGTACGCCGGAAGGTGATGTTATTCCGGCAAAAGATGAAAATGACAACGTGGTTGGATATAAAAAAGATAAAAGCCAGCAAACTGTAATGTCAAAACTTGATGAAACAACTCTTCAAAAAATTGCTTTGGTAACAGGCGGTAAATATTACCGTTCAACCAGCGGTGAATTGGAGATTGACCGAATTTATGAAGAGATTTCATCGATGGAAAAAAAGGAATTAAAAAGTTTATCTTTTAGCCAGTATGAACATAGATTTAAATATTTTTTATTAGTAGCATTTTTACTTTTAGTAACAGAATTTGTTTTATCAGAAAGAAAAAGATATGAAAAAGAATAATTCGAAACTATCTTATATTGCAATATCTGGAATGTTAGTTTTTCTAATCAATATTTCCGAAGCAAGTTTTAGAAGCAAAATAAATAAAGGAAATAGCTATTTTAAAGATGAGCAATATGATAAGGCGCTGGAATTATACAGGGATGCCCAAATATCTGCACCTGAAAGACCTGAGTTGCATTTCAATTTAGGCGATGGTTTATATAAAGCTGAGAATTACGAAGAAGCTATGCAGGAATTTCAAAAAGCGACATACAGCAAAGATATTTCAATTCAGTCGAAAAGTTACTATAATATCGGCAATTGTCTTTATAAGAGCGGAAAACTTCCTGAATCAATAATTTACTACAAAAAGGCTTTAGAATTGAATCCAAAAGACAACGATGCTAAATATAATATTGAATTTGTTCAGAAAAAAATAAAAGATAATATGGATAAAAACAAACAACAAGGTCAACAACAAAAACAAAATCAGCAAAAGGACCAGCAGCAAAAAGATAAAGACAAACAACAACAGGACAAAAAAGAAAAAGGCGATAAAAATAAAGATAAGAAAGATGAAAAACAACAGGCAGAAGAGCAGGATAAAAAGAAAAAAGAAATGTCAAAAGAAGATGCAGAAAGAATATTAGAATCGATGAAAGATCAGGAAAAAAAGGGAATGGAAAAGAAACAAAAGATGGCTGTTCCAAATATGCCGGTTCCGGCAGAAGATTGGTAAATAAGATAGTGGGATGGTGGGATAGCGGGATGGGGAGATAGTCCACGGTAAACAGATTAATAATTCATCCTAGCACAATCGCACAACCGCGCAATCGCACTATCACACAACGCTATATACGCCTTAATATTATGAAATTTAGCAAAAATATTATATTTTTATCAATTATTTGTTTACTAATTATCGCAAAGGTTTACTCTCAGGAAATAACAATAAATGCAAATGTTGATAAGAGTAGATTATCTCTAAACGAACAATTAAATTTACAGGTAACGGTTTCCGGAAATTCATCCGGATTGCCTAAGCCAAATGTACCTCAAATTGCAGGATTCACAATATATTCAAGCGGGACTTCACAGAATGTATCTGTTGTAAACGGGCAGGTTTCATCATCTTTAATTTATAATTATGTTTTAGTTCCGAATTCGGCCGGAAAATTCACAATTGAACCAATAACAATAAGTTTTAAAGGTAACACATACAAAACGGTTCCGATTCCGGTTGAAGTAGTCCATGGACAAGTAGCGCAGCCACAGGCTCCGCAGCAAACAGCACCGCAACAAGCTCAGGCATCTTCACAAAAAGCGGATGACATATTTATAACTGCGACTGTTGATAGAAAGACAGCATATGTTAATGAACAAATAACACTTTCATTTAAATTTTTCAGAAGCGTTCAGATTTTTTCACGTCCGGAATACCAACCGCCAAATACCAACGGTTTCTGGGCTGAAGATCTCCCGCCGCAGAAAGAATACGTCACAACAATTGATGGCAAAAGATACGCGGTTACAGAAGTTAAAACCGCTCTTTTTCCGACATCGGCCGGTAAATTTACAATTGGCAGTGCTATGTTGCGTTGTAGTGTAAGAGATTTTTCGCAAGGCGGCGATCCTTTCAATGACGATTTTTTTAATAGTTTCTTTGCACAAGGCAGAACAAAAGTATTAAATACCAATCCGATAGAAATAAATATAATGCCTCTTCCGGAACCAAAACCTAAAAATTTTAAGGGTGCAGTTGGTAAATATGAAATTTCGGCAAACATAGATAAAACTAAAACCCAGACTAATCAGCCAATTACATTAACAGTGACAATATCGGGAAAAGGCAATGTAAAATCGATACCGGAAGTTGACTTTAACGGTTTAGAAGGGTTTAAAAAATATGAGACCTTAAGTTCACAGAATATTTCAAAAGAGAATTATATCGTGTCGGGTTCAAGAAGCTTTAAAAAGATTATTGTATCAAAAGCTGCAGGTAATCAGACAATTCCTTCGTTTGAATTTGTTTTTTTTAACCCGGAAGATAAAACGTATAAAACTGTTCGAACTAACGCGATGCAGGTAAATGTTTCACAGGGACCTAAAGAAGAATATACAACAACAGCTATTCAAACCGAAGGTGTGAAAGTTTTAGGACAGGATATAAATTTTATTAAAACTAATGTTAATATAAAAAATCAGAAACCTGTATATAAAAAAATATTTTTTATAATTTTACAAATTTTGCCTTTTATAGTATTAATATTAGTATGGAGGTATAAAACTTATCGGGAAAAGCTACAGTTCGATATCGGATATGCACGTCATTCCAAGGCATTTAAAATAGCAAAAAAGAAAATTAACGAATTGAAAAAATCTATAAAACAAAATAATATTTCAAATTGTCATTCAGTAATATTTGATACCCTAATATCCTATCTTGCCGATAAATTAAATGTATCGTCTGCAGGGATGACATCTACGCAGATGGAAAGTGAACTTAGAAACCATAAAATAGCCGATGAAATTATAAAAAATATAATTTCTATATGGGGCGAGTGTGATTTGATAAGATTCGCGCCGTCAAAAATTGAAAAGATAAATATAGAAAATATAGTTACAAATATAGAAGAAATAATAAATAATTTGGAGAAAAAATTATGAAATTTTTCAAAAATATATTATTATTGCTTTTCGTATTAATAATTTCAAAAAATGTTTATGCTCAAAATGCTCAAACACCTAAAAATTTATTCGATACGGCTAACCAGGCTTATCAAAACGGCCAATACAGTGAAGCCATAATTAATTATGAGTCGATTGTTAAGATGGGGATTGCCAATTTTAATGTTTTTTATAATCTGGGCAATTCTTATTTCAGGGATAAGCAAATAGGCAAAGCTGTTTTAAATTTTGAAAGGGCATTTTTATTGAAACCTTCGGATAAAGACATAAGGGCAAATTTGCAATTTATCCGTGCCATGATAAAAGATGAAGAAGGATTTTTGTTTAATATTGATGTTTTAAGTTTAAATCAACTTTTTATTATATTCTGTATTTTTACATGGTTATTCATTAGCTCAATAATTTTGGGTCTTTTTAAGAAACTAAGTTTTCTATTTAATTTAAAAATATTTTTTGCTATTTGTTTGACATTGAATATTATCTGGCTGGCAAGTAAATTTTATAAAGAAAAAAAAGTTGACTATGCCGTGATTATCTCCGAGACAAACGCAAAAAATGGGCCTGGTAGTGATTATTCAGCGGGATTTTCTTTACCTGAAGGTAAAAAAGTAATAATACTTGGTAAAGAAAATGACTGGATTGCCGTAGGCTTGAGAAAGGAAGGTCTAAAGGGCTGGGTGGAAAGTAGAACAGTTGAACGTATAGCAACGGGTAACGAGTAATGGGTAACGGGTAAAAGGGTTTATAAAAAATTCCTCAATTTTTAATTTTTAATTTTAAATTGTTGTTATGTTGACTTTTAGGTGTTTTATTGTATAATTTTTAAAATAAAACAAATGATAGAGATAAGAGAAGTTAAATCAAAAAGTGATTTAAAGCAATTCGTTAATTTTCCTTATGAACTTTATAGAGGAAATAGTTATTGGATACCGCCATTGCAGTTCGATGAGCTTAATACATTATCGTGGGATAAGAATCCTGCTTTTGAATTTTGTGAAGCAAGGTATTGGATGGCATTCAAAGACAACAAAATAGCAGGAAGAATAGCAGGAATTATAAATAAAAAATATATTGAAATTTGGAAAAATAAATATTTAAGATTCGGTTGGTTTGATTTTATTAATGATGAAGAAGTTTCAAAAGTCCTTTTGGAAAAAGTTGAAAACTGGGCTAAAGAAAAAGGCCTGGCCGGTGTTCATGGACCGTTGGGTTTCACCGATTTAGACCGTGAAGGCATGTTAATTGAGGGTTTTAATGAATTAGGTACTATGGCTACAAATTATAATTATCCGTATTATCCTATTCATATTGAAAAATTTGGCTATAAAAAGGATGCAGATTGGGTGGAATATGAAGTAAAAGTGCCGTCTCAAATACCTGAAAAGGCAGAACGGATTTCACAAATAATGCTTAAAAAAATGAAACTCCGTCTATTAGATGCTAAAAAATCTAAAGATATATTGAAATATGCCAAGGGGATATTTGAACTTTTAAATGAAGCGTATGAAAATCTTTACGGTGTTGTTCCTCTCTCGGAAAGACAAATAGATTCTTATACAAAACAGTATTTTGGGTTTGTAAGTCCCGATTACCTTAAAGTTATTATAGATGAAAATGACAAGGTCGCTGCATTTCTTGTAGCGATGCCGTCTTTATCAAGAGCATTACAAAAGTCAAACGGAAAATTATTACCTTTTGGTTTTATTCATTTATTGAAAGCGTTGAAGAGCCCAAAATATATAGATTTATGTCTAATTGCTGTCAGACCGTCTCTCCAGGGAAAAGGTGTAAATGCCCTGTTAATGACAGAAATCACGAAATCAAGCATAAAAAATTCTATAATATCCGCTGAAACAAATCCTGAACTGGAAAGCAACACCAAAGTTCAGAGCCACTGGAAACACTACGATGCAAGACAACATAAAAGAAGAAGATGTTTCTTAAAAACTTTGGCATAAATAATGGAAGAAAAAAATAAATCGTTTTTTAAAATAATATTATTGTTATATTTTACTTTCCTAACAATAACATTTTTTTCTTGCAAGAATAGAATTACTACTCAAGCCGAAGATAAAGCAAGATTTATTGCTTCTAATGGTTTAATATCTTTTGGAAAATTCGTACCGCCCAAATCTTCCGATAAGTTGACCTTTATAATGCTTCACGGTTTAGGGAGTTCAAAAGACGAATGGTTTCCTTTTGCAAATAAATTAGCAGAAAAAGGCTATGGCTATTTTACTTATGATTTAAGAGGACACAATGAGAGTTCTAAGGATAAAAATGGCACGGAAGTATCTTACAAATCTTTTTTCAACATAGGTGCGGGTTCACAATGGGAATTGATGGTAGATGATATGAATTATGCTGTTAAATATCTCAAACATAAGGGTATAAAAAAAGAAAATATCGGGATAATAGGTGCAAGTGTAGGGGCAAATATAGCGCTTATTTATGCAAGTAGGCATAAATTCATAAAAAAAGTAGTATTATTGTCACCGGGATTACAGTATGCAGGACTCTATACTGCAGATTCGATGAAAAATTATAATAGTAGACAAATTTTGATTGCCGCATCACCGGGTGATAAATATGCTTATGATAGTTCTGCTTATCTGGCAGAAATTGCCAAAGAGCAAAAAGACGAAGTTGTATTTCTTACCGGTGGCGATTCAAAACACGGTGTGCAGATGTTTGACGGAAAATTCGAAAATGAAATTATTGATTGGATAGAAAAACAATGAAAATAGAAGATAAAAATATTGATGGTTTGAATTTGAGAATTTTTTATTTAAAAAACATAATAATCGGTATAACTACCGAAGTAGGCCCGAGAATTTCATATCTTGCAAACACAAAAAGGCCGGGCTTTAATCTATTTAGAATATTACCTGAAGGCGGTTTTGAAACACCCGAAGGTTTCTGGAAACATCTTGGCGGGCACAGACTTTGGAGTGCTCCGGAATCGTTACCGCGGACATATTCTTTGGATGATAAGCCAATACGAATAGAAGTTAATTCCGATGCTATAACGGTTTATGGTAACCCTGAATATGATAATTCAATTCAAAAAGAAATAATTATTAAATCATTAGGAAAAGAAAGCTTGCAGGTTACTCATAAAATTAAAAATATCGGCAGATGGCCTATAAAGTTAAGTTGCTGGGCGATATCTGCAATGAGGCAAAACGGTTTTGCTGTAATACCGTTTAAACCATCCAATATTAGCCAGCATGGACTTCCACCTGATAGACACATTTCATTGTGGCCTTATACGGATATTTCCGATAAGAGATTGGTTTTTGACGGTGAATATATATTTATAAAACAAAATCCGAAAATTAAAAAAGCATTTAAATTAGGAACTGAGGCGAACCCGGGTTGGGTTGCCTATTTAGTTGATGGAATGATGTTTCTAAAAAAGTTCAAAGCTGAGAAACTTGAATATCCGGATTTTAACTGCAATGTCGAGGTATACACCAATCCTGATATTTTAGAGATTGAAACATCAGGGCATTTAAAAGTAATAGAACCTTCGACATATGCTATTCATACTGAAATCTGGAGTGTTTTAAATATTGGAAAGTTAAAACCGGCAGCAAAAGAAGTTACAAGAATAGGTAGAATGGTAGAAAGGTAAATAGGTAGAAAGATAGAAGATTAATAGTTTTAATCAGCGTTGTTCAGCGAATCTTCTTATCAGCGTTAATCTGCTTCTATTCATCTATTCCAGTTTCTTCTTGAAACTAATTATACTTAACGAGACAAAGAAAATTGTATAAATTGATAAAGCAAACACTTCCAGCAATAAATATTCTATTCCGATTCCTTTCAAAATAATACCGCGCAGAATTTTCAAAAAATAAGTTAAAGGTATCAGATAACCCAGGTAATATAAAATTACAGGCATTCCTTCCCGCGGAAACATAAAACCTGATAATAAAATTGATAATGGAAACAACGGTGTAATCATTTGAAATGCCTGATACTGATTTTGGGCAATTGAAGAAATAAATAATCCTAATCCGAGCGAACCGCAAAGAAATAAAAATGAAAGTATCAATAATAGCAGGATACTTCCGATTATTTTGACCTGAAACAATACAGCACCTAAAGAAAGAATCATCACAACATCAAAAAAGGCGATTACTATATATGGAACTAACTTTCCGATAATAAGTTCATAGCGTTTAATAGGTGTTGTTATTAACACTTCCAGCGTGCCGTTTTCCTTTTCTCTTACCAGCGTATTTGTTGTCAAAATTACAATAAGAATTTGTAGTAAAAATCCAACTACACCCGGAATCATAAAATTGGAAGAACGCAAATCAGGATTGTAAAATACCCGTGATCTCAGATCTATCTGTTGATTAGGCCGCGAGTTAGTTTTTTTTAAATTTAGTTCTGTTCCAAATGCCTGGCATATTGCGGAACCGGTATTTAATGCAGTATTTGCCGGATTTGGATCGGTTCCATCGACAGTCATGCTTATCTGAGCAGGTTTTTTCAATTTTACATTACGGCTAAAATCCGGCGGAATTTCCAGAATTACTTTTATTTTTCCTTTATCCAGCAATTTTTCTGCGTCTTGCCTATTTAATACATAATAATTTATATCGAAATATGTTGAATTTGCAAAACTTTTAATTAATTCTCTGCTTGTACTATTGCTATCCAGATTAAACACAGCGGTAGAAATATGTTTTATATCTGTAGATACCGCATACCCGAATATTATCAATTGAAAAATAGGCAAAAGAAAAATCAGGACCATTGTACGCTTGTCCCGTGTAATGTGTAAAGCTTCTTTTTTTGCCACTGCAAAGATTAATGATTTCATTGTTTGATGAACGAAATATACACTTCTTCCAAGGTTTTTCCACTATTTTTAAAATTAGCCGGTGTATCAACCGCTTTTAGAATTCCGTCGAAAATAAAACCGATACTATTGCATCGTTCAGCTTCTTCCATATAGTGTGTTGTAATAAATATGGTTATTCCCTGGTTTGATAAATGTTTAAAAACATCCCACATATCTTTTCGCGATATCGGGTCAACACCAGCAGTCGGTTCATCAAGAAATACAATTTCCGGGTCATGAACCATTGCACATGCTATGGATAACCGTTGTTTCAAACCGCCGGAGAGTTCTTTGACCATCGAATTTATTCTGTTACTCAATTTTAAAATCGAAAGTATATTTTCAATATTTTTTTTAATTTTTGATTCAGGCAAGTGATAAAGCGAGGCATAAAAAGTAAGATTTTCTTTAATAGTTAAATCATCATACAAACCAAACCTCTGTGTCACATACCCGATGCTTTTTTTTATTTTTTCCGGTTGGTGAATTATATCGAAGCCATTTACTACAGCATTGCCATCTGTAGGTGGCAGAATGCCGCATAACATTCTTATCGTAGTGCTTTTTCCGGCACCATTAGGTCCTAAAAAACCAAAAATATCGCCGCGTTTTATTTTAAGGTTTAATTTGTTTACAGCAATTAATTCGCTGTAAGATTTTGTTAAATTTTGGGTTTCAATGATATAATCCATATTAAATTCAGTACACAGTACTCAGGATACAGGATACGGAATACAGAATAGAAACATTATTGTTTTTGACTTATGGCTGTGTGCTGTGTACTGTATTCTGTGTACTGCAGTTGATATAGACGTCGGCAGGCATACCTATTTTTAATTTATAATCTTTATTTCTTACTGATATTTTTACTGCAAAAACCTGGGTCACCCTTTCTTCCTTAGTTTGAATATTTTTTGGAATAAATTCTGCCCTTGAAGCAATATTTATGACTTCTCCTTCGAAAACCTCTTTAGAGAAAGAATCAAAAAGTACAGTTGCCTTATCTCCGAGATTTATTTTACCTACATCTGCTTCAGATATATAAATTTTAACCCAGATATCATCCATGTTTGCTAATGTAACTATTGGCGAACCGGGAGTGACAACCTCTCCTTGTAATAATTCCTGTAAAATAATTGTACCGGTTATAGGCGAATAAATTACAAAATTATCTTTTATTTTCTGTGCCTGCTCAAATTGGTCTGCGGTTATAACATTTTCCGAAAATAATTTTTTAGCTCTTAGATAATCTTTTTCAGCTTTATCAAGATCGTCCAATTGGGCTATTAAATCACCTTTTTTTATAATCTGACCTTCTTTAACCGGCAGAAAGGAAATCTTACCTACTACTTTTGCACTTACATTGATTTCGTTTGTTTCTAAAGTGCCGGAACCGTAAATTTTATCCTGGTTAATCTTTTTGTTGCATCCCTGTAAAAGAATAATAGTGGATAGAAGTATCAAAATAATCGACTTAGTCGCAAGATTACACAGAAATGTCATCTGTGTAATCTGCCTTTTAATCGGTGTAATCAGTATCGGATTCAGTTCCCGATACAACAAAAGTGTTAAAAAAGCATTTTTTATTTGCATAAATACATTTTAATAAAATTAAGCAAAAAAGTCAACAAAAGGGCTTGTCAAAGCATAAAAATTATGTAAAATGGAACTGTTGAAAAAATTCAACAGTTCCATCCTAATTACGAGCCTGCCTACCGAGCAGGCAGGCTTGGCGAGGAAGAAGGAACTCGGTTTTTATTATAATGAAAAATAGAATACTAGTTGTGGATGATGATAAGGAATTGAGGGATGAAATCAGATTTTGTCTTGAAGAGTATAAAGTTATAGAAGCAGGTGACGGAAAGGAAGCACTAAGAATCTTAAGAAGAGCTAATGATATTGGTTTAGTATTATTGGATATTAGAATGCCGGGAATGACCGGGATAGAGCTTCTGGAAAAAATAAGAGAAACTGATCAAAGTATTGGTATTATTATACTTACGGGGCATGGTACTAAAGAAGTAGTTATTGATATACTGAGAAAAAGAGCTAATGATTATTTTGAAAAACCGTTCAATGTTTGTAAATTAAAAGAATCTATTGAAAGGATATTGAGCAGTAAAAAAGACAAAAATGAAATAGGGGCAATGAATTTAGAAGATAGAATAAAAAGAGCAAAAAAGTTTATTAGCGAAAACTGCTGTAAAAAAATTAATTTAAAAGATGTTACCGAGATTGTTTGTTTAAGCAATAAATATTTCAGTAGAATGTTTAAGAAGATAACAGGTAAAAATTTTGTACAATATAAATCAGAAATTAAAATTAAAAAAGCAAAAGAATTTCTAAGAAAAACAAGTTTTAATATCAGCCAGATTGCAATTAAGCTTGGTTATAATAATGCAGAATCTTTTTGCAGAGATTTTGTAAAAACGACAGGTTGTGCACCAAAGAATTACCGTAAAAAATATATAAAAAAGTTAAGTTAAGATACCAATTTGGAGACCCCTTACCACTCACTTTGTTCGGGTACTGGATAAAGAAAATGAGAAAAATGAAAAGAGAATTTATTGAAAATGCTCTACGGGAAAGTGAAGCAAAGTATAAGGCACTTATAGAACAGCTTCCCGCTATTATGTATACCTCTAAAATCGATAAAACCAGTAAAGTTTTTTATATAAGTCCGCAGGTTAATAAAATATTAGGTTTTTCTCCTTCTGAATGTAAAAAGGATCCGGATCTTTGGAAAAAACAACTATATCCCGAAGATAAACAAAGAGTATTGGTTGAACTTAACTCTTCTCATTCAAGCGGTAAACCGTTTATTTCTGTATATCGAATGATTGCTAAAGACGGTTCTATAGTTTGGTTTAGAGATCATGCACTAATAATAAAAGATAAAAATGGAAAACTATTATATTTACAGGGTTTAATGACCGATATTACCGAATCAAGAAAAACTATGCAGGAAGCACAAGCAAGAATGGAAGAACAAGTAAAAAAACGAACTGAAGAATTATATAAAATAAATGAATCTTTAAAGGAAGAGATTTCAATCCGAAAATGGTTCGAATCGGAATTAATTGATTCTGAAGAAAAACACAGGCATATTGTAGAAAGTTCCATGGATGCTATTGGTCTTGCTCAATATGGAAAAATGATATTTGTTAATAAATCTTTTTGTAATATGTTTGATTATAGAGAATTTGAGTTAATTGGAAAAAGTGCATTAACAGTGATTGCTAAGAGCGACCTTAAATTTGTTGCAGAAAGAATGAAGAAACAAATGAAAGGAGTTGCCGTTCCAAACATTTATGAATTTAAAGGAGTTAAAAAAGATGGAACGATTATTTCAGTTGAGATATCCAGTTCAGGATTATTTACATATAAAGGGAAGCCGACGATATTGTCTTTTTTCAAAGATGTTACAGAACAGAGAAATGCTCAGAAGGTAATATACGAGTCAAGGGAATTATATAAATCCTTATTAAGGACTTCTCCTGATGCAATTGTTGTAGTAGATTTAAAAGGAAATATTATAGAAGTATCAGAAGAAGCAGTTAAAATGAGCGGTTGTAAAAAAGATAAGGATTTAATAGGTAAAAGTAGTTTTGAACTTATAATTCCGGAAGACCGGGAAAGAGCTTTATTAGGACTTAAAAAAGTATTGAGGGAAGGTATATCGAAAAATATAGAATATGGGTTAATAAGAAAAAATGGTTCCCGTTTTATTTGTGAAATGAGCGTATCTTTGATAAAGGACGCAAATGGCCAGCCAAAATCTTTTATTGCTACTATTAGAGATATTACCGAACGTAAAAAAGCTGAGTTAAAATTGATTGAACAGGCGTTTATACTACACAATGTCAGTGATGCAGTTATTGGTTATGATCGTGAAAATCGGGTTACATATTGGGGACCGTCAGCTGAACATATATTTGGTTATACAGCAGAAGAAGTTATGGGTAAATGCTCGATTGATGTTTTACGGCCGACTTATACGGAAAAAACGCGTAAAACATTACGTAATAAATTATGGGATACAGGATATTTAGTTGCAGAAGTAACCTACAGACACAAAAATGGACAGTACATTAACACCGAAATAAACTATAAATTACTTAAAGATATAGACGATTATGTTATTGGACATGTCAGTGTAATTAGAGATATCACCGAACGCAAAAAAGCTGAAAAATTATTAAAAGAAAGTGAAGAAAAATACCGGCTTCTTTTCAATTCATTACCGGTAGGCATTGGTGTCGCTGATTTTAAAGGAAATGTAATGGCAGCCAATCCTACAATGAACATCATCGCCGGGTATAGTTCTGAAGAGTGGAAGACAATTAAGTTAAAGTCAATATACGTTAATTTCGCTGAACGGCAAAAAGTACTTGAAATGCTTAAGAAAAAAGGATGTGTAAGAGATTTTGAGGTTTTGTTGAAGAGAAAAGACGGTACCATTTATACCGCACTGCTTAATATAGATTTAGTGGATATGGAAGGAAAGCAAATGTTACTTACTAATATCCGTGACATCACCGAACGCAAAAAAGCTGAAAAATTGTTAGAAGAAAAAGAGCGTTTTTTAGCTAGTATTTTTTCGAGTATTCAGGATGGCATTTGTGTAATAGATAATAAAATGAATATTATACGAGTAAATCCTATTATGGAGAAGTTGTATCCACATTCGATACCACTTGTTGGAAAGAAATGCTACTACGCATATCATGGCCGTAAAATGCCATGTGAAATATGCCCGAGTTCTAAAACATTAACAACCGGCAAAGCTGCTTACGAAATAGTACCTAAAAGAGATTCAGATGGAAAAATTATTGGCTGGCTTGATTTATATAGTTTTCCGTTATATGACGTAGTTTCAAATAAGCTAAATGGTGCGATAGAGTATGTCCGTGATGTTACCGACAGAAAAAAAGCAGAGGAGACATTAAGGGAAAGTGAGGAAAAATTCAGGGCCATTGCAGAATATTCGCCAAATATGATATTTATTAATAAGAAAGGAAGAGTAGTTTATGTAAATAAAAAATGCGTAGAAATTATGGGGTATAAAAAAGAAGAATTTTTATCTTCTGATTTTGATTTTATCAGCTTAACACCGCCGGATGCAAGAGAAAAAATAATGCAATCCTTTAAAAAGCATATGAAAGGCTTAGAAGTTAATCCTTATGAGTATGTTGTTATTACCAAAAAGGGAGATAGGATGCCGGCAATACTTACAACAAAATTGATTCAATATGAAGGGGAAACCGCAATACTCGGAATATTAACAGATATTACTGCGCAAAAAAAGATAGAAGAAATACTAAAAAGAGACGCTGAAACTTTTAAGAAATTAGTTGAACAAAAAACGGAAGAATTATTTAATACAAAAAATGAATTAGCAAACGCAAAACGGCTTTCGGATATTGGTACTCTTGCAGCAACAGTAGCTCACGAATTAAGAAACCCGTTAGGAGTTATTCGCCTGGCAGCATATAATATAAAGAGAAAGAGTTTTAATTCGATGTCAGCATCTCATATAGCCAATATTGAAAAGAAAATAAATGAGGCAGAAAATATTATAAATGATTTATTATATTATTCAAGAATTAAAATGCCGAAATATGAGAAAGTGGCAATATATGATTTACTTAGCGAATGTATTGATTTTGCAGAAAAAAAATTTTATAAACAAAATATTATTGTTGCTAAAAAATTAAAATCTATCAGGAAAACTCTTGTTGAAGTAGATCCGCTTCAATTTACAGAGATTTTCAATAATATTCTTAATAACGCTTTCCAGGCTATTTTGAACAAAAATGGGAAAATATCGATAAATGCATCGATTGAATGCAAAAAGTTTATTATTATAGATTTTAAAGATAATGGAATAGGTATAGATAAAGAAGACCTTGATAAAATATTTGAACCTTTCTTTACTAAGAAAGCAAAGGGAACCGGCTTAGGCTTAACAATTTGTAATGAATTAATCAACCTACATGGCGGTATAATAGATATTAAAAGCAAAAAAGGTAAAGGTACAACTGTAACGTTAAAGTTTCCAATAAAAAGAAAAACAGAAGAAAGTCAAGTTATAAGTTAACACGACATTACCCAAAATTTAAAGATCTATCATAAAGATAAAATTTATTAAGTTGGGAACTGATAAATAAGAGAGAAACTGCGTTAGCAAACCTGTAATAAAGGAAACGCGGTAAAGGAGTAAAACT
>Ga0208246_1000675_pt1 | contig 25014 bp, 20 predicted proteins | sample RifOxyD2_FD_184039 | JGI IMG/M metagenome (GOLD analysis project Ga0208246, IMG submission 184039) | Soil microbial communities from Rifle, Colorado - Rifle Oxygen_injection D2 (SPAdes) | ecosystem: Environmental > Terrestrial > Deep subsurface > Rock core/Sediment | place: Rifle, Colorado... | reverse complement strand
CGTGGCCTGCGTGGGCACGAGGGTCCGGGGACAAAACCGCATAAATCTTCTCCCACTGGTTCTCGGCAAAGGCTCTCGTCCAAGAAAACCTCCCTAGCAGCTATGACATTGGCTCTATGCAGGATATGACCTTACAATGTTAACAGAACCTAGTAGGAGCATCCTTTACCCAGCCGGATGTTTTTCCTCTTGAGCAAAGGCGAATTTGGCATATTCGGAAGGAGAAACTCCCACCATTGCTTTAAAGTCTCGGATAAAATGAGACTGATCGTAATAGCCGAGTGCTAATGCGATTTCGGTGAATGTAGCCTCCCTTTGGAAACCAAGAGTTTGAGCCGCTTCCATCAAACGAAAACGCTGGATCACCCACTTGGGGCTTACCCCAACGTAAGTTTTGAACATCCGCTCCAGTTTTCTCAGACCCATTCCTGAAAAATGGCAGACCTGTTCCGCCCGGATTACCTCTCGGCTGAGGGCAATACGCTCGACCATATCCCGAACCTGCACGGCTAACCTATCCTCACCTTTCAGGCGGTCTTTTAAGAACTGCTCAATCATTTGGATACAACTGTTTTGGTCCGGCTCTCGGGAGATCTCGTTTCCCAAAGCTTCTCCTGGAACACCAAACATTGAGCTTAAGGTTACCCTTTGGTTGGTCAAGGTAGAAACAGAAACACCCCAAAAGGGGTGAAACATTCCTGGCCGAAACTTGACCCCGATGGTCCTGCCTGTGCCCTTGAGTTCTCGGCAAAATTTGGTTTTTATCACCCCATAAATTTCAGCGGTCTGGTTTTCAAAGACCAAATGGACCGAAGGGTGAGGCAACGTCTCGGCCACATAAAATGCACTCCGCTGAAACTCCCATTGGACTGTCCAATAATACTCCACAAATGGAGCCAATTCGGTTGAAGGCACTACTTGGGCCAGCTGAAAATTTCTTAACCCTTCATTTGGATTAAGAATCCCTTTGGAAGATCGAACTTTGTTATTTTCCACCAAAACCTTTTGCCTGTCGTTTTTTTACAAGACCCAGGGCACCTACCCATTTAAAATCTGACCAAAACCCAGGACCCCCTATGCAGGAGCAACCATGAAAATTCAGCCCTTATCCACTTCCTTGTGGATCGCCGCCCCTCCTTCTAAAGTATGGCAGGGATTAACCGACCCGGAATTGGTCCAACAATACCTTTTTGGTACCAGGATGGAGACGAGCCTCAAACCGGGCGAACCTATCTTTTTCCGAGGTACTTGGGAAGGAAAAGTTTACGAAGACAAAGGTACGATTTTGGCGGCAGTTCCACTAAAACGCTTTGCCTATACCTACTGGAGTTCTTTTTCTAACCTCCCTGATGCGCCTGAATACTATAAAACCATCACCTTTGAGCTTAGTCCTGAAGGAACGGGTACCCAGCTGAAGGTTGCCCAACAAGCTGGCCCAGGTCAGAACGAACCAGATGAATCCGGTTCTCATTGGGAGTCGGTCTTAACAGCGCTGAAACATCTGGTGGAAGGGACTTGACCGCCGCCCTCAACCGAGTCGTTGCTTACCCCCAGAGGGGCGGATTCTGAAATTCCTCTGCAACTGGACCAACGACCGATCAGCCTGCTTCCCCCAAGAACCCCGCCAACAGCGGCAATTGGGGTAGGGGGCCGGAGAGGAGTTTTTGGATTTCGTTGATCGCTGGGAGCAGGGATTCCAGGAAGCCCGGTTTGCCTTTGACTTGGCCCAAGTACCCGTAGCTGCCCAAAGAGCGGAGGCGGCGCAGCAGGAGGACCCGGTAGAAGTTGGCGGCAAACTGTTCTTTGGTCTCGTCAGGTCCGGCCAGCTTTTGGTAGCCGTGGAACAGCAGCAGGCCCCGCTGTTTGTCGCTCAAGCCCGCTCTGGAGGCGTAGAGCATACTGGCGAGGTCGTAGTACTTGTTGCCCAACATGGCGGACTGGTAGTCGAGGAAATAAATCTTCTCCCCCACCCACATAAAGTTCCGAGCCTGGAAGTCTCGATAAACAAAACGGTCCACCGGCAAGGCGGCGACCGGGTCGATCAACTCCCGTTCCAGTTCCTCCCGCAGTTCCTTGGAGTAGCGGTCTTGGTGGTCAAAGAGCCGTACAAAGTGGGCCTCAAAATAATCCAGGTCGCCCAAAAGTTGGGTCCGGTCCATCTTGCGGGTTTCCAGGTGCCGGAAAAGCAACCTTGCCAGCCCCACCTGCATCTTGGGCAGGTATCCCAAAACCTGGAGATAAGCCCCAATAGCCTTGGCCCCGGTGTCGTCCCACAAGGTCAGCTGTTGGGCCAAGGTCGTCGGCCCCAGGTCTTCAAGCAGGTAGGCCTTCCGGTCTGCCGCCACCGCCAGCACCTTGGGTACCGGCAGCTCCAGCCGGGCCATGGCTTCGGTGACCAGCAAAAAAGATTCGTTCTCCTCCAGGTCCAGGTGCCAAACCCCGATCACCGGCTCTTGGCCCGGCGCTTCCAGCCGCTTGATCACCCGGTCGGAGCCGTCCCCTTGCAGGTTGGCGATGTGGGGGGAGCAACCAAAATATTCTTGGCCCAAGGCCAGCAGGGCGGGGTCGGCTTGGTTCATCGGTGGTATTCTCCTAAGAGGACTTTAGCCCCAACAGGGCAACAGGGTACAAACAATTTCCGTTACTGCTCCCCAACCGCCGTGGGTTCCGGCGGTTTTTGCCAAGCCGGTTCCTGGAGCCACTCCTGGGGGTCGCTGGCCCGTTTGCGGTATCTGGTTTCAAAATAAAAAAGGTAGCCCGAGGTCGGTCCGGCCACGTAGGTCACCGGCCCCAAGGTCGCCCCCGCAGCGATGGATTGTCCGACCTTGACCTTGAGGTGCTCCAGGTTGCCGTACACCGTAAAACTGCCCCGTCCGTGGTCGAGGATCACCATTTCCCCAAAACCCTGGAAGGCCCCGGCAAAAACCACCGTCCCCGCAAGCACCGCCTGAGCCATAGCTCCCTCTTCGGTTTGGACCACCACCCCCTTATGGTACAACTCGCCCATCAGGCTGCCCCCAAAGGGTTGGACTACTTGGCCAAAAACCGGGCTGGGCAGGGAGCCCTTGAGCTGGCCCAGGCTGGGGTTTGGGCTGCCCGGCTGGGGCGGGGCTGGGACGGGGGACGGGGCCGGTTGGCTGGCCAAGGCTTCCAGCCGGGCCAGTTGGGTCTTGATCTCTTGGAGATTTTTCTGGTGTCTTTTTTGGTCTTTCCTTTGTTGCCGAAGGTAGGCTTCCAATTGGGCCAATTCAACGGCCAAGGAATCGGAATGGAGGGTCTTTTCCCGCTCCAACCGCTCCAGCTCCGCCAGCTTGTCCTTACGCTCCCCTTGGGCCTTTTTTTGTTCCTTCAGGTCCGCCGCCAACCGGGCCACCCGCTTTGCATCCACCAGACTCAACCGGCGCAGGAGTTCCTGGTTGCGGAAGTAGTTTTTAGAGCCGCTCACCCCCGGAAAGAGGGTCAGGTGCCTGACCTTGTGGACCGTAAACAGGCCCAGCAGTTGTTGGTCCAGCCATTCTTGGTCGCCGTTGAGCCGAACCTGCCTAACCCGGATTTCCCGATCCACCTTGGCCACCTGGGCGGCGGTTTTTTGCAACCGGCTCCTCACCTTGCCCAACTGTCGGGCCTTGACCTCCAAGCTTTTGTCAAGTGCCTTGAGGGTTTCAAGCAGCCCCCATTCCTGGGCCTTGGATTTTTCCAACAGTCCCTTGAAGTCCGCCTCTTCGGCCAGGAGGCGCTGCTTTTGGCTGAGAAAATCCTGGGCCACCGGCACCTGGGGCAGCAGCAACAACCCCAACAACAAAAAGGGCCAACCAAACCGAGCGCCCATGGTTACCGGTCCAGGGCTCTTAAGGTCTGCCGGGCCGCCCAACCGGCGGAGAGGACCCCGATCCCGGTCAGCGCCAAGACAAAAAAGACGCTCTGGAAAAACCCGAAATAACAGACCTCTTGGGCCACAAAACTCAACGCCGGGATCATCCCAATCCCGGCCACCAAAAACCGGTAGATCGGGTAAACCAGTCCCAAGGCGAGCAGGGCCGAAAACCCGCCCAAAAGTCCGCCTTCCACCCAAAAGGGAGCCTGGATAAAGGACTTGGTGGCCCCCAGGAGGCTCAAGACCTCAATCTCCTTGATCCGAATCCGTACCGCCAGTTGGATGGTGTTTTTGATGACCAGCAACACCGTAAAAAGCAACAGCCCCACCAGGACCCAGCCGACAAAACTGGTCAGCCCAAAAAAGCTGAACACTTGGTCCTTGGTTTCCTTGCCCGTAAACACCCCGGTCACCGAAGGCAGCTGCTCCAAAGCCTGTTGTTCCTCGTCGGTCAAGGCGGTGGCCCGGTTGAGGGAAAAGTCGATCACCCAAGGGAGCCGTTTGGTCTCCAACTGCTCCAAAATCGGCCTTGCTTCCAAAAAGGATTGGAGCAGTTCTTCCCTGGCCTCTTCGGGAGAAACCAGGTTGATCTCCCCCACCTGGGGGAGCCGTTCCAGCGCCGCTTGGACGGCCTGCCGGTCGGCTTCGGGATGGTTTTGGGCCAGGAAGACCGAATAGTGGCCTTGCTGGAAAAACCTGTGGGTCAGGTCCACCAGATTTTGGTAAAACAGAAAAAAGGTGCCCAAGATCACCAGCGAAAAGGTGGTGGTCAAAAGGCCGGTGACCGTTGTGGCGGTATGGGTTTTGAGGTTGTCCCGGACTTGGGCCAACAAAACGTTTCCCCTCATCGCTGGACCTCCAAAATCTTGGCATCCCGGATCAGTAGGGTCCTTCTGGGGTGGCGTTTGATCAGGTCCAGGTTGTGGGTGGCCAGAATCACCGTGGTGCCCCCTTGGTTGAGCTTGGCCAAGGTGGTGCCGATTTTTTCGGCCATAGGCTGGTCCAGGTTGGCGGTAGGTTCATCGGCCAGGATCACCTGGGGCTGGTGGATCGCTGCCCGAGCTATGGCCACCAGTTGCTGCTCTCCCCCCGAAAGGCTGCCCACCTTTTGGTCGAGGATCGAACCCATCCCGATTTGTTCCTTCAAGTCCCAGACCCGCTTGTAGGTTTCTTCCAAGCTGAAACCGGCGATCAAAAGGGGCAGGGCGATGTTTTCGGCGGCGGTTTTGTGTTCAAGCAGCTTGTAGTCCTGGAAGACCATCCCGAACTGGCGGCGGTGCAAAGGCAGGGCGGCCCGTTTGAGCTTTGTCACTTCCTGGCCCTGGAACAGGACCTCCCCTCGGTCCGGCTTTTCGAGGCCCAGCAACATTTTGAACAAGGTGGTTTTTCCTGCCCCCGAAGCCCCAGTGAGGTAAACAAATTCCCCTGGTTCCAGGCTGAGGTTGACCCCGTTGAAGACCGGGGTTTTTTTCAGGTAGCTTTTGAGGACCCCCACAAGGCGGATCTGGACGGTAGCGAGGGCCATAACAGGACCTTAAGGGGTTAAAACCGGTTGTCTCCCTTATAACCCTTTCTGCTCGCCCAAGCAAGGAGGATGGGCCTGGGTCAGCTGTCGTCGCCCAGCTTGAGGATGGCCAAAAAGGCCTCTTGGGGCACGTCCACGTTGCCCAGCTGCTTCATCCGTTTTTTGCCCTTCTTTTGTTTTTCCAAGAGCTTTCGTTTGCGGCTGATGTCCCCGCCGTAACATTTGGCGGTTACGTTTTTGCGCAGCGCCCCGATGGACTCCCGAGCGATGATCTTGGCCCCGATCGCCGCTTGGATGGCGATTTCAAACATCTGCCGGGGGATCAGCTCCTTCAGCTTTTTAACCAACTCCCGACCCCTAAAATAAGCCTTTTCCCGGTGGATCACCACCGAAAGTGCGTCCACCACTTCGCCGTTGAGCAGGATGTCCATCTTGACCAAACTGGCGGTCCGGTAGTCCAGGAATTCATAGTCAAAGCTGGCGTAACCTTGGGTGATCGACTTGAGTTGGTCGTAAAAGTTGTAAACAATTTCGTTGAGCGGCATCTCGAACTTGAGGCTGACCCGCTTTTCGCCGATGTAGTCCATGGACCGCTGTATCCCCCGCCGCTCCAAGGCCAGCTTCATCACCGTGCCGATGTATTCGGAAGGCAGGATGATGTTGCCCAGAATAAAGGGCTCCTCAATGTGGTCGATCAAGGTCGGATCGGGAAGTTCGGCCGGGTTCTCGATCTTGAGCATCTGCCCCTTGACCGTGTGGACATGGTAAACCACGGTTGGGGAGGTGATCAACAGGCTCAGGTCAAATTCCCGTTCTAGCCGCTCCTGGACAATTTCCATGTGCAACAGACCCAAAAACCCGCACCGGTAGCCGAAGCCCAGGGCGATGGAGGTTTCCGGCTCGTAGGTGATCGCCGAATCGTTGAGGATCAGTTTGCCCAAGGCCTCCTTGAGGTCCTCATAATCATTGCTGTCCACCGGGTAGATACCGGCAAAAACCATCGGCTTCGCTTCATGGTACCCCTGCAAAAGGGTCTTGGCCGGGTAGTCACGGGTGGTGATGGTGTCGCCGATCTTTACGTCTTTGATATTTTTGATGCTGGCGTGCAGGTAACCCACCTCTCCGGCGTGCAGAGCGTCCACCTCAGTCTTGAAGGGGGTAAACTTGCCCAGGCCGGTGACCAGATACTCCTTGCCGGTGACCATAAACTTGATCACCTCGTTTTTGGGCAACACCCCTTGCATCACTCGAAACAACGCTACGATCCCCAGGTAAGGGTCAAACCAGGAGTCAAAGATCAGGGCCTGCAAGGGTTTTTCCAGGTCACCGGTCGGGGCCGGGACCTTTTTGACGATCTGTTCCAAAATCTCCCGAATCCCGATCCCAGCCTTGGCGCTAGCCCGGACGGCCTCGCTGGCATCAAGGCCGATCACCTCTTCGATCTCCAAGGCCACCTTGTCCGGGTCGGCGGCGGGCAAGTCGATCTTGTTTAAAACCGGCAGAATCTCCAGGTTGTGGTCCAAGGCCAGATAAACGTTGGCCAAGGTCTGGGCCTCGACCCCTTGGGCCGCATCCACCACCAACAACGCTCCTTCACAGGCGGCGATGCTCCGGCTCACCTCATAGGTAAAGTCCACATGGCCGGGGGTGTCGATCAGGTTGAGCTGGTAGTTTTTTCCATCCAAGGCCTTGTAGTTGAGCGCCACCGACTGAGCCTTGATGGTGATACCTCGCTCCCGTTCGATGTCCATGTTGTCCAGAAACTGGGCCTGTTTCTGTCGGTCTTCAATGGCACCGGTAAAATCCAGGATCCGGTCCGCCAAGGTGGACTTGCCGTGGTCGATGTGGGCGATGATACAAAAATTGCGAATCCGACTTTGCTGCTCTTTGGTAAAGGCCATAGGTTTACTTGGTTTCAATGCTCATCGCAACTTTGCCGGTACGGACCGACTCCAGGACAGTGACCTGCTTTAACTCTTCAAAAACTGCGTCCACCTTCGCCTCGGTGCCCGAGAATTCCAAGACCAGATCTTCCCCGGACCAGTGGAGCATCCGGGCAGAAAAACGTTCGACGATGTGGTTGATCTGCCGGGCCGACTCCTTGTCGTAGTGGACCTTGACCAGCGCTAATTCCCGCATCACCGCATGTTGGACGTTTTTGGCCCCACCTTGGGTCAGTTCCAAATCGCTCGCTTCTTCCTGGTCCAGGACGTGGAAGGTTTTGAGCACGTTGATCAGCTTTTGGGTTTGTTTGCGAACCTGCTCCAGCTCCGCTTCCGCCCCGACCACCACGATGGTAAAGCGGCTGACCCCCGGTTGGTGGGTGTGCCCCACGGTCAGGGACTCCACGTTAAAGCCCCGGCGGGAAAAAAGCGCACTGATCCTGGTCAGGACCCCAGGCTTGTCCTCCACCTCCAGGGCGATGACGTGCCTGCCTTCAATCTTCGATTTCATGAGGCCTTTTCGGCGAGGTTGATGGCCGAGCGCAGGTGGATTCTTTCCAGGTCAAAACAAATCAGGTTGGGCCTTCTGGAATGGATGGCCTCAAACAGAGCTTCGGCGATTTCTTCCCGCCGAACCACCAGCCGCCCTTCCCCGCCCATGGCCTTGGCCAGCAGGGGGAAATCCACTTCCTTGTTGAAGTCGTGGGCGATGTGCCTTTTGCCGTAGGAACTGTCCTGCAATTCTTTGATCATGCCCAACCGAAAGTCGTTGAACACAATGACCGTCAAGGGGACGTGGTGCTCCACGGCAACGATGAACTCTTGCATGTTCATCATAAACGAACCGTCCCCGGTCAGGTTGACCACCGGGCTTTGGGGGTCGGCGAACCAAGCGCCGATCGCCGCAGGCAGGCCAAACCCCATGGTCCCCAATCCACCCGAAGTGATCAGGGGCAGGTGCTTGGGGTTGGTCATGTGGTGGTTCGCCCACATCTGGTGTCGGCCTACGTCCGTGGTGACGTGCATCTTCAGGTCGATCTTGGAGAGCTCCTGACAGACCCATTCCATCACTTCTGCCGCATCCGCCTTGGGCAGCATGGTCTTGGTTTTTTGGTGTTCCCCGTGGATCCAGGGCGTTACCCCTACCCGGATCGGCTTGTCCTCTATCCTGAGCAACATGTCCCGCAGGGTTTCCTTGACATCTCCCACAATGGGGATGTCGATTTCGATGGTTTTGCCGATTTCCGCCGGGTCTATGTCCAACTGGATCAACTTGGCATCCTTGCCGAACAGGTCGGCCCGGAGCAGGCTCCGGTTGGAAAGCTTGGCTCCGGCAATCAGGATCAGGTCCGCTTCCTTGTTGACCAGCCGGTTGGCCAGCCCGTTGCCGTGGGTGCCGATCATGCCCAGGTACAAAGGGTCATCGAAGGAGAGTACCCCAGTGGCCATCAAGGTACGTACCACGGGGATCTGGAGCTTGCGGATCAAAGCGTTGATTTCCGACATCGCCCCCGCCGACTCCACACCGGCACCTACCAACAACAAGGGCCGTTCGGCTTTTTCAATCGCCTTGAGGGCCTTTTTGATCTGGCCGATGTTGCCCTTGGTGGTCGGGTTGTAGCCCGGCAAGGAACAGGTTTCGCTCAGGTCATAGGGGTAGGGTTCGTCCAGGAGGTCTTTGGGCAGGTCCAACAACACCGGACCTTTGCGCCCGGAATTGGCGATGTAGAAAGCGGCATCCACCGCCTTGACCAATTCGGATTCTTTTTTTACCAGCTCGTTGTGCTTGGTCACCGGCATGGTGATGTTGAAGGCATCCACCTCTTGGAAGGCATCGGTGCCGATCATCCCCCTGGGGATCTGGCCGGTCAGTGCAACCACGGGGATGGAGTCCAAAAGGGCATCGGCCAGCCCGGTGACCAGGTTGGTCACCCCAGGGCCACTGGTCGCCAGGCAAACCCCCGGACGGCCCTTGACCTTGGCATAACCTTCGGCCATGTGGACCGAACCCTGTTCATGCCGGACGAGGATGTGTTGGATCGAAGAGTTTCGCAACTCATCGTAGATTGGCAGGTTGGCTCCACCGGGGTAGCCGAAGATCACCTCGACACCCCGGTCTTCCAGAAGCGTGACCAGTGCCTTGGCACCGGTCATCACTTCCTTGTGGCCTTTTGGAGACTGGCTCATCGGGAGCTTACTCCTCGTCGAAGTCGTCCGTATCTTGGTCCCGAACGATTTGGGCGACCTCCACCGGTTTCACCGGTTCGTCCACCTCACCGGGGCTGACGTAGCTGAAGGCCTTGTTCCTTGGGAAGCCGGTCCCCGCAGGGATCAACCGTCCGATGATCACGTTTTCCTTCAACCCTTTGAAGGTGTCCAGTTTAGCATGGATCGCCGCTTCGGTCAAAACCTTGGTGGTTTCCTGGAAGGAAGCCGCCGAGATAAACGAATCGGTCGAAAGAGCCGCCTTGGTGATCCCCAGCAAGAGGGGCTCAAACTTGGCAGGCCGCAAGCCTTCAGCCAGCAACTTCTCGTTGGCCTTGTCCAGTTGGGACTTGGAAACCGCTTCGCCGACCAAGAAGTGTGCGTCTCCAGGCTCAACGATCTTGACCTTGCGCAACATCTGGCGAGTGATCGTTTCGATGTGCTTGTCGTTGATCTTGACCCCTTGGAGCCGGTAAACTTCCTGGACTTCGTCCACCAAGAACTTCTGCAAGGCGTTGACACCCTTGACCCGCAAGATGTCGTGGGGGTTTGCGGAACCGTCGGTCAAAGGCTCGCCGGTGCGAACGTAGTCCCCTTCGACCACGATCACGTGCTTGCCCTTGGGTACCAAGTATTCCTTCGACTCGCCCACTTCCGGCTTGATAATGATCCGCCGCTTGCGCCGCAGGTCTTCCCCAAATTCCACCAGACCATCGATGTCCGAAATCTGGCTGGGGTCCTTGGGGCTCCTGGCTTCAAACAATTCCGCCACCCGAGGCAAACCACCGGTGATGTCCTTGTTTTTGGTCGTTTCCCGAGGCACCCTGGCGAGCACGTCCCCGGCCAAGACTTCATCACCTTCGTTGATCATCAACTCGGCCTTGTTGGGCAGGTAGAACCCGGGGTGCATCCTTCCGTCTTCCCGTTTTGCGTCCTTGCCGGTTTTGACGGCTTTGAGCAAAAGCCGTGGCTTGAGGTTGTGGTCCGGCGCTTCGGTGATCACCTTGCGTTCGTAACCGGTGTCCTCTGCCCGTTGGACTTTCAGGGACTTGCCTTCTTCAATGTCCTCGAATTTGATCTTCCCGTTGACATCGCAGATGATCGGCATGGAGAAGGGATCCCATTCGGCGATTTTGTCGCCCTTTTTGATCTTGGAGCCATCGTCAAAGAAGATGGTGGCACCGACCGGCAACAAGTGGCGGTCCACTTCCCGGCCCACGTCGTCGATGATGTAGATGTCCGATTTTCGAGACTGCAAGATCCGTTTGCCTTCCCGGTTGATTACGGTGCGGGCATCCGAGTAGTGCAGGGTCCCTTCGTTCCGAGCTTCCCAGAAAGTGGCTTCCACCTTTCTCGAAGCAGTACCCCCGATGTGGAAGGTCCGCATGGTCAGCTGGGTTCCAGGCTCACCGATGGACTGGGCGGCGATTACGCCGACCGCTTCCCCAACGCTTACCAAAGCCCCTCTGGCCAAATCCCGACCATAACAAAGGGCGCAAATCCCTTCCTTGTTTTCGCAGGTCAACACGCTCCGAATGATCACCCGGTCGATACCCACCTTTTCGAGCAGGTCCACGTTCTTCTCAGTGATCATCTCACCGGCGGGAATCAGGACCTGACCATTGTAGGGGTCAACCACGTCTTCGAGGCCAATCCGGCCCAGGATCCGTTCAGAGAGCTTGACGATGATCTCGCCGTTTTCCATCAAAGGTTCCATCAGAATCCCTTCGGTGGTGCCACAGTCATGGCCGGTGATCACACTGTCTTGGGCCACGTCCACCAAGCGCCGAGTCAAGTACCCGGAGTTGGCGGTCTTGAGCGCCGTGTCCGCCAAACCTTTCCGAGCCCCGTGGGTAGAGGTAAAGTACTGGGCCACATTCAGCCCTTCCCGGAAGTTTGCAGTAATCGGGGTTTCGATGATCTCCCCGGTCGGCTTGGCCATCAAGCCCCGCATCCCGCCCAACTGGCGGCTTTGGTGCTCCGAACCCCGTGCGCCCGAATCGGCCATCACAAAAATGGCGTTGGGTACCAGGAGGCCGTTTTCGTCGGGAGTCTCAGCCGACATGGCGTGTTTCATCGCTTCGCCGACTTCGTTGGTGATCTTCGACCAGATGTCGATGACCTTGTTGTAACGTTCCCCATCGGTAATGATCCCGTTCTCGTGCTGACCTTGGATCTCCTCAACTTCCTTGAAGCCTTTGTTGATCAACTTGTCTTTGGAAGCAGGAATCACCATGTCTTTCATGCAGATCGAGAAACCGGCCTTGGCGGCATGGGTAAAGCCCATTTCCTTCAGCCAGTCGAGCATCTGCACGGTCTTGACGTTCCCTGCGACCCGGTAGCTGTGGTCGATCAAGGCTTCAAGGTCTTTTTTCTTGAACAGCTTGTTGACCACTGCAAAGTCGATTTCGCTGGGGATACCTTCGTAAAGCAAGACCCGACCGGTAGTGGTGTCCCAAATCTTTCCGCCCATCCGCACCTTGATTTGGGCTTGCAAAAAGACCAACCGGTGGTTGTAGGCAGCCACCACTTCTTCAGGAGAGGCAAACACTTTGCCTTCCCCTTTGGAACCGGGGCAGGAACGGGTCATCCAGTAAACCCCCAAGACCATGTCCTGGGTAGGGGTCATGGCAGGTTTACCGGTCGCCGGGGAAAGGATGTTGTTGGTGGCCATCATCAAAATTTTGGCCTCCATTTGCGCTTCCACCGTCAAGGGCAAATGCACCGCCATCTGGTCACCGTCAAAGTCGGCGTTGAAGGCGGAACAAACCAAGGGGTGCAGGGTCACGGCCTTGCCTTCGATCAACTTGGGCATAAAGGCTTGGATCCCCAACCGGTGCAAAGTAGGTGCCCGGTTGAGCAGAATCGGGTGGTCAACGATCACCGAATCCAAAGCGGGCCAGATTTCCGGGTCGTTGTTCTCGACCATCTTCTTGGCTACCTTGATGGTAGCGGCCTTGCCGTGTTCGATCAGGTAATTAAAGATAAAGGGCTTAAAAAGCTCCAAGGCCATCTGCTTGGGCAGACCGCACTGGTTGAGCTTCAAGTCCGGGCCAACCACGATTACCGTCCGGCCCGAGTAGTCCACCCGTTTCCCCAAGAGGTTTTGCCGGAACCGGCCATTTTTCCCTTTGAGACTGTCGGACAAGGACTTCAGCGGCCGCTTGTTGGTGCCCAAAATTGGCCGACCTCTCCTACCGTTGTCAAACAGAGCGTCCACCGCTTCTTGCAGCATCCGTTTTTCGTTTTTGACGATGATGTCCGGGGCGTTGAGGTCCATCAAGCGCTTGAGCCGGTTGTTCCGGTGGATCACCCGGCGGTACAGGTCGTTCAGGTCACTGGTAGCAAACCGACCCCCTTCGAGGGGAACCAAGGGGCGCAACTCGGGGCTGATGACCGGGATGGTTTCTAAAATCATGTTGGCCGGGTTGACGTTGGATTCCTTGAAGGCTTCCACAATCTTGAGCCGTTTGATGATCTTCTTGCGCTTTGCTTCGCTGGTCGCTTCCCGCAACTCGGCCCGCAATTCATCGGAGATGGTAACTACGTCCATCTCTTCCAAAATTTCCTTGATCGCCTCGGCCCCCATGGCGGCCCGGAAATCAACATATTGTTCGCTCAGTTCCCGTTGCTGGTTTTCGTCCACCACGGTCAACCGGGCTACATCGGCACCGCCTTGGTCCAGAACGATGTAAGCGTCAAAGTACAACACCCGTTCCAGGTCCCGCAGGGTCATGTCCAGGATGTTGGCCAACCGAGAGGGCAGGCCCTTCAAAAACCAAACGTGGCTGACCGGGCAGGCCAATTTGATGTGGCCCAGCCGTTCCCGGCGGACCTTGGATTGGATCACCTCGACACCACACTTCTCGCAGGTGATGCCCCGGTGTTTCATCCGTTTGTATTTGCCGCAGATACACTCGTAGTCGTTGACCGGCCCGAAGATCTTTCCGCAGAAAAGACCATCCCGTTCCGGCTTAAAGGTCCGGTAGTTGATGGTTTCCGAGGTTTTGATCTCGCCGTGGCTCCAGGAGTGGATTTGCTCCGAAGTGGCCAGGGAGATCTGGACGGCGTAGTATTCCAAAGGATCTACGGTTTCGTTGTAGGCGAGTTGGTTCAAAACTACCTCCTAGTCGGGGTCCATGATGTTGAGATCAGTCCAAAGCCTTCGTGGCTATTCTTCTTGCTCGAAAAATCCGCCGTCACGGATCAACTGGAAATCAAGGCACAAGGACTTGAGTTCGTTGATCAGGACCTTGAAGGATTCGGGGATGCCGGTCTTAATGTCGTGGTTCCCCTTCACGATGGATTCGTAAATTTTATTCCGACCTTGGATGTCGTCGGACTTGACGGTCAACAATTCCCGCAAGGTGTAGGCGGCACCGTAAGCTTCCAGCGCCCAAACCTCCATCTCCCCGAACCTTTGACCCCCAAACTGGGCTTTACCGCCCAAAGGCTGCTGGGTCACCAAAGAGTAGGGTCCGATGGACCGGGCATGCAACTTGTCGTCAACCAAGTGGTGCAGCTTAAGCATGTACAGGTAACCGACGGTGATCCGTTGGTCGAACTTTTCTCCGGTCCGACCGTCAAACAACACCATCTGCCCCGAATGCTCCAGGCCCACCATGTCAAAGAGCCTTGAAATGTCTTCTTCGGTGGTTCCGTCAAAGACCGGCGAAGAGAAGTAGAAGCCGTCCCGCAGTTTGTCCGCAAAACGCATCACCTCTTCGTCGCTCAAGGATTCAATGTGCTCCTTGACGTACTTTTTGGAGTACACCGAAGCGATCCATTTTTTGACCTTGTTGACCGGATGGGCCGCCTGCAGCATCGTATCCAGCTTATCTCCCAAGGCGTGGGCCGCAAGACCCAGGTGGGTTTCCAACACCTGTCCGACGTTCATCCTCGAAGGTACGCCCAAGGGGTTGAGGACGATGTCGATGGAAGAACCGTCTTGCCGGTAGGGCATCTCTTCGATCGGGATTACCCGAGAGATCACCCCTTTGTTCCCGTGCCGACCAGCCATCTTGTCCCCGACGCTCAAGCGCCGCTTCATGGCGACATAAATCTTGATCGCCCGAATTACCCCAGGTTGCAGATCGTCGGTGCGGAATTCCCGCTCTTTTTTCGACTCGAAGACATGATGCAAAAGCTCCATCTGGGTGACGGCGTTTTTGGTCATCTTGCCCAAGGTCACCTTGAGGTCCTTGTCGGCCACGGAGATTTCCGGCCATGCCTCGTGGGGCATTTCCATCAACTCCTCTTCGGTCAACTTGTGGCCCTTTTTGAAGAGCTTGGCCCCGGTAGAGGGCAGCACCACATCGCCGGCCAAAGGTTTCCCGGCCAACAAAGGCAGGATGTTGTTGCACAGGTTGGTCTTGACGATCCTCACCTCATCGGCAAAGTCCTCTTCCAACCGTTGGTGTGCGATTGCTTCAATGGCCAAGGTCCGTTCGTCCTTCTCCACCCCGCGGCGGTTGAAGACCTTTACGTCGATCACCACCCCTTCGATCCCTTGGGGGACCCGCAGAGAAGTGTCCCGAACGTCGCCGGCCTTTTCCCCGAAAATCGCCCGCAAGAGTTTTTCTTCCGGGTTCAGTTGGGTTTCCCCTTTGGGGGTCGTCTTCCCGACCAGGATGTCGCTGGACTTGACGTAAGAACCGATCCGAATGATCCCCGATTCATCCAGGTTGCGCAGCGAAAACTCGCTGACGTTGGGGATGTCCCGGGTGATCATTTCCTTGCCCAGCTTGGTATCCCGAGCCAAGACTTCCAACTCTTCGATGTGCACCGAAGTGAAGCGGTCTTGGTGCAAAACCCGCTCGGAGACCAAGATCGAGTCTTCGTAGTTGTAACCGTTCCAAGGCATGAAAGCGATCAGCATGTTCTGGCCCAGCGCCAACTCCCCGGATTCGCAGGAGCCGCCGTCAGCAAGAATCTGGCCCACCTCCACCCGGTCCCCGACCCGAATCAGGGGCCGTTGGTTCACACAGGTGTTTTGGTTGGACCGCTGGTACTTCCTCAAGTGGTAAATGTCCACGTTCGGTTCGATGCTGGTTTCCTCGCTGGTCAAGTCCACGTCGGCCATGACCACGATCCTTTCCGCATCCACCCGGTCCACTACCCCGGCCCGTTTGGTGACGATACAAGAGCCCGAATCGTGGGCCACTTGGTATTCCATCCCGGTTCCTACGTAGGGAGCCTCGGGGCGCACCACCGGCACCGCCTGACGTTGCATGTTCGAGCCCATCAAAGCCCGGTTTGCGTCGTCGTGCTCCAAAAAGGGAATCAAGCTTGCGGCAATGGAGACCAGCTGTTTGGGACTGACATCCATAAAGTCCACATCTTCTTTGCGGACGTTTTTGGATTCCCCGCCGATCCTGGCCTGGACGTAATCGGCAACTAGTTTTCCGGTCTTTTCGTCCACATGGGTGTTCGCCTGGGCGATTTTGTAGTTCCCTTCGTCAATCGCCGAAAGATACACGATCTCGTTGGTCACCTTGGTTTCCACCACCTTGCGGTAGGGAGTCTCGATGAACCCGAATTCGTTGAGTCTAGCGTAGGTTGCCACCGAGCTGATCAAACCGATGTTCGGACCTTCAGGGGTCTCGACCGGACAGATCCTACCGTAGTGGCTGGTGTGTACGTCCCGAACCTCAAAACCGGCCCGTTCCCGGGTCAAGCCGCCTGGCCCCAAAGCGGACAACCGCCGTTTGTGGGTGATTTCCGAAAGCGGGTTGGTCTGGTCCATGAACTGCGAGAGTTGGCTGGAGCCAAAAAACTCGTTGATCACGGCACTGACCGGTTTACTGTTGATGATGTCGTGCAGCATCATGGTCTCGGTTTCCTGGAGGCTCATGCGCTCCTTGATCGCCCGTTCCATGCGCACCAAGCCGATCCGCACCTGGTTTTCCAGAAGCTCGCCGACCGAGCGAACCCGCCGGTTGCCCAAGTGATCGATGTCGTCCACGTCTCCGCCGGCCCCGTCTTTGAGCCGCAAGAGATAGCCCACTACGGCCATGATGTCCGCCTTGGTCAAAACCGTGGTTTCCAACGGTTCTTCCAGATGCAACTTCTTGTTGATCTTCATCCGCCCAACGTTGGAGAGGTCGTACCGCTCGGCGTTGAAGAACATATTCTGCAAAAGGTTTTTGGCGACTTCCAAGGTCGGCGGGTCGCCGGGCTTCATCTTTTTGTAGATCTCGATCATCGCCTCTTGGGCGCTGGTGATCTTGTCGGCGGCCAAGGTGTTTCTGAAGCTGGCCCCGATGGTTTTGTTGCCCATAAACAACAGGTCCACCTCTTGGATCTTGTTTTCCAACAGGCTTTCCAAAATCTCTTCGGTCAAAGGCATGTTGCATTCGAGCAACACCGTCCCGTCCTTGGCCTTCACGTCCTTGAGGGCGTAGCGGCCCAGGATGTCGTCCAAAGCAGAGGGGATTTCTTCGATGCCCAGTTCCTGCATCTTGCGGATGGTGGCCCGAGAAATCTTTTTGCCTTTGGCCAGGATCACCTTCTTGGCATCCTTGGGGTCAACGATGTCCTCAATCACCCTTTGGTTTTGGGCGCTGACGGAATCAAAAAACTTGGTGTAAACCCGTTTGTCCGGGTCTTTGCCGATTGCCGCCTTGAGGTTGATCCGCTCGACCGGGTAAAACTGACCCAAAAGTTCGGTAGTAGAGGCACCCAAAGCCTTGAGCAGGATGGTGGCCAAGAACTTCCTGCGCCGGTCGATCCTGACGTACAAAAGGTCTTTGGCATCAAATTCGAAGTCAACCCAAGAACCCCGTTGGGGGATGATGCTGGCCGAGTAAAGCAATTTGCCCGAGCTGTGGCTCTTGCCCTTGTCGTGGCTGAAAAAGACCCCGGAGGACTTGTGCAACTGGCTGACGATCACCCGCTCGGTGCCGTTGATGATGAAGGAGCCGGTGTCGGTCATCAAGGGGAACTCACCGAGGTAAATCTCCTGTTCCTTGATGTCGTGGATCCTTCTTTGGTCGCTTTTTTCGTCCATCTCCCAGATGATCAACCGCAACGAAACCCGAATTGGGGCTGCGAAGGTGACCCCGCGGATCTTGCATTCATTTTCGTCGTACTTGGGCTCGCCCAACCGGTAGGAGACGTACTCCAAGGTGCAGGTGCCGCCGAAGTCGGAGATCGGGAATACGGACTTAAATACCGCTTCGAGACCTTGGCCCTGCCGTTGTTCCGGGGCAATGTCCTTTTGGAGGAACCAAGCGTATGAGTCCTTTTGGATCTGCAGCAGTTCGGGTGGGTTTAAAACCGACTCGATCTTACCAAAATCGACACGAAGCCGTTGGGTTTGTGGGATTTTCGTCATTTTCTCGCCATTGGGAAATGGTTTGTTTGCCGCAGGTGACAAGCCCTGGGATTCCTTGCAAGCGCAACTGTTCCTAAGCTCACTGGACCTTTATGAAAGCGTCTAGATCTTTGCGATCGATGGATTTTTTGCTTTGTCTGGTCGCGCAAGGACCTAGGCTTCCGCAAAGGCGCGGACTGAGGGAGGGTCGTTTCATGGTTGCGCAATAGAAAAAGGCCAATAGGAAATGGAATCTTTACCTGATATGCTTTTGCCGATAACCCGTCAACTTTTTTTTGGCCGCCGAGAAAGATTTTATCCAAATCGGGCGGGTTTGAGCCGATCGGGACGGAGTCGATCCCGTTCATCAAAAAGTCGCTGGCCGGTAAAATGAACGGAAGCCAAAATCCCAAACCCCGATCCGGCGGCGATCATAAAAATGATCAGCACTTGGTACTTTGCCGCTTCCAACGGGTCGCCTCCCGCCAAGATTTGGCCGGTCATCATCCCCGGTAGGCTGACCAACCCGGCGGCGGCCATGGTGTTGATGATCGGGGTCAGGCCCACCCGCACCGCCTCCCGCTTGACTCCCCCGATTGCCTGGGCCGCCGTCTGGCCCAACAAAAGCCGAGCCTCGATCTGCCCCTTCTCCTTGAAGGCCGCAAAGGTAACGTGGTTGATCCCCAGGCTGACCCCATTCATGGTGTTCCCCAGCAACATCCCAACCATAGGAATGGCATACTGGGGCTCCCACCAAGGGTCGTTTTGCAGGATCACCACCAGGGCAAAAAAGGTGACCGTAAAGCTAGAGATAAACATCGCCCCCGCCCCGATCCCCAGCCCCCAGAGCCCCACGAAGGGCCGTTTTTGTCGGGCCCAAACCTCATGGGAAGCGGCCCCCAACATCCCCAAGGCCACCAGGGCCACCCAAAAGGGATTTTGCACCGCAAACAGGCTCTTGAGGACCAAGCCGATCAGGCCCAATTGCACCAGGGTTCGAGCTGCGGAAACCAAGATGGAACGGGTCAGACCCAAGCCCATCCTCCGGCTGGTCGCAGCCAAACCGAGGACCAGCAAGGCGGCCCAGACTAGGTCCCAACTGTTGAGGTGGATCATCGGAGAGACAAGGATTTGTGGGCCACTTTGTACCGGCGCTTGGCCAAACGGTCCAGCTGGGAGGCATCGTGACTGGTCATCAACACCGCCGCACCGCTTTGGGCCAGTAGCTCTGCCAGCAGCCCCTCAAAGCGCTTGACGTTGTCCGGGTCCAGGGCTGCGGTAGGTTCATCCAGCAAAAAAACCTGTGGCTGGTTTTGGAGGATTCGGGCGAAGGCAAACCTTTGGCGCTCTCCGGTCGAAAGAGCGGTCACCGGACTTTTTGCCAACCCCGGGGTCAACCCCAAGGCCTCCAAGGTTGCTGGGTCCAAGTCCGTGAAGTGTTCCGCCACCAGGTCCAGCCACCAGGAGCTTTCCGCCGGAAGATAAGCCACCTTCTTGCGCCAAGCCCAAGGCGCAAAGGACTCCATCCCCCGGTCTTCCAAGAAGACCTGACCCCGGTGGGGGTCCAGGTCCGCCAAACTACGTAAAAACAGAGACTTTCCCGCTCCCGAGGCCCCTTCCAGCCCCACGATCTCGCCTGGGTACAGTTCCAACGAAAAAGGTTGGTAATCCAAAAACTGCAACCCCACTACGGCCAGAAGCGGTTTGTCCATCAAGCAGGCTGGGTCGGGAAGACCATCAGGTAGATCACCACCCCGGTCACCGAAACATACAGCCAGATTGGAAAGGTCCAATGGGCCAGCTTTTTGTGGCGCTCCCAGTTTTCCTGGAAGGCCGCCCGCAAAGTCAACAGGATCAAAGGCACCTGAACCGCCGCCAGGACCACGTGGGGGATCAACAAGGCAAAGTAAAGCACCCGGATCATCCCTTCGCCCTCAAAAGCCACATGGCCCACCTGGGCATGGTAGATCAGGTACAACACCAAAAAGGCAGCGGAAACAAAAAAACCAAGCATCATCGCCATCTTGTGGACTTGCTTGTTGTGGCCCAACTTGATCCCCAAAGCCCCAACCAACAAAAAGATCGTTGCCGAGCCGTTTAAGCCCGCAATCCAGCCTGGAAGTTCGGTCACCCAAGTACTTTCACCCATGTTCTCTCTCTCTTTTGCAAAAAGGTTTTTGTTCCAACCGACACATTCTCTTTGGCCCATGGAGGCTTGTCAAGCGAAGGCTCTTGATCATTCCAGTAGATATTTCGGCTTAACATTCAACCCCGGTCCGGCAGATTTGTTTTTTGGTCCTGCAGAAGATGAAGAGGCGGGGGAGGTTCTGCAGAGCCCAACAGAGTTTGGGACAAGAGGGAAACATTGCATTGCCGCTGAGAAGCACCGCAAGAAAAAGGGCAATAGCAGGGCCTAGGGCAAAAAAGCGGTAACGGCTGGGGGAAGAGGGCTGAAAGTTTGAGTGGAGAGGGAGGGGTAAAAAAGGCAAATCTGCGGACAAAAAAAGGAGCCTTGGGGGCTCCCTTTTTAAGCTGTGCTCCAACGGTCCACCGGCTCTCGCCCAGGGGCGGGGTCCGGGGGACCCAAGGAGGAGAGCCAATCCAACCGCCCCAGGCTTCACCCAAGGCAGAAAGAGTTGGCTAGTAAAGGTACACTGCGAGGTACAACACCGGCCAAAGCAGCACTACGAAGTACCAAAACATTTGGGCACAGGTGAACTCCACCTGGACCTTCTTGGTTTCGGTCTTTCCCAGCCTGGGATAAAGCCAGAACAACACCACCAGGGCCGTCACCGCATGGAACGCATGCATCCCAATGGTGACATAAAAAATCCCCCCGTAGGTGCTGGAGGTCAGGGTCAACCCGAAGCCGATCAGTTGCACCCATTCGTAGCCTTGGAAGACTACAAAAAAGGTCCCGGTCGCCATCGAGGCCAGGAACAGCGAACGGGCCCGGCCCAGATTCTCGGCTTTAAAGGCCGACTTCGCCATCCCCAACAATACCCCGCTGCACAGCAGCACCAAGGTGTTGATCCCGGTGGTCCAAACCGGCAACCTGGGTTGACCCCAAGGCGGCCAGACCGGAACACCGGCCCGCAGAATCATGTATGCGCTGATAAAGCTGGCAAACAGCATCAACTCAGCGGCAATAAAGAAGCTCATGGCCATCACCCCGTTGGGGATTGCCGGCTTCCGAGCTCCTACACCAGGGTTAACCATACTGGTCATCCCTTAAAACCGCTGGGGAGTACAGATCTTGCCGTCTTTGTTCAGCCCGATCTCCTCGGCAGCCAAGCCCATGTGGGCAAAGCGGGCCAAGTTCTTGGCATCATAACCGTTGCACTTCACCCAGTTGTGACCGCGGTTGGCCATGATGTCCGGGGCGATCCCGAAGAACAGACCGAGAATGAACACCAAGGCGCTGAGCAACAGCCCCCAGATGTACTTCTTCTCGACGTTCAAGTGCATGAAATAAGCCATTACCATGGTGGCTTTGACCACCGCCACACCGAAGGCGGTAATCAAGGTAACCACCAAAATGCCTAAGGTCGGGCCTACCAAACTGATCACCAGGAGGACCATCAAGGTCGCCCAGATCTTAATGTAGTAGCCGTTACCGTGTGCCGCTGCGTCGTGTCCCATCTTCTTACTCCTTTGAAGTCTCTTTGGTTACTTGGCGATGTACAACAGGGGGAACAGGAAAATCCAGACCAAGTCCACGAAGTGCCAGTAGATCCCGGTCAATTCCACCCGGTTGAGGTGTTTGCCTTGTTTGACATCAAAAGAGCAAATCGCAATGGCGGTCATCCCTGCAATCACGTGACCGGCGTGAATGGCGGTCGCAGTGTAGTAGAAAGACCAGAATACGTTTGCGGTGATGGTAAACCCATGCATGATCTCATGGGTGTATTCGTAGGCTTTGACACCCAAGAAGATCAAGCCGCAAGCCACCGTTGCCCACATCCATTTGAAGGCGGCATCGGTGTCGTGCTTCTTTTCGGCTGCGTGGTGAGCCAAAACAATGAACAAAGAAGAGGTCAGAAGCACAAAGGTGTTCAAACCACCGGCATAAACGTTGGTGTGAGAGGCCTCATGACCCCATTCACCATTGTGGAACCGGTACAACAGGTAGCAGACCAAAAGCCCGCCAAAAATAACAATCTCGCTTGAGAGCAGCAGCCACATGGCCAACCGGCCTGTGGGGATCCCGGTGGCGCTGCGGTCCGTTGCGATTGGTTTCGCCATTGACATTGGATATTCTCCTTTTGTTTACAGTTAACTCAACGGGTTACGCCTTAGAGGGAAGATTCTGCGGAATGAAGTCCGCACTGCTCCCAGGGACGTTGTATTCATAAGGACCACGATACACGGTCGGCATGGTTGCCCCAAAGTTGCCGTGAGGCGGAGGAGAGGGACAGGTCCATTCGAGGGTGGTCGAGTTCCAGGGGTTGTTCCCTGCCACTTCGCCGGTCTTGGCCGACATCACCATGCCGTACAAGAACAGGACTTGGAAGACCAACATGACGATCAGCGAAACAGTTGCGAAGATCCTCAGGTCTTGGTAACCGGCGTTCATCAAGTCAGGGAAGTGGGTGTAGTCATAAATCTTCCGGTGCTGACCAGCAATCCCAAGCAAGAACAAGGGAATGAAGACCAGGTTGAAGGGAATAACGGTCCCCCAGAAGTGCAATTTGCCAACGCCGTTTAAGAACTTGCGTCCGAAAATCTTCGGATACCAGTGGGTAATGGCGGTAAAGCCACCGAAGAACACAATCGGCATCAAGGTGTAGTGGAAGTGAGCCACTACGAAGGTGTTGTCATGGAAGTAAATGTCCATGGCAGAAGAACCCAAGAACAGACCGGTCAAACCACCGACCAGGAACTCCAACAAGAAGGCGGCAGCCCACATCATCGGCAACTCGTAGGTGATCGATGCACCGTAGAGGGTCCAGATGTAAGCCATGTAAATGATCGCCAAAGGGATGGAGATGATGATGGTGGTAATCGAGAAGATGTTGGCCATCCGGGGGTCAATACCGGCGATGAACTGGTGGTGTGCCCACACGATCATCGACAAGATCCCTACCATAAAGGAGGTATAGATTACGGTTTTGTAGGCAAACAGCTTCTTGCGGGCAAAGGTGGTGACCACATCGCCAACGAACCCGAAGGTCGGCAGCAAGAGGACGTACACCTCGGGGTGACCGAAGAACCAGAACAAGTGTTGGAACAAGACCGGGTCCCCACCACCGGAGGGAACAAAGAAGCTGGTCCCCAACTGCTGGTCCAGGAGCAACATGATCGCACCGGCAACCAGAGGGCCAACGGAGAACATAAAGAGGATTACGGCGAGGCAGATCATCCAGACGGTCACCGGAATGTCCATCATCTTCATGCCGGGGGCGCGAGCGTTCATGGTGGTGGTCAGGAAGTTAATCCCGCCGACCAAGAAAGCCACGATTTCCAAAGCCACAGCCAAGAGCCACAAGGACGAACCAAAGGGGGTCAAGCTGTACTCTGCCCGTGCAGAAAGAGGGGGGTAGGTGGTCCAAGAACCGCCGAAACCACCGCCAGGGACCAAGTAGGACAGGAACAAGACGACCATCGAAACGAAGAAAATCTGGTAGCTCAACCGGTTCAACCGGGGGAACACCATGTCGTCACAACCGATCATCAAGGGGATCAAAATGTTCCCGAATGCAGCAATCAACAACGGCATGGCCACCCAGAAAATCATGATGGTGCCGTGGTTGGTGATCAATGCGTTGTAGTTTTGGGGAGTAACTACGCCCCACAAGGGAACCGATTCCCCGGGAAATGCCAACTGCATGCGGAAGACGTAGGCCATAAAGCCACCGACCGCCGCCATGAACAAGCCGGACCACAGGTACTGCAGTCCAATGTATTTATGGTCCGTCGGGAAAAGAAACTTTTCCGAAAAGGACATTTCATGATGAGCCATCGTTTCTAACTCCTGATGTAACGGTTAGCTGTGTTTGGGTTGCCTTAGCCGTGGTGTTCTGCTGCAGGTGCTTCCTCAACGGGAGCAGCCTCGGCAGGAGCAGCTTCGGGAGCGGCACCGGCATCTTCTTGCATCTCGTGCAAGGTCTCTTTCTCGGTCTTCACCCAAGCGTCATAGTCTTCTTGGGAATGAATCACCACAGTCGCAGACATGATGCCATGGCCTACGCCACACATCTCGGCGCACTGAATGTCAAACACTGCACTGCCTTCGGTGTCTTCGTGGGGAGCCACGGAGACCTTGCCTTGAGCGGCACCTGCTTCATACCGGGCAACCATGGAGTTCTTGGCATCCTTGACCACGGAAAAGTCCTGGGTCTTGAACCAACCGGTAATGATCCGACCGGGGATCACGTCTTGTTTGAACCGGAAGACCGGGATCGACAAGCTGTGCAGGGTGTCCGAAGACTCCATTTCGACATGGACGGTCTTGCCAGCAGGAATATGCAGCTCGTTGACCGTTTGGATGTTCCCTTCTTGTACGAAGGTCCAAGCCCACTGTTGGGCAATCGCCCGGACGGTAACATCGGCCGGAGGCAGGCTCACCTTGGCCTTCTTCCAGACTGCAGCGGTGGACACGTCGATGTACATGTCGAAACAAACGAAGATCGCCAAGGGGATGTAGATCAGCAGCATTTGCTTGCCGCCTTCACCCGCAATGTATTGACCCTTCACACCTTCTTTCTTGCGGAAGGCGACAAAGAGATAAATCATGATTGAAGCAGAGACAATGAAGCTAAAGGTCATCAGGTACGTGATGTCCCAAAACAGCTTGTCCATGTCGTCCGAGAAGGTCGAAAGACTCTTCGGAAGGGTTTCCCACATGTGTAATCCTCCAGGATTGATTCGGGCTAAGATGCCCCTTGAAGTTTATGCTTAGTTAAAGGCAAACAGGACTGCTGCTGCGCAAAAAAGACCAACGCACACCAGAATTACCAGTAATACGTTGTTGCCGAGAGAATCGGCGTTCACTTGTTCCATGGTCTTGCCACTCCAAATAAGGTTCCAGGCCATTCCAGCCTCCCCGACCCCTTCTTTCAGTTCCCCCCAAAAGAAGACGGACCGGCGAAAAGGTCCACTTAGTACTCAAGTGAAGTAGTACATTCAACCTGAACTTGCAAGAAATTTTCTG
>Ga0208246_1000670_pt1 | contig 25187 bp, 21 predicted proteins | sample RifOxyD2_FD_184039 | JGI IMG/M metagenome (GOLD analysis project Ga0208246, IMG submission 184039) | Soil microbial communities from Rifle, Colorado - Rifle Oxygen_injection D2 (SPAdes) | ecosystem: Environmental > Terrestrial > Deep subsurface > Rock core/Sediment | place: Rifle, Colorado... | reverse complement strand
TGCGCCTTCGTCACCAACATAGTGATCCGACGACCGGAGGTAGAGTCCGTGCGGTCTTTACTTACGCTCATTTCTTTCTTCAACCCAGGAGAGTTGATCGTTTTGCGTCTACTCCTTCGGGTAGCTCCACAATACGAGAAAGAAAATCCGGCAAGCATCGAGCGCGGTGCAACGAAACATGAGTAGTCTCTCTTGTGATGACCTAGGTGGGGCTTTTTTGCCTCTCTGAGATTTACGGTACACCAGCCAATTTTTTTCGCAAGATCTGCAAAAGTTGGTGTGGATAGACAGTGGATAATGTTCTTGACATAATCAGCTCAGCTATTCGTCTACTCATATGTATCGCTTCACTACGCGCGCATGACGACCATACCAATGAATCCAAACATCTCAGCAATCTCTGTACTCGGACTAGTCGTCCTACTCTTTATCGGGTTCGGCCTCTGGAGCTGGATGAGCCCAGCAGCACCCGGACCGACTTCCACGAGCACTCCCCCGGTGGTGACGGTGAACCCTATCCAGTATAAAGATTTGATAATTGTCGATGCGCCGTTAGAAAATAGCATCGTCACGAGCCCGCTTGAAGTCCGCGGCAGAGCACGCGGCAACTGGTACTTCGAGGCATCCTTCCCCGCGAGACTCCTTGATGCAAGCGGTCAAGAGCTCACGGCTGTTCCTGCACAAGCCGAAGGCGAATGGATGACAACCGAGTACGTCCCCTTCAAGACAACCCTGATCTTTTCCCCACCCACCACGGCAACCGGCTGGCTCGTATTACAAAAGGATAATCCCTCAGGACTTCCCGAACACGATGACGAGGTACGCATCCCGGTGCGGTTCCAGTAGCAAGCGAGTCATAGTTCCTGAGAGGGATGTCTCGCAGACCGACGGGCCGGGAATAAAGTCAGTCGTCCGTAGATCCCCGCGGCCCAGCCGTCGGGGTATTCTCGGACGACACCGTGGTGACTTTGTTGGTTATAGTGCGCCCCTCCGGGCGCTCATGCAATCTTGGTCCATGCATCCCCGCCGCAGAGCGGACGGGGTATTCTGGACTGCTCCAATAAAGAAATCCGCCAGCCCGGCGGATATTCTGGTCCCTCGAGGGAAGCTCTGACTCGCGGCTACCTAAGACTTCAATGACTTCTGTATCGCTTTCCAATGCTTCTTCATGTCGTCTACCATGGCGGTAAGCTCCTTTTTATCGACATGCTTTGCCTGCTCGTACTTCGCCGCCACTTTATCGATCAGGGCTTCATACGTCTCCTGACTCACTTCCTTCATGCCTTCAAGCCGTTCGAGAACCTCAGCCTTGGCCTTAAGCACCCAGCTCTGAATCTTCTTTTTCTTCTTCTTATCAAGCTTGCCATAGAGGAAGTATGCCCCAGCAACTGCTGCCACTGCAGCTGCGGCAACCCCCAACCCTGCTCCCACTTTGTTTCGTGCAGTCATATGTATGATACTTAAAATAGATAAGGCCCCTAGTCTACCTGTTGTTTGTTCTTCTTTCTAGCCGTCCGACGACTCCATATCTTACGAAGAAATCCTAGCACAAAAGCCCACTTGAAGCCCTGCGTCGTTACATTCATGCGCAAATGACTGAGGTCTGCCGAGAGCAGTTCCCCTTCCTTGCGTACCAGCTCTATAAGCGAACGTGTTTCGTGCAAAATGCGAATCACATAGCCAAGCGCAATAACCACGCACACCGTTATGAGGACGACAGCGCCCGTGGTCACCGCAAAGAAAAGATCTGCTCGAGTGAAACTATCCATAGTGTAGAGCTGTAGTATAATATGATTTTCTGTAAGTAACAATTATTAACTATGCAACACTCTCAACAAACACAACTTATTTTGAGTTTCCTTGCTGGTATTGCGGGCGCAGCCCTCTTGCTCGTCCTTGTCCGGGAATCCCCCAACCTTCTCACTCGTTTAGAGTCAAGCCAAGCAAGTACGACGACGGCCACTTTTATACCCGCCACCACCCAAGAGGCAGCGGTGATCACCGCGACCAAACTCGCCAAGCCGGCCGTGGTTTCCATTGTCGTTACCAAAGATGTCCCCGTCATCGAACGCTACTACCGCCAGAGTCCGCTTGAAGCAGATCCCTTCTTCCGTCAGTTCTTTGGTGATAACTTCGGTCCGTTCCAGGCACCAGAGTATCGACAGCATGGCACCCAGAAACAAGAGGTGGGCGGGGGCTCCGGCTTCCTCGTATCCAGGGACGGGCTGATTGTGACCAACAAACACGTCGTGGACGACAAGTCGGCAGAGTACACTGTCTTTACGAACGACGGAACCAAACATGCAGCCACGATCGTTGCTCGAGACACGGTAAACGACATCGCGCTCCTTCGCATCAAGGGGGGCAATTTCTCCTTCCTGCAGTTTGCAAACTCTGACCAGATAGAAGTAGGGCAAACCGCCATCGCGATCGGCAATGCCCTTGCCGAGTTTCGCAACACAGTCTCCGTCGGCGTCGTCTCCGGTCTCGCCCGCTCCATCACCGCCGGGAGCACCATGGGCCAATCCGAACAGCTTGAGAATGTGATCCAAACCGACGCTGCCATCAACCCCGGAAACTCGGGCGGACCACTCCTTAATCTCCACGGTGAGGTGATTGGCGTGAACGTCGCCGTCGCTCTTGGCTCACAGAACATTGGCTTCGCTATCCCGGCAAACGCCGTGCGGGGCGCCGTCGAGTCTGTCGAGAAGACGGGCAAGATCGTACGCCCCTTCCTTGGTGTGCGCTATATGCCCATTACTCCCGAACTCAAGGAAAAGAACAAGCTCAGTGTCGACTACGGCGTACTCGTGCTTCGTGGCGAAACCCGAGACGATCTGGCGGTACTTCCCGGGTCACCCGCGGATAAAGCCGGAATTCTCGAGAACGACATTATCTTGGAAGTAGAGGGCAAAAAACTCGATCAAGATACGAGCCTCGCCTCCATTATCCGTGCCAAGCAAGTCGGTGGCACCCTGACCCTAAAACTCTTAAGCAAGTCCAAACAGAAGTCCCTCACGGTCACGCTTGAAGCCGCTCCAGAATAGGCACTAGGTCCACGGGCTTTAGGCACAAGGGATTTATGCTGTCGCCAAATAAAGAAAACTCCGCCCTATGCGGAGTTTTCTTTATTTGGTCTAGAGCCTAGCGCCTACGATCTTAATTGAACGCTACCTTCTCATAGCACGACCAGTGATTTTCCTTGTCATTCGCAAACGCCCACATGGCGAGCTGAATGTTGTCCTCGTTGTTGTAGTAATCGAGAACTGCGCCCATTTCCCGAGCAAAAAGATCGAATGTGCCACGATGGAACTGGAAAGTGCCGAAGGCACGTCCCCCATCACCATACACATTGGCACGGAAGCTAGATTCGCAGGCGGCAATATCTAATGCCAACTGCTTATCTACCCGATACTTCTTTGCATACTTGAGAATGAGCTCCTTGATACACGCTTTGGTATGCTTGTTCTCCGCAGCACACCCTTCTCCCGCGAGAGCGGGGGGTGTCTCACGCTTGAGCTTTGTCTCGCTAGCGGCGGTTACTACAGCTGACGACACGGGCTCCTGAGCAGGCAGTACCGTTGCCGGTGTTCCTGCGACGCTTAGAGCAAGCAGCGCACTTGCCATGCTGCTCTGAATTAATGAGTATAAAATACGATTACTGTTATTCCGTATCTGCGATTCTCCTACCCAAGCGAAGGCGACGAACTATTCCCCTGGATATGCCGTTCAATCTGATCTACCCTGTGCGTTTGTGATGTGCCAGCAGTAGACCCCTCTCACGAGAAACGCACCCCTAGGTGCGTGAGGTCAAGCATAGCATGCCAAGATACCAAAAGTCAATCTCTTCGTGGAAAATGTGAGGCGTTTTTTCGTGTCCTTTATACTTGAAAAGTGGCTACATATATAGGTATTTCTACACTCTAGCGTCTTATAAAACAGGAACATATATAGACACGTTGGTCAAACATTACACCACGTTTTTGAGCGCCTTTTGCTCCCCTTGCACAAAGGGAGTATACTGGCCAAATAACAACAACAACTACCTTGTATACATGTACCAAGAACAGCAATTCAGCCTTCTGGTCCTAGCTGGTTTCTCAGAAAGACAAGTAAACGAGCATTTGAAGCTCTATGCGGGGTATGTAAAAAACACCAATCTGCTCCTGGAAAAGATACAGGAGCTTTCTCTAGACCCAATAGTTAATTCTGCACTTATCGCTGAATGCAAGCGACGCCTTGGCTTTGAGTTTAACGGCATGCGTCTCCACGAATACTATTTCAGCCAGCTGGGAGGCACGGGAGACCCTACGGGAGCAGATGCTCTCTACAAGGCACTTGGCGAGCAGTACGGCAGCTTCGATGCTTGGAAGGCTGAGTGTGAGCGTACTGCCCTTATGCGTGGTATCGGCTGGGTGCTGCTTACCCACGATACGCATGGTGGCTTCCACACGTCCTGGGTAAGCGACCATGAGCTCGGGCACTTGGCTGGTCTCCCTATCATCCTTGCTCTCGATGTCTGGGAGCATGCGTATCTCCTCGACTATCTTCCTTCACAACGAAAGGAGTATGTAGCCGCATTCTTTGCGAACTTGAAGTGGGAGGTACTCCAGGATCGTTTTATTAAAGCAGTTAACTCATAAAATTGACTCCCATGGAAGAATCCCGCCAAACGACTTCTGTCTCAGCATCACCCTTTCTCACCGCACCAATGGCCATTTTGCTTGCCGGCATTATTATTGCGGGAGCCGTCATCTACACCGGGGGCGGAGGGATGTTGGCCTTGAGCGGAAACCAAAACTTAGGACAAGCAGCACCTTCACCAGTAAATGATCAAGCAAAAAATATCAAACCTGTCACTAACGATGACCATATTCTGGGAGATCCCAACGCATCGATAAAGATCGTGGAGTTCTCCGACACCGAATGCCCTTTCTGTAAACGATTTCACTTCCTTACTATGGCGAAAATCATGGAAGCATATGCAGAGAAGGGAGACGTGGCCTGGGTGTATCGCCATGCTCCCTTAGATAGTCTCCATACCAAAGCCCGAGTGGAAGCCGAGGCCACCGAATGTGCAGCAAGCTTAGGTGGGAACGATAAGTTCTGGGCATACTTAAACGAGCTCATGACCGTCACTCCCACAAACGACGGCCTAGATCTTGCCGAACTGCCGAAGATCGCTTCCCGCGTTGGTCTTGACGCAAAGAAGTTTATCGCCTGTCAGGAGCGCCATGAATCGAAAGATAAAATCCAGGCCCAACTCCAAGACGCCATTGATGCTGGGCTGAGCGGCACTCCCTACTCTGTCATCGTCGCCAAGAACGGCAAGAAGTATCCCATCGAAGGCGCCCAAGATTTCGAAACAGTCAAAGCAATGGTAGAAGTAGCACTCAAACAAAACTAGCTAGCGAGCGACGAGCACGTACCAAAGGACAAGCGACAAACCCACTGCGAGCAATTTCTCGCGATAATTGTCTTTAATGAGATGTACCCAATAGGGATTCTCATCCATATGGAGCTCTTCTCGATAGTAAGTCTCAACAGCGGGAGCAAGGTCACTCGCCTTTTTGAGCTCACGGAGTATGCCGTGCTCGGCGACCGAAATGACGCCGCGTTCCTCAGATACGATGATCACAAAGGCGTCGGTGCGCTCCGAAAGTCCAACACCAGCCCGATGGCGTGTGCCGTACTCCCCGACAGGCATGGCAGCAAGCGGAAGTTGCGCTGCAAAGCGCTCGGCGCGATCACCCTTGATCACAAGCGCGCCGTCGTGCCCAGGCGACGAAGGATCAAAAATACTCAAGATGAGCGCTTTTGAGAGTTCGCCACCAAGAAAATATCCACCTTCGAGGTAACGGTCAACGGGCTGTTTGCCGGGGATCACCAAGAGCGCCCCGCGTTTCTTTTTCGCCATCTCCGTCACTGCGCTCACCAGCTCCGTAGCTACTTTCTTATCCAGCGACGTGCGCTCAGCGACAAAGAGGCCCTGGAGCGAAAGCGAGAACTCTTCGAAAAAGCGCCGCAGCTCACGCTGAAACACGACGACCAGAATAATCACAAAAAAGGAAAAGAAGAATTGAAAGAGCGCATGCGTGAGCGCCAAATTAAAATACGTTGCTGCCAAATAGATGGCAAACAACGCCACCACACCCCGAAAGATGAAGATCGAATGGGTCCGCCGTAGCAAAATCAGTGCCGTGTAGACGAGGAAGGCAACGAGAGTGATGTCGATGATACTTACAGGAGAAAAAGTGGGCATGCTAGGAAAAAGCGAGCCATACTACCCTTGGGGGATATCCCGCAGGCCGACGGGCCGAGGGCAAAGAAACTTTCCAGCCCGGAAAGTATTCTGCTCCCCCGAGGGTAGTATGGGGAGCGCTTCTAGTAGTTTAACAAACGCTTCGCCTTCTCGTGAAAACGAATCTTCTCGTGCGCCTTAGCTTCGATCTGACGGATGCGTTCGCGCGTCACGCCAAACTCCTTACCCACCTCTTCGAGTGTGCGCATCACGCCGTCTACAAGTCCGTGGCGCATCTCGAGGATCTTGCGTTCTTTTGGAGAGAGGTCGTTCAAGATTTCTTTGATCTGGTCCGCTAAGATGCGTCGCGACGACTCGTGGTCAGGCGAGAGAATTTTTTCATCTGCAATAAAGTCACCGAGCATTGATTTATCGTCAGACGAGTCGCCCACCGGGGATTCGAGTGATACCGTACCCTGATCGATCTTCTCGATCTGATGAATCTTCTCCAGCTCCATACCCATCTCGGTGGCAATCTCTTCAGGCAAAGGTTCCCGACCAAGGTCTTGCGACAAGCGACGCACTACCTGCTTGTACTTGGCAATGGTCTCCACCATGTGTACAGGGATACGGATAGTACGTGACTGATCGGCAAGCGCGCGGGTAATCGCTTGTCGGATCCACCACGTCGCATATGTCGAAAACTTGTACCCCTTAGACCAGTCGAACTTTTCTACAGCCTTAAAGAGACCCATGTTCCCTTCTTGAATGAGATCGAGCAAAGTGAGGTCACTCGAACGACCAATGTACTTCTTTGCAATAGAGACCACTAAGCGTAAGTTTGCCTTAATGAGCAAGTCCCCTGCTTCTTTCTCGCCGAGGGCGATGCGCTTGGAGAGATCTCGCTCGTCTGCCGCGGAAATGAGCTTATACTTCCCAATCTCACGCAGGTACATCTGCACCGAATCAAGTCCACTCTCTTTGTAGCGTCCGGCGCTCTTCCCTTTGTACACCACCGCCTCCACGGGTGTCGTATCGAGGAGCCCGCCCCCCTCGAGTACGTCTATGCCTGATTCATCAAACTTTTCGTAGAGTTCGTCGAGGAAAATGATATCATTCTCGACATTCGGAAACTCTTTTAAAATCTCGCTGTACGTAATAAAGCCCTTGGCGCGGCCTCGATCAATTAACTGCTGAATTTTCTGACCCTGAACTCCCTTCGCACCCGTAATTTTGGTAAGCGCTTTCGCTTCCGGCTTAACAAAATCGCTCTTTTTCTCTTTACCGTCACGCAAAGGCAAATTGAGCTTTAAGGGCGCGGGCTGCTTCTTTGTTGCACGCGGCGCAGGCTTGGGTGCAGCAGCACGGTGGAACACGCGCGTCTGTGCGCTCGGCTTTGCCACTGACTTTTGGTCACGGGAGGGTTTCTTTGCGTTGGCTCGGTGAGCCTTCGTTGCTGGTTTTTGTTTGCGTGGCGACTTCATGACGTCTTTGACATTAAGGCTCGTAATTGCTGGCTAATCGTATTGCACTCTTGCACGTAGCGGTCTATCTCCTCTTGTTGCTTGCGCTTCTCCGCACTCCGGAGCTGCTGCATCACCGTCTCCAGTCGTTCTTTGAGGAGTTCCTCTTCAAGCGACCGCAGAAGGTGCCCGCTCTCACGCTCTAGGTCGGTATGCCCCTGATACGAGAGCTCCGACTCGAAGATGAGGGCGCGTCTACTATCCTCATCTGGAGCAAGTACTTCCATGCGAGAGGGGTCGAGCAATGCTCGCAAGCGCGCCTCAGTCTCGGCCAACCAGGCTGGTGGCGACGGCTGTTGCCACAGGAGTATCCCGTAGAGCTTTTTTGCCATACGAGTCCATCTCGGCTGGATAAGGACATCTGGCGGCTGATCTTTCTTACTGGTCGGGATGTTGTTCGACTGAGCGCGCAGCTGTGCCCATACCGCATCTTCGTTAAGATCAAGAAATTCAGCGATCATGCGCACGTAGTGTGCCTGATCAAGCTTGCTTACCAGGCGCGATACATACGGCAGAATTTCCGCCTCTACCGTTCGGCGACGCTCATGCGCTTCTAGGCGACGCGACGTAATCGTCGCAAGTAATGCATCGATAACAGGCTCTGCAGCCGACACGGTATCCCGCCAGAGCTGCGGACTTTCCCGGACAAGATCTGCCGGGTCCTTTGCGTGCGGCACGAGAGCAATGCGGACACTGAGCCCGTGAGTTAATGCCATTTCAATCCCGCGACGTGCTGCGTTAAAACCAGCCACGTCCTGATCAAAGGCGATGATCATAGTATGACTCAAGCGACTGAGCATTTGCAAGTGGAGAGGAGTGAGCGCAGTGCCAGATACCGCAACGGCATTTGCTACTCCTGCTTGATGCGACATCACCAGGTCCATCTGACCTTCGACGAGCACCGCAGCATCGCTCTTACGAATAGACACCTTCGCCTTATCATAGCCGTAAAGAAAGGACGACTTGTTGTAGAGCGGCGTCTCCGGAGAGTTTATGTATTTAGCTGGCTCCTTCCCCGCCGTCTCGGCGACACCCGGAGCAAGGCGACCCGAGAACGCAACCACCGCACCCTGTGCATCTGCCATGGGAAACATCAAACGATGCCGAAAACGATCATAGTAGCCACGCTCCGACTGAATGCAAAGCCCCGCCTGCACAAGCTGTGCATCCTGGTAGCCCCGACTCTTCAGGTGGTCGTACACTGCACGCCAGTTATCGGGTGCATAGCCGATCCGAAAGAGCTTTATCGTGTCATCGGTAAGCCCGCGGCTCTGTAGGTAGGTTCGTGCTGCGGGATACTCGTGAAGCTTGGCAACAAAGAACTCAGCTGCGGTCTCCATCACTCGTTTGAGCGTCGTCTTTTCATTTACCTCCTCCCGAGATTCGTGGAATGCTTCTACCTCAAGTCCTGCACGAGTTGCAAGCGTTGCAAGCGCACCCTTAAAGTCCACCCCTTCAATCTCCTCCACGAAGGTGAAGATGTCTCCACCCTTATTGCATCCGAAGCAGTAGAAGCTGTTCCTCGGTACGGACACAAAGAAAGAAGCGGTCTTTTCATTATGAAAGGGGCAGCGAGCACGGAGTGTGCTTCCCGCCTTTTCAAGCTTCAGGTACGCTCCAACCACCTCTTCGATACTTAGGCGAGCTTTGATTTGTTCGACGAGTGAAGACACGAGTGCAAGATATTAGTTTTTCGTAACTCGTTTCCAGACACACATGCTCGCGCCGTTGTATCGGGGAACGTAAAGCTGAAAACTGTCTGCTACTCTCCTTCGACGTCCTTCTCTCCCTTGTCTGGATGATGCGTCGAAAAGCCCGTACCCGCCGGGATGAGACGACCAATGATAACGTTCTCCTTGAGTCCTCCAAGTCGATCGACGCCGCCCTTGATAGCCGTATCGATGAGTACCCGAGAAGTGTTTTGGAAGGATGCCGCGGAAAGGAAAGAGGACGTCGTTAGTGCCACCTCAGAAATACCCTTAATCAGAAGCTCTACCGCCGCAGGGCGCCCATCGCGAGCCGCTGCCTTCATGTTTTGATCATGCAAGCGGAGCAGGTCTACAATTTCTCCAGGTACAAGCTCTGTCGCACCACCATCCACCACTTGTCGGCGTGAGAACATCTGACGCACAATCACTTCTACGTGCTTTCTCGCCACTTGTGCACCTTGGAGCGAGTACACCTTATGAATTTCGTTCAAGATGTAGTCTTCTGCCCGCTCTTTGCCGCCGTAGGTAAAGAGGTCACTCAAGTTCGCTGAGCCGTCCGTCAAGAGGTCGCCCTTGTGCACACGGTCTCCTACCTTCACGAGCACACTGCGAATAAAGGGCACCGTGTAGGTGATACTTGCGTCTTTGGTATCCTTAGTGCTGACCACGTCAGAAAGGACACTGATCACACGATCATGGCCCACTTCTTTCACTTCCATCACTTCCCCGTCAGTCTGGCTGACCACGGCGGCATTCTTTGGTGGTCGTTTCTCAAAGATTTCTTCCACGCGAGGAAGACCCATGGTAATGTCTCCAGCTTCTTGCGAGATACCGCCGGAATGGAACGTACGCATCGTGAGCTGGGTTCCTGGTTCACCGATTGACTGTGCAGCCACGATGCCGACAGCTTCACCGAAGGCCACCAGACGATTGCGGCCCAAGTCGAGTCCGTAACACTGCTGACAGATGCCACGAGCCGAAAGACAGGTAAGTGGTGAACGCACCACGGCCTGCGTGACGCCAGCATCCTCGAGCTTTTTTGCGTCGATCTTCATCAAAAGTTGACCCTTCTTGGCGAGCACTGTCCCCGCTTGATCTTTTACATCCTTAAGTAAGATGCGACCGCGAAGCGCATTGGTAAGCGTAGAACCGATACCAGTCAGATTCGCCTTCTCGATCACCCGCCCGACCTTATCACCACAGTCAGTCTCAATAATAATGCAATCCTGCGACACATCGACGAGACGGCGAGTGAGGTATCCCGACTTCGCCGTGTTGAGCGCCGTGTCGGTAAGACCCTTACGTGTTCCGTGTGTCGTCACGAAGTATTCAAGTGGTGAAAGGCCCTCTTTGTAGGAAGGGATCACTGGGAAGTCAAGAGTTCGGCCGCGTGTGTCCACGATCATACCGATCATTCCCGCCATCTGGCTCACGTTGCTGTAGGAACCGCGCGCCTTCGACACGATCATATCCTTCACGCTGCCGTCATTCGGAAGTGTTTTGGGCAATAGTTTTTCGATAGCGTTCTTGGCAGCAGTCCACACCTCAATCACCATGCGATACCGCTCATTCTCTGAGAGGAGGCCGTCGGCGAAGTTCTCTTCAATAGTCTGCGCCTCTCGATGGGCAGCAGCGATAATAGCCTCCTTCTCCGGCGGAGTCTGCAAGTCATCGATACCCCAGGTGATACCAGCCTTTGTCACGTACTTGTAGCCGAAGGCCTTGATCTTATCGAGTAAATCTGGCGTTTGTGCTGTTCCGTAACGTGCAATCAGGTCTTCCACCAGTACCGAAAGATCTGCTCCAGTTACTTCGCGGTTAATAAAGGGAAAATCATTCGGCAGTATGCTATTGAAAAGCAGGCGGCCAACGGTGGTTTCGAATACTTTACCTCCAAAGGCATCATACTTTGGATGGTTCCCGGCAAGAATCTTGACTTTGGCACGGAAGGCGACCTCACCGAAGTCATACGCCAAGATGGCAGCATTCGTGCCCGCGAACATCTTTCCCTCTCCCTTTTCCCCTTCCATTGACTTCGTCATCCAATAGACCCCGAGCACCATATCGAGACGCGGCGTCACAATCGGGTTACCACTACCTGGCAAAAGCAAGTTGTTGTTAGCGGCCATGAGCTCGTGTGCTTCGGCTTGCGCCTCGGGACCCAAGGGAACATGAACAGCCATCTGGTCGCCGTCAAAGTCAGCATTAAACGCCATACAAACAAGCGGGTGAATTTGAATAGCGTTACCCTCAATGAGCACCGGGCGGAAGGCCTGAATACCCAAGCGGTGAAGGGTCGGCGCACGGTTCAAAAGCACATACTTATCCTTGATCACCTCTTCAAGAATGGCCCACACTTCAGGAGCGCCCTCTTCGATCAGCTTGCCGGCGCCACGAATGTTGTAGGCGAGCTCGCGCTCAAGAATCTTCGAAATCACAAAGGGACGGAAGAGCTCGAGGGCCATATGCTTTGGTAAACCACACTGATTAAGCTTCAGACTCGGGCCCACCACGATGACACTACGGCCAGAGTAGTCTACGCGCTTTCCAAGCAAGTTCTGACGGAAACGACCCTGCTTACCCTTGAGCATGTCAGCAAGTGACTTCAGCGGACGACGCTGCGACTGCGACACCGCACCACCAGTACCCGTGCCGTGGCGAATAGAGTTATCGATAAGTGCGTCCACCGCTTCTTGCAAAATACGCTTTTCGTTGCGCTGAATCACCTCGGGAGCATTAATCTCCTGGAGACGCTTCAAGCGGTTGTTGCGATTGATCACGCGGCGATACAAGTCGTTTACATCCGACGTCGCGTGGCGGCCACCGTCGAGCGCCACCATGGGACGAATAGCTGGAGGAGTAACCGGAATCACCGTAAGGAACATCCACTCGGGACGAACTCCTGAGCGCATCATCTGCTGCACAAGCTGGAGACGCTTCTGAAGTTTCGGGGTCGCGGCAGCACTCGACTTCTCGAGACGGGTACGCAACTCCGTGGCCATCGACGGCAAGTCCATAGCCTTAAAGATTGCAAAGATGGCTTCGGCGCCAATAGCCGCCTCGAAGATAAGACCGTACTTGAGTGAGTACTTGTGATACTGAATCTCGTCGAGCACCATGCCCTCGTAGAGCGAGTCGATCTCCCGCTTTACCTCGAGGAGTGACTGCTTGATCGCCTCTTTGGCTTCGTCTGTCGTTGCAGACTTTGTCTTTGATTTAAACTCGTTGTCGAGCTCTTTGAGCAGTTTCTTTTTATCCTCTTCGTTTACTTTGGTGATAATATAGCCGGCGAAGTAAATCACCTTTTCCACGTCAGCAACGGGCAAGTCCAGCAGGAGACCTATCTTCGACGGAATACCACGGAGGAACCAAATGTGCGCGACAGGAGCAGCGAGCTCGATATGGCCCATGCGCTCGCGACGAACTATGGAGCGAGTGACTTCGACGCCACACTTTTCACAGATAATGTCCTTGTAACGAATGCGACGATACTTTCCACAGTAACATTCAAAGTCTTTCTCGGGGCCAAAGATTTTCTCGCAGAAGAGGCCGCTGCGCTCAGAGCGCTGCGTACGATAGTTGATCGTTTCTGGCTTCGTGACTTCTCCATGTGACCACTGTCGAATGCGGTCAGGTGAAGCAAGCCGCAAAGAGATCGCGTTGAAGGGCGGGAGCTCGCGCCCGTCATTATTCCGGCTCACCGTCGACATACGAGGGGTATAGGTTTCCATAAGAGTGTAGTTTTACGTGATAAAGATTATTCCTCGGTTGGTTCTGTCGGGACTGTGCGCAATTCAACGTCAAGACCGAGACCCTTGAGCTCGCTCAAAAGCACGTTGAAGGATGCAGGGATGTTGGGCTGACGAATTGTCTCGCCCTTCACAATAGCATCGAAGGTGGCCGCTCGACCCTGGATGTCGTCGGACTTAATCGTGAGCATCTCGCGAAGTGTGTAGGCAGCACCATAACCTTCGAGCGCCCAAACCTCCATTTCGCCAAAGCGCTGGCCTCCACCTTGTGCCTTGCCTCCAAGTGGCTGCTGTGTAATAAGCGAGTATGGACCGACTGAGCGCATGTGGATCTTGTCTTCGACCATATGCCCAAGCTTGAGCATATACATGTAACCGATGGCTACGTCCTTATCATACTTTTCACCGGTCTGACCGTCATAGAGAGTAACTTTACCATTTGCCGGGAAACCTGCGTGTACCAATTCTTCTTTAATTTCCTTATCTGTAGGTCCCAAGAATGGCGGTGTAATAGCCTGGTAACCAAGCGTACTTGCCGCAAGTCCCATATGCATCTCGAGGATTTGCCCCAAGTTCATACGAGACGGCACACCAAGTGGAGTCAAGATGACGTCCACCGGTACGCCGTTTGCCATGTACGGCATATCTTCCTCGGGGAGAATGCGGGACACGATACCCTTGTTGCCGTGTCGCCCGGCCATCTTATCTCCCACCGAGAGGCTACGGAGCTGGGCCACTTCGATGAAAATCTTTTTAATGATGCCACTCTCGAGTTTGTCACCGCGATCACGGGAGAACACCTTCACGCCAATGACGCGTCCGCGCTTCCCATGACCCATGCGAAGCGAGCTGTCCTTCACATCGCGCGACTTCTCGCCAAAAATGGCACGGAGCAAGCGCTCTTCCGGAGTGAGCTCGGTCTCTCCTTTTGGAGTAATCTTCCCGACTAGGATGTCGTTTGGCCCCACTTCGGCACCGATGCGCACCACTCCATCTTCGTCGAGATCCTTGAGCTTGGACTCACCGACGTTTGGAATATCATGCGTGGTAACCTCAGGCCCAAGCTTCGTGTCTCGTACGCTAATGGCAAATTCTTCGATATGAATACTCGAAAACTTACTGTTCTTCACGAGACGCTCGGAGATGATAATAGCGTCCTCATAGTTGGCACCCTGCCAGGACATAAACGCTACAAACATATTCTGTCCAAGTGCTACTTGGCCATGGTCAGTCGTCGACGTGTCAGCGAGTACGTGGCCCTTCTTTACTTTGTCGCCCAGATTCACGAGCGGGCGCTGATGAGACGCGGTAAAATCGTTCGTGCGAGCAAAGCTCACCAAGGGATGTGTTTCGCGCTCGCCTTTGTCATTAGCGAGCACAATGTGCCGAGCATCCACCTCCTCCACATGGGCATCGAAGCCGGCAACGGCGAGGCGCCCGGTAGCGGCAGCTACGCGCTCTTCCACGCCCGTGGCCACGAGCGGTGCTTCGGGCACCACGCACGGGGTTGCCTGCTTTTGCATGTTTGAACCCATAAGTGCACGAGTAGCATAGTTGTGCTCAACGAAGGGAATCATGGAGGTTGCGATCGAATATGCCTGGTTCGTCGCCACATCGATAAAGTCAACTTTCTCTCGAGACACCCGTCCAGGATTGCCCTTGATGCGGGCCTCTACTTCGGCTTCGAGAAGGGAGCCGTCGGCACCCAGATCTACAGCCGCATGAGCAATATTGTACTGCTCCTCTTCGAGTGCATTCATGAACTGCACCTCTTTTGTCACCTTGCCGCTCTTTACCTTTGCATAGGGAGTCTCGATAATACCGAAGTCATTAATGCGCGCATAAGAAGAGAGCGTCAGAATAAGACCGATGTTTGGACCTTCTGGGGTTTGAATAGGACACACGCGACCGTAGTGCGAGGTGTGTACGTCGCGCACCTCGAAGCCGGCGCGTTCACGCGTGAGACCGCCAGGACCAAGCGCGGAGAGACGACGTAAGTGCTCGAGCTCAGAGAGCACGTTTTCCTGTCGCATGAACTGTGAAAGCTGGTTGGTGGTAAAGAACTCCTTGATTCGCGCTTGCAATGCACGAGGATTAACAATTTGCACCGGAAGCGAGGTGGCCGCGTCGATAGTCGACATACGGTCCTGGATGTGACGCTTCATCTGTGAAAGACCAAGACGAATCTTCAACTGAAGCATTTCTCCCACCAAGCGCACACGGCGAAGGCCCAAGTGGTCGATATCATCGGCCTCTGCATCTGGAGTGTTGTTGAGAGTAATAATATGACGAAGAATCGTAACCACGTCGTCGAAATTCAGCGTACGACGAGCAAGTCCCGCCTCCGTCATTGGCTTCTCAAATCGCTGGTTGAAGCGAAAGCGACCCACCGGAGAGAGGTCGTAGCGCTCTTTCTCAAATACGGCGAGAATGAACTCCCGAGCACTCGCCGGTGTAGCCAGATCGTTGTCACGCAAACGGCGATAGATCTCTACAAAGGAATCATCCGCGTTCTTGGCGTGATCCTTGGCAAAGGAGTTCTCCATGTAGGGAACTTCGGAGGCGAGATCAGCAAAGAGGTGCTTGATCTCCTCATCTTTCTTCCCTTCCGCAAAGGCGCGAAGGAGTGAGGACACGGGGAATTTACGGCGACGATCGATACGTACATAGATCACCCCGTCAGCCTCGGTCTCGATCTCGATCCAAGCACCACGAACGGGGATGATCTTGGCGCCAAAGTACTTTCGGCCCTTGTGTTCGGTCGTCTGGAAGAAGACACCAAAGCTACGAGCAAGCTGGGGGACCACGACGCGCTCGACGCCATTCACAATAAAGGTGCCGTGCGGGGTCATCAAGGGGAAGTCCGTGAGGAAGATCTCCTGCTCCTTCTCCTCGTTCATCACCTTGTTCACCAGTTTGAGCGTCACACGAAGCGGGGTCTCGAGCGTAAGCTTATTTACCTTGGCGTGATATTCATCGAAAGTGGGCTTATCGAGTCGGTAACCGAGGAACTTCAAATCAAACTTCTTACCCGAGTAATCCTTAATATGCGAAAATTCATCAAAGACTTCCGTGAGTCCCTTCTCGATCAGCCACTTGTATGAGGCGAGCTGCATCTCGATCGGCGCCGGCATGTCGATGAGTGGCTCTTTGTGATGCGTGAAATGCTTCTGCGGTAACTTTTTTGTCATAGACGCGAAAAAACAGACGGCCGGACCCCTTTCCGACACATCTGCGGTTACTTTAGTAGGCTAATAGGTTGAAGAGTGCACGACTACTCTTTGTATTATGGCCATGCGGCCTAAATCATGGAAAAACGTATTGCCTATCAGTCGAAACTCAATCGTGCAATGTTGATAAGTAGTATAGAAGATATGGAATACCTTGTCAATTGTTTATCCACTTTACAAAGCACGCGTGCCAGGACTTGGATGTAACATGCGCTATCTGCCTCTTGTTTTCCACTCTTCAATCTTCTTCGTGTGGCCGGAGAGGAGCACTTTGGGGACTCGATAGTTCTTGCTGTTCCAGGTGAGGACTTCGGGGCGGGTGTACACTTCGCTTGTGGTGACGCGCCGCTCTTCCACCGAGTTGTCTTTGCCAAGCACCCCCGGGAGCTGGCGAGTAATGGCGTCAATCATAATCATGGCCGGCAGTTCCCCGCCCGTAAGCACGTAGGGGCCGACGGAGATCTCTTTTGCTTTCAAAATCTTCTTCACCCGCGCATCGATCCCCTCGTAGCGTCCGCAGATGAGAATAATGTCCGTTGTCTTTTTCGCCAGCTTCGCCGCCGACCCATTGGTAAACTGCTCCCCGGAAGGCGAAAGTATGAAGGTTTGGAGTTTTGTGCTTTTGGCTTTGTGCTTTGCGGCCACAACAGCATCAAGAATAGGCTCTGGCCGCATCACCATCCCCGGACCTCCACTGTACGGCCGGTCGTCGGTCTTGTGGTGCTTGTCTGTCGCATAGTCACGCGGGTTGTAAAACTCGACAGCGATCTTCCCCATCTTAATCGCCCGCGCCAAAATCGAGTCGCCTAAGTAGGAGGTAAAGAGCCCCGGAAAGGTTGTCACTATATGAAAAGTCATCAGACAACCATTACACCACAACACTACAAAAACCGCCAGAGGCGGTTTTTGTAGTGTTGGAAACTAGTCCGTATCTCTTTAATCTCAAGCAGTTCTTGTTTAAGAGCTCAGGCTTGAGCAAAGTTCGAGGCAAGGCTGAGGATTCTGACTAAGATGTACAGATAGTACTTCGCAGGAAGAACCGGAGGCCTTAACGAAGAAATTTGCCAAGAATGACTCTTACAACTTGAGGTCGGCCATCGCTTCGTCTACGGTCTTGGTAGCGTGAAGCGAGCCAGGTGTCTGTCCTGGAGCTACGGGGGTGCCACCCATCGGACCGCGGCCGCCTTCTGGCTCTTCGATCTTTAAGTTAACCCGAGCGTTGTACTTCATTCCGACCACACGGAGGAGGGTGCGCACTGCCTTTGCGGTGTTTCCACTGCGGCCAATGATCTTGCCCATGTCGTCTCGGTGGACAACCAAGGTAAGCAGTACGCCCATCTCGTCAACTGTACGGCTAATCTTCACCTCATCCGGATTATCAACGAGTGCCTTGATGACGTACTCAAGAAACTCCTGATCTTTTTCGTGAGACATTGTAATTCGTGCTTGCTAGCAATCTGCTATCGCAGTCGTTCGACCAGCCTCCATCGCTACACATTGGTAGGTGAGGAATTATAGTACTGCTTATCCTCAGTATAGCGGATCGGAAAAGGGATGCAACTGCAACAAAACACAAAGCCAAAAACACAAAACTCCAAACAGATTCGTATCCATTTGGAGTTTTGTGCTATTTGTGTTTTGTGCTTTAGGCGCTAGCAGTCTCTGCGGGAGCCTCTGGTACTGAGGCCTCTTCAACAACTGCTGGAGCAGGTGCCACCTCCGCTGCGGGAGCGGCTTCCACCTTCTTGGGCTTGTTGGCGAAGGTATGCTTCTTCTTTTGAATCAACTTGTGGTTAGCAAACAGGTTGTGGACAGTCGCAGTAAGCTGAACACCGTTCTTCATCCAATGTTCCACGCGGTCACGCTTGAGTTCAGCCTTACCAAAACGGGCATTGTACGAGCCGAGTATCTCTAAGAACCGTCCGCTTTTCGTGGCGTTTCGTTTATCAGTCACGACCACGCGAAAAGACGAGTCATTTACTCGGCCAACACGTTGTAATCGAATCATTAACATAGGTACCGCATAATAGCAGAGGGAGGCGGCCCTGTCTACTGTGTAGCCGGTGACGGTGCTTTATTGGAGGACACCAGAGCACCCCGACTCCGCCAGTCGGCGAATGGCCGTGGGAGTCGACGGGCATTTAAACCTCCACGTGGTAGGCTACCTCTGGAACCAGGAACCACGACCATCGGGAGCCATGATCCATACGATCGTAGTACCCACGGAAGAGGATCGCGAATACCGAACGGAGGTGGTGATGGCCACGAATGGCCGTTACTATCTCATCCCCAAGGTCTGGGCCCAAAAGGCCTACCGACCCCTAGCCGGCACTGAGTGGATTCCAATCAGTGACGTGGATGCCGTCCGCATCATACACACGAGGACGCTTCTCGTGTTGCAGATGCCATCAGGAAGAACGGTCCACTGAGCTTCAGGGAATCCCCTCAAAGCCGCCCCGCGCACGGGCGGCTTTCAACTTTCTAAAATCATCTAAATCTGCTATACATAACTACAAATGACTGATGCAGCAGAAATCATCGGAACCCTCTCCGTCAACTCCAAGGGCGTAGGCTACGTCTCCTCCGAAGCACGAGGAGACGACGACGTGGTCGTACCCCCAGAGAAGCTCAGTATTGCCCTCCATGGCGACACGGTCGCTATCGTGCTTGGCCCCAAAGACCGCTACGGCCGCGACCAAGGCAAGGTAGTGCGCATCGTGTCGCGTCGCAAGGAGTACTTTGTGGGCACGATTATTCAAGAAGATGGCGCCTGGTTCCTCGATCCCGATGAGCGACGGGTCCATGTCCGCTTCCATATCCCCGAGCCCAAGCTCGCCGGCGCCGCGCTCAACAACAAAGTACTCGTCCGCATGATGCATTGGCTCGAGTCAGACAACATGCCAGAGGCAGAGGTTGTAGAGATCCTCGGCATGGCGGGCGATAACAATACGGAGATGAAGGCAATCCTCCGTACCCAGGGCTTTGCCGACCACTTCCCGCCCGAGGTAGAAGCCGAAGCTGCTGCTATCCCCGAGGAGATCAGCCCAGAAGAGCTCGCTAAGCGTCGCGACTTCCGCAAGGTACTCACGTTCACGATCGACCCGGACAATGCCCAAGATTTTGACGACGCCCTTTCCTTTGAGAAGCTACCCGGTGGCAATGTCGAGATTGGTATTCACATCGCCGATGTCTCTCACTTTGTGCGCGAAGGCACCGCGCTCGACACCGAAGCGCGCAAGCGTGCCACGTCAATCTATCTTGTCGATCGGGTGATACCCATGTTGCCAGAGCGCATCTCAAACCACCTCGCGAGCCTGGAGGCCGATGTCGACCGCCTCACCTTCTCCTGCGTGGCCACGCTCTCACCCGAAGCGGAGATCGTCGATTATTGGATCGGGAAAACCGTCATCCACTCCGATAAACGCTTCACTTATGAGGAGGCACAAGAAATTCTCGACAAAAAGGCAGGCCTCTACCATGAAGAGCTTGCCACCATGAACGCCCTCGCGAAGAAACTCTCTGCCAAGAAGTTTGCCGAGGGCGCTATTGCCTTTGAGCAAGACGAAATCAAATTTAAATTAGACGAGCACGGCAAGCCGCTCTTTGTGTACAAGAAAGTGCGCCAAGATACCAATAAAATGATCGAGGACTACATGCTTCTCGCCAACCGCCTCGTTGCTCAGCATGTCTTCGAGCACGAGGATAAAGGCGATGCAAACATCTTCGTGTATCGCATTCACGACTATCCGGACATCAAGAAGATGAGCGCCCTCCAGGGTCTCGTACGTCAGTTTGGCCATCAGCTGAAGATCCACGACGGTCAGGTGGAGTCCTCACAGCTTGGCGCACTCCTCGAAACGATCAAAGATACCACCGAAGAGAAGCTGATCGAAACTACCATTCTGCGTTCCATGGCCAAGGCTATCTATTCCACCAAAAACATTGGTCACTACGGCCTCGCGTTCGAATACTATACTCACTTTACTTCCCCTATCCGTCGCTATCCCGACACCATGGTGCACCGCTTACTCGCGAAGTATCTAGAAAAGAAAGCGCCTGCTGGCGACGCCGAGCGCGAAAAGTATGAAGGCCTCTGTGTTCACTGCTCAGCCATGGAACGCAAGGCCATGGAAGCAGAGTGGGACTCGATCAAACTCAAACAAGTGGAGTATATGTCCGAGCGTGTGGGCAAGGTCTTCCCTGGCGTGATTACGGGCGTGACGGAATACGGCATGTATATCCAAGAGGAAGAGTCCGCGGCCGAGGGCATGATCCGCACCCGCGAGATGACTGACGACTTCTATACCTACGACGAAACCAACCTTCAACTCGTGGGCAAAAAAGGCAAGGCTTACCGCCTCGGCGACAAACTAAAGGTCTGCGTCAAAGCCACCGACCTCAAAAACCGCACCATTTCGTACGAGATTGCGCCCTAAATGAGAGCAGGCGTTTATGGCCGCGCCCGAACGGCAGACTGTCGTATCTCCATGATAAACATACGCGACCGAGTAGTTAACGTGCTCTCGGATTCAAGGCTCATGAGCCTAGCAACCACCGATGATGCTGGGACTTGGGTTGCTGATGTGATCCACATCTGGGACGATGACCTAAATTTATATTGGATGTCCGACCCGAATGTTCGGCATTCAAAAGCCATACTCAGGAATCCAAGGGTGGCCGCCGCCATCACCGCAAGCAATAAAATCAAAGAGGCAAACTTTGGAGTTCAACTATCCGGCATTGCCCAAAAGCTCGAAGGGATGCACTGGGATTTATGTGTTAAACATCTTATGAAACGAGGGTACCCCTCGCCAAGCAAGGCATTCGACGTACTTCAGGGTGATTCGTGGTACATGATAAAACCAGACTTTTTTGACCTTATCGACGAAGCAAACTTCGGATTCGAGAAGCAAAAATTGCATCTCTAGCCGAATGTTCGGAGATCCAACCTCCGCAGATTCTTTAGCCATATTCGGAAGTTGGATCTCCGCAAATGGCTCTAGTCAAGCATCAAGTGATTAATGGACTCTAGATTTTCCTCAGTAAATCCGCTCATAAAATCCTTAAACACGTCCTCCTTGTCTGTGAAATGCCCGAGAGTCGACAAGTCCAGAAGTGAAGGAAAGTTTTTTATGCCTTCGTAATCAAAAAAGCTCGACCACCGATAGGAACGAAGAAATTCACGTGCAGCCTTTTTATTATGCAGTCCCTTCTCTTTCCAGTCGTGCTGAAAAAGTTCCAAGGGATTCATATGAATATACCAAATAAGCATCGCTAGGTATCTCTCGTCCTCAACAAATTTGTATTTGTATTTGCCCTGAAATAAGGCACCGCTCCTTTTGTTTTTCTCGTTGTAGTACATCGTGTAGGCAACAGAGGTTTTTTGTACATACTTACTTATCCCGTTTTCGACTTTTTGGTGCACAGCTAAGTGGATGTGATTCGGCATCAAGGCGAGCGCCAAGAGATCAACGAGCGGTTCTCGTTTCGCATCATGTGCGGGGGCGTCTTTTATTGGCTCCCGAATCTTTTCTAGCGGCCGCGTATCATTGCACGCGTAGAGATAATGTATGAACCGAAATCGATCCTCCTCATCGTCAAAAATAATCCGCTTATCGGTACCGCGATTGTATATATGGCAGATATCGTCAATCTCTGGTTTTACACGTTCCATATTGGCATAAAACTATACTCGGAGATCCAACCTCCGCAAATCCCTTATCTTAACCACCTGTGGAGGTTGGATCTCCGAATATTTGTTAGCGGGCGGCGATGGCCTCGGCCTCTTCGAATTTGATGGAGAGGACGCGGGAGACGGCGTCTTTGCCCATGTTCACTTAGACACCCCGTGTCTAAGTGAACGATCTACAACTCGACACCAAGCATTTCAAGCTCCGCATCATCCGCTTTCTTCTCCAGGATAAGCTCAAGTGACTCTTCTGCGAATGCTTTGTACTCTGCTATGTTTTTAAACTGTCCAAGAATGATGGCCTTTTCACAAATAGCTGTTTTCCCCAAGAGGTACTCATTCCAGCTAGAACGCACCAACTTAGACACCCCGTGTCTAAGTTGGTGGACTTGATCGTTTAAATTCACATAAGCGCTTGTGTGTAGAAGATCGTCGTTATCTTCGATCCACCGAGCACGAAACGGCCCAGAAAAGAGAGTGCCTTTCCTTTTGTATTTGGCATTAAAATACTTACTGTAACCCATGGTACTTCTTTGCAAGAGACGGACTATGCCATTTTCTGCTCGTTCCCTCAGAAGAAGATGGAAATGATTGGGATTCAAGCAGTAACAAATAATGTCTACTAATTGCTGCCCCTCCTTTGCGCGCTGCTGAATGACGCTTTTTTCCTTACCAGCACAAGAAAGCACAAAAAGTCCACCGACAGGGGCGGTGCTATTAAATGTAGTAAGGCCCTGCATAAATCTGTCAGCGTCTTCGTGGTCTAAAATAATTTGCCGTTTATCTACTCCACGATTACAAACGTGGTAGTACTCACCCTCACTAAATTCCAAACTTCGCATGAATACATTCTATCAACTTAGACACGGGGTGTCTAAGTTTGGAATTATTCTCTAGCTGGTTATCGTGGAAGCTTCTTCCCTGTCTTTGCGCCAAGCTTATAAAAAGCACCGTTACCATACGTGCTTTCTACTAAATCAGCCAGTTCCAGATTCTTGCCCGTAAAGGTTGCTCGCACAAATACCTGGAAGACCTCTTCTGGCGAAGAAAACGTGCTCCGATTCTTCGCAAAAAGATCGTGAATGAGTGGGTACAGCTCAAAGCGTTCTGTCACGTAGGGAAACCCTTCCACACTCCACGTTTGTGGTCCAAGTTGTTGCGCTCTGGCTATTTCGCCAGACACCCGAGGATCTAACGGGTAGACCTGCATAAACTGGTCCCGCTCCTTTACCGCTGCTGCAAGGGCAGGTATGCGTGAGAAGAATCCCCTATCAAATCTGATAGTAAGTTCTTCAATAATTGCCTCATTCAGCTTATGAAAGTACGCAAAGGGATTACCCTCTGGATCTAACCCCATAGTCTGCAGTCCCCCTCGCTGCGCAGAGAAAGTAAAGTTCTTTTCTTTGAGGTCTCCGGTAATTGCAACATAGCTTGTACCGTGGAGCAGTTCGTGCGCCACGTGGTGGGCAAACTCCAGCACTCGCTTGAGACTCGGGATGCGTGCCCCCTGTGCTACATTGAAGTATTCTGCAGGAATATTCTCGGGCGCTCTTTGATCTCTCTCATTTTCTGGTAACTGATTCTCGTCAAATGTGTGGATGTTTTGCTCGGTAAATGATCGATGAGTTATCCCGTAGCCACCAAGAAAACCGGGCAGGTAGTGCAGGACTTCATTGATAATCTCTAGTTCGAGTGAAGACTTTTCTCCTTCGTAGGAAAGTCTATCCTGAGCCTTAAACTGCTTCTTGAAATGCGCAATGAACTTTTGCTTGGTCTCTTCTTGTACCCCGAGAATCTGGTCAATCGCAATGTCCTTCCTGCGTGAGGGCGTAAACGAACTTTCGTGGTATTGATCTATCATGGATTAGCGGGCGGCGATGGCTTCGGCGTCTTCGAATTTGATGGAGAGGACGCGGGAGACGGCGTCCTTGCCCATGGTGATGCCGTAGAGCACACCGGCGTGCGACATGGTCTCGCGATTGTGGGTGATGATGATGAGCTGCGACTTCAGCGCCAGCTGCTCGAGCATCTCGCCGTACTTCTTTGAGTTGGATTCATCGAGCGCAGCGTCGGTCTCGTCGAGCACGAGAAATGGCGGTGGGTTTACCTGCGAGACAGCGAAAAGAAGCGCAAGCGAAGTGAGGGTACGCTCGCCACCGGAGAGCATTTGGAGGCCACGGATCTTCTTTCTGGGCAAGGTCACATTAATCTCGAGGCCTTCCTCTGGCTGGCCTTCGTCTTCGCTCGCCTCCCCGTCCATGGGAGCGAGCTTGCTCTGGATCAAGTCGAGCGCAGCACTCCCGCCCCCAAAGAGCACCTGGAAGTAGTTATTAAACTGAGTATTGATTTTGGCCAAGCCTTCCTTAAACTGCACTTTGAGCTGCTCTGCTAGATCAGACATGAGCTTGCGGAGGGATTCGGCCCCCTTGATCAGGTCTTCGACTTCTTTTGCCAGGAATTGATCGCGCTCGGATAGCTCCTGGAACTCTTTGAGCACATCACTGTGACCTCCTCCGATTTCTTCGATGCGAATCTTGAGACGTTCAATTTGCCGGCGGCGGTTCTCTTGCTCTGGACGCGGCACGAGCGCACCCTCAGCTTCTGATTTGGCATATGCTAGCACTTCCCGCCCGAGGAGCGCGGCGGCCTCGGCACATTCACGCTTAAAGTCTGCCTCTTCGATAGCAAACTTCTCTTCTTGGATTTGGAGGAGCGCAAGCGCGGAGACGAGCTCTTGTTTGCGAGCGCGCACCCCAAACAATCGCTGGTCGGCTTCGCGTGTCTTCCCCTCTTCGGCATCCAGATTGCCCCGCTGCCCGCGAAGCAGCTCCTCGAGAGTGGCCTCCTGACTATTCGCCTCCGCGAGCAAACGAGCAGCCTCTCGCTGCTGCACCTCAAGCTCCGTGAGGCGCCGCTCTTTCTTCAAGCGCTCATCCGCCACATGCTGCAGATCTCCCTGTGGCGTCACCACCTGGCCGCACGATGGGCACCGCCGTCCAATCTGCAGCGGCTCACCACTTTGATCCAGCCCCGCCTTCGTGGCCTC
>Ga0208246_1000656_pt1 | contig 25517 bp, 23 predicted proteins | sample RifOxyD2_FD_184039 | JGI IMG/M metagenome (GOLD analysis project Ga0208246, IMG submission 184039) | Soil microbial communities from Rifle, Colorado - Rifle Oxygen_injection D2 (SPAdes) | ecosystem: Environmental > Terrestrial > Deep subsurface > Rock core/Sediment | place: Rifle, Colorado... | reverse complement strand
ATCCTCAACGCTGGGAGGCATTAAAGTTGTTTGATTTCTGTCACCAGTGCGATACATGGCTTGCTCCTTTGGAGTGAATATGCCATATTATATCATGTTAGTAATTTAATTGCGACACAGTCTGAATTACTAAATCCTAAACAAAATCGTTGTGCTAATATTAAATATCTTCCTTTTTAGTGCTTAGTGCTTTGATCTTAGTAATTGTTTTATTTTTGGCATTTCGGGCAATATTCGCTTCCCCTGCCGCCTATTTTAAGGGTTGTCAGCTTGTGTCCAAGCGGACAAAAACCTTTTTTCTTCCCGTGCACGGCAAAATGCACCGTATACTCTCCTGTAATATTCCCGTTCATACCTTTTTTTATTTTTTTCACGGCATCTTTTAGAGTAGTAATAACTGCATTATAAAGCACCTTTTGTTCTTTGTCATCCAACTCCCCCGCAAGGCGCTGCGGTCTTATTTTGGCATTAAAACAAATCTCATCAGCATATGAACTCCCAATACCCGTCACTTTTTCCTGATCTACAAGTATTTCCTTTAAAGTGGTTTTTGCTTTTTCAGATAAGAGTGCTTTGAAAAAACCGGAAGTAAAGGCTTTGGAGATAGGATCAACGGCATGCTCGCCTTCCGTATGGAGGCGTAGTTTTAGCCATTGGGTGTGATCCTTAAAAACCAGTATTTTTTTATCAAAGAAATGAAATGCCGCTACCGCATATTCCGGAATTTTTTCGCCCTCATTAATATAATATAACTCTCCATGAAGCATCAGATGAAGGAGTAACGTTTTTCCGTCATCAAAGGTAAACAACAGCTGTTTACCAAAGCGTTTCACCGACTTTATTATTTTCCGCTCGGCAAAAGCAATGAATTCCAGCCGCTTTAAGGGCATTATCGGCTTATCTTTGAAAACCTCCACTTTCTTTATCTTTTTCCCCGCCGTATATTTAGTGAGGTTCTCCGCAAACACTTCTAAATCAGGTAATTCCGGCATGCTTACTCCTTGTGGGAAAAGTCAGTTTTGATTATACTGCCTGCTTTTACCAGCTTTGCCCTTTTTTCATCTTACCATGGTCTCTACAAATTTCCAGGATTCATTTAAAAAATTAAGAAAATTAAACTGTTTGGAGATCAACGCAATAATTCCCGCAAGAATCAATAAGTTAAAAAGAAAGATAATCATAAAGGAAAAAACAACTCCCGATTCTTTAAGATCCGTCTGTTTTTGCTTCAAAGAATATAAAGTCAGCGCCAGGTGAAAGCTGTAGGAGAGCCCTATCAAAAAGACAATAAAATCAATGTATTTTTGATCAACAATTGCATAGATAAGAACAGCTATCACCGTATAAAATGGAAAAAAATATGGAGCAAGAACCACAAAGAAATTTGATTTATCCATGGTAACGCTGCCGCCCTCATGTGATACATTAAGAGCTTTCACCTTGCCTCCAAAAAGCGCGGCCCAGAAAGCATGTGTCAGCTCATGCGCCATAACATGCATAAATACAGGCCGGTAAAGTATAAAATGAAGAAGAAGATAAGCAATAAAACCCGAAAGAAAAACGACTTCCCCATGCTGAATTTCCTTAAAATAGGAAAAGTTTTTTATAAAACCAAGAGTAAGGAAAATATTAACAGGAATCAGAAAAAGAGCAATTATAAACTTAGCTATTCGCATTCGTCATTTCCTTCATTTTCTTCAATCCCGGTTTTATTCTGCTCAAAGGGTTTTACCACAACACAAAATTCGCCCAATATTTTCTTTGCTGTAAAATAATTGATGACTTCCGTGGACGACCCGCGAACGGTCTCTTCAAATTTTTTAGTAAGTTCCCGGTTAACGCAGACGAAAACTTCACCCATCACGGTTCTTACATCTTCGAGGGCTTTAACTATCCTGTGAGGAGATTCATAAAAGACAATAACTTTATCCTCATGCTTACAAGCTTCAAGCTCTTTTCTTCTTTTAGACGGTTTTTTCTTAAGAAAGCCCAGAAAAATGTACCTGTCTGCCTGCAGTCCTGATACGGAAAGCGCCGAAACCACAGCAGAAGGACCGGGCACAGCTACAACCTTTATGCCGTTTTTCGAAGCTTCGTCTACAAGCGCTGAACCCGCATCAGAAATACAAGGTGTGCCGGCATCAGAAACTACTGCTATATTTTTACCGGCAAGAAGCTGTGTTACAAGATAATTCCCTTTTGAAAGTTTATTATGCTCGTAATAACTTGTAAGCGGCTTTTCGATATTATAATGCTTAAGAAGTATTCCGGTTGTTCTGGTATCTTCTGCGGCTATGAGGTCAACTTCTTTTAAAATCCTTACTGCACGGAAGGTGATATCTTCCAGGTTGCCTATCGGTGTACCGACTATATACAGCGTACCGCTCACTATTTCACCTGCAGGAGCGACTCCACTCGGAACTTATTGATCTTGTATTTCTCTTCATCTGATTTTAATTTTACGCATTTTTGATAGGCATTGAGGGCCTTTTGAAGGTATTCTGTCTCCGGATCTTTTACTGCTTCAGCAGTTACATCTTTCGCAGTTTTGCTCTTTAAGAATTTCTTCTTAATAATAAATCCGATATTTTCATACGTAATACCCAGATTGTTCCAGGCAGTATGATTATTTTCATCTTCTTTCACGGCTTTTTCAAGCCATTCGAGGGCGGCGTCCCATTTGCTTTCTTTCACATAGACAAAACCGATATTATTGCAGGCCCAGGCTTTTGGTATTTTTTCAGTTTCCCCGCAAAGCGACAAGGCTTTTTTATACCACTTTATCGCATCTTCGCTAGTTTCAGCTTCATGCCCCTTTGCAAAAGCATCACCTCTTTCACCTGCCATAACAAAGACTGCAGATATGAACATCAATGCAAGTATTTTTTTCATTTCAGTTCTCCCTGAGCTGAAGCCTCGTCATCATCTTTTGCCGCCAACTTTGCAACGTTGGCAACTTTATCGGTTGCCTCTAATTTTATAAGTCTGACACCTGAAGTAGAGCGTCCGGTAGTCCTTATAGCTTTTACTTTTGTACGGATCACTTGACCGGAAGCGGTAATCACCATAACTTCATCATCATCGTTTACTTCACGAATACCGACAACCTTCCCCGTCTTGGGATTAGCTTTAAGGTTAGTTAATCCTTTCCCTCCCCGGCCCTGAGCCCTGTACTGATTGAGCTTCGTACGTTTCCCATAACCATTCTCCGTAACCGTAAGGAGATCTGCTTTTTCTGTCACCACTTCCATTCCGACCACAATATCAACTTTACCGAGTTTTATACCTTTAACACCTATACCGGCTCTCCCGATTTCCCTTACATCCTCTTCTTTAAACCGGATGGCAAAACCGTTTTGTGTAGCAAGAATTATGTCCTGATTTTTGCTTGCTACCTTTACGCCGATGAGTTCATCCCCGTCACGAAGACGAAGCGCAATAATCCCCGCGGATCTAGGATTTCCAAATTCACTCATCATTGTTTTCTTTATCATACCCTGCCTGGTAGCCATGTGAAGGAATACATCTTTCTTAAATTCCTTAGTGGAAAGAGCCGCAGTTACCGTCTCCTGACCCTCTATTTTTATAAGATTAATTATCGCTTTGCCTTTAGAATATCTGCCGGCCTCCGGTATTTCGTAAACTTTAAGCCAGTAACACTTACCGCGATTGGTAAAGAACATGAGGAAGTCCTTGGTTGTTGTTACAAACAAATCTTCGACAAAATCCTCCTCTTTGGTCTCCATACCCGTAATACCTTTACCCCCGCGCTTTTGCGCCTTGTAACTGGTTACCGGAATTCTTTTTATATAGCCGGCATGAGAAAGGGTTACGACAACATCTTCTTCCTTTATCAGATCCTCGACATTAATATCTTCGAACTTGCCTATAATCTCAGACCTTCTCGGATTATTATATTTTACTTTTATCGCGAGAAGCTCTTCCTTTATCAGATCCATAACCTTCTGTGGATCGGCAAGAATATCTTTTAACCTGTTTATGGTCTTCGTTAGTTCTTTATATTCGTCTTCAATTTTATTTCTTTCTATGTTTGTGATCTGATGAAGCCGCATATCAAGTATCGCCTGGGCTTGTATTAAGGATAAACGGAAGTTCTTAATCAGCGCATTCCTGGCTGTTTCAGTATCTTTACTGTCTCTGATAGTCCTTACAATAGCATTCAATTCCTTGAGCGCAATCATCAACCCTTCAAGAATATGCTGCCTTTTCTCTGCTTTATCGAGTTCGAACTTAGTCCTTCTAACAACCACTACTTTTCTGTATTCTATGAACTGTACCAATACGCCTTTCAGATTAAGTATTTGAGGCTGCTGGTCCACCAGAGCAAGCATAATTACACCAAAAGAGGTCTTCATGGCTGTATGCTTAATAAGGTTATTTAATATTATCTGGGAGTTTTCTTCACGTTTGATCTCAATAACGATACGCATACCGTCTTTGTCGGACTCATCTCTTACATCGGAAATTCCTTCAATCTTTTTGTCACGTACAAGGTTGGCAATGTTTTCTATAAGGGTTGATTTATTGACCTGAAAGGGAATTTCATAAACAATTATTTTTTCTTTGCCTTTTTTATCCGTCTCTATTCTGGTCTTGGCTTGAATAGTTATCGAACCCCTTCCGGTCGTATAGGCACTCTTAATACCGTCCCGGCCTAAGATAAAACCGCCGGTCGGAAAGTCAGGGCCTTTGACCGCCGTCATAAGTTTTTCTACCGTAGTCTCGGGATTATCTATTATCATAACCGCACCGTCAATAACTTCTCCGAGATTATGAGGAGGAATATTCGTAGCCATACCCACAGCGATACCGGCGCAGCCGTTTATCAATAAGTTAGGAATTTTTGCGGGAAGTACGACAGGCTCTTCGCGGGACTGGTCATAATTCGGAATAAAATCAACCGTATTTTTTTCGATATCGGCAAGCATCTCTTCCGAAATGGCTGCAAGACGGATTTCAGTGTAACGCATGGCGGCCGCGGGATCTCCGTCAACACTACCGAAGTTACCCTGGCCGTCTAAGAGGGGATATCTTAAAGTAAAGTCCTGCGCAATTCTGACCATCGTCTCATAAACCGCAGTATCTCCGTGAGGATGATAGTTACCGAGAACTTCACCGACGATCTTTGCGGATTTTCTGTAAGGTTTGTTATGGTGCAGACCCATCTCGTTCATAGCATGAAGAATTCTGCGCTGTACGGGCTTTAGTCCGTCACGGACATCGGGTAAAGCTCTCCCCACTATAACACTCATGGCGTAAGAAATATAGGATGCTTTTATTTCTTCTTCAATGTATATAGGTACTATCTTTTCTTTGATATCCGGAAGGCCCTGCTGAACCGGAGCATGCTTATTCGGAGCTTTCCCTTCTTCCAATAATTCTGCCTGAGCCTCTTTTGGAGTCTCTTTATTTGTTTTCTTTGCTATCCGTTTTGGTTTATTCTGTTTCTTCTTAGCCAATGTTCCCCCTAAAAAAAAGAAAAAGCCCGCTCAAACGCGGCTGATTTAATGTACCTTATTTTAGCAGAAAAGCCTGTAATAATCAAGACTTTCGGAGAACATGACAGCTTAAACACCTCTATTTTATAAGGGAGTTTAAGCAGATTTAATATTTTACGGGAAAAGACATCGGTATTTTTGTGATAGTCACACGTTTTTTATTATCTTGAAAGCCAATCTCTTTTTCCACAGCCTGTTTAAAATCAGAGATAAGTTTATCGCTGACTTTTTCATCAACCATAATGTTGAGAGTAATGTAAGAAACACTAAATTGTTCTTCCTTTAAACCGGCTGCAATATCTGCCGCAAGGGTAACACTTGCTTTTTTTGAGCCGAAACTTTTCATAGCGATATTATTAATTTTATCTTTAATTTGTTTTTCATAAGACGCCTTAAAAACTAACATTTTAGATAAACCTGAATCAGCCTGTATCGTAGTTATGCTTTGCTTTGGGTTTTCTCTTGAAAGTTTTTTATCTGCATTTTTCTCATTGTTTATTAAAGCACTGATTCTTTCTAGGTCTTTTTTAGATTCACTAACTAATTTCTCGCTTTCACGAATTTTATTAGGAGTAACAACTTTTTGGATATAATAACCTGCACATAATACAATTATTCCAATAACAATCAAAAACCACCTTATCATTTTCATTTTATTCTCCATTTAATCTAAATTTATTTTACCTGCCAAGAACTATCCAGCAGTTCCTTATTAAAACCTTCCGGCACTACGCCCTCTGAAGCATAGATATATATTGCTCCGTTAAATATTTTATTCAGGACTGTATAAACTAAACCCGCAGCAATTGCCCATGCAATTGGAAGCATAAATATTATTATTGAAATTATTTTATTTGGAATAAAGCTGGATACTCCATTTGAGGATAATGAAGCAGTGAATGATATCACGAAATAAATTACTGTGGCGGCAAGCATGAGAAAGGCCGGCAGACAAACAAAAACATCCTTAACAATCTCGAAAATTATATATCCGCTTGTTGTTTCTCCCCATGTTCTTTTAATGAGCTCAGCTGATCTTTTAACAGAATCAATTATACCAATGTCTTCATTAACAAGCACCGGAATAACAAAATATGTTCCGATAGCCCAGGCCAAACCGCCGAGAAAGCTTATAGCCCTTCCTATCCATCTGCCAATAAACGGAAGTTTTTCCGCGTAGGCTTCAATGGTCATAAGTACGGTAAGGACAATTGAACTGACAATAGCCCACTGGAATATTTTGCCCTTTAACGCCCAAGTTTTCTTAAATGAAGCAGAAATACTTGTTTTATTCTCTCTCAAAATATCAATAACGCAGGATAAAAAAGTAGCATTGATGTAAATAGACAGCCAAGAAATCCCCAGAGACAAAAGGAATAACATAGAAAAATTCTTCCAACCTATGCTTTGAAAGAACTGAAATATTGAAATATGTGACGAAACCTGAGTACCGACAAGCGGCTTAAGTAAATGATTGGAATAAATACTGTACAACAAAGGAGCAACTCCGGCAACAAACAGAATAAAAGCCCCTGCTGTCAAAAGCGGAAAAACAATCAACTTTTTATTCTCACGCAGTATCTTCCAGCTCACTTTAAAAAGCTCCCATCCTTTTCTGATCTTTTCCCTCAGTTTCATTTTAGCCATATCACTTACCCTCCTTAATTGATCTTAATTTTTCTATTATTGTGTTTAAATCTATATTACTTTCAGCTGCTTCTCTTATAACGCTTTCACAAATGTCTTTTGTTTTGTTATCTACAGATTCTTTGCTCATTTTTTTTGTAGGAGGCTCCGCAAAAACACTTCCACCTCCCTTATTGCTCACAATCACTCCTCTTTCAGCCAGTTCTTTATAAGCTTTTGCCACCGTATTTGGATTGATATTTAATATTTTAGCCAGCTCTCTGACCGGAGGTAACCTGTCGCTTGAGGTAAGTTCGCCGGCAACGACCTGGCTAATAATTTTCTCTACTATTTGCTGATAGACAGGAGCACTGCCAAAACCAAGCTTTATCGAGATATTTATGTTCTTATAATCTTTCGCTATCATTTGTACTAGTATTATAGTACAAACAGAGGGATTTGTCAAGAGTAAAGAATATCTAAAGGAAAACTTTACTGATTAAGAATTTCAGGAAAGGACGCAGAGGTGGATAACCCGATCAGAGTTATCGTGAAAAAACTCAAGAAATCGGATTTTTCATTTATTTTTCTTTTCTGTTGTTAAGCTTTTTTGGTTTTCCAACTATTCCTTTGTTTTCTGATTTAATACGCCTTTCCAATTTTTGAATATCTGCTTCCGGCGGAAGTTCTTCCGGCTTTATCCCGCTTTTCCCAAGCAGCTGCCTGACATCTCTGTTGTTTTTTACATGTTCTCCGGAAATAGCCGTTTCACCCTGAAGATTATTCTTTTTTGTATTAAAACTTGTTATCTCGGCGGCAAGGTCTTTTGCTTTGATTGTGATTGTCGGCAAGAAATCAGCTAAAGGCCTTTTTTCAGGTATCCCCAGTTTCTTTTTCATTTGCAAAGTATTATAACCGCCAAATAATGCCTGGTCGCCTTTACTTCTAAGACGGGCAAAGCCCTGTCCGTCGACCCCTCTTTCATAAGCAACACCAGAAAGGTCGTGTTCCGTTCCGGCTAATTTCTCCCTGGCACTTATCCTTTCATTTAAAGCAATCCGCTCTTCAAGAAGTTCCTGTTTTCTCGTCTGAATAGCAAAATAGCTCTGAGCAAACGCTATTTTTTCTTTCCTCGGATCTCCGTTTTGCGCTATAAGATAACACGCATATCGTGTAAGCATTATATCTTCTATTCCACGCTCAGAATCAGATCCAAGCTTGACCATTTTGTTGACGTCAACAAAATGGTCAGCGATTTTCTGCTTCGAATTATAGCAAGCTTCCTTTGCTTTCTCTATGACAACCACAAAATTACGCCATTCAGAATACTCAAGTAATACCTGCAAATCCCTTGCCATCCAATATTCAACCCCATCCTGAAAAAATGCAGACCCTTCAAATGTCTTGTTTAATTCAACAATTATCTCTTTCTTCATTCACCTTCCCCCTTGTCATCCCGTCCCTATTGCGAGATGTAGTGATTTTTTGTTTTGTCATTCCAGCCTCAGCCTGTCCGCCGAAGCTTCAGCGCAGGAGGAAGCCGGAATCTTTTTCTACCCGCCAATCTTTTTGGAGGGCAGTGTCCTTCTTATTTAATAATTTCTTTTAAAACTTTCCTGTATCTTTTTTTTCACCCAATACACTATTACTTTAATATTTTACCACAAAAGAATTTTCAAAAACAGTAAGATTTCAGTCTAAAAGATATATGTCACAATATGAACAGATAGAAACAGAATTATCGGAGTTTTACTTCACCTCAAATTGTCCAAGGAGTTTTTTAAATCGGGGGTCTTCTATCAGGTTCTTGAAACTTTCGTCGTTTTCGATGAGGGTTTTATCTTTAAAACCAAGCTCGACGGCTTTTTGGAGGGACTGAATGGCTTTATCTTTTTCTTTTATTCCGGAATAAAAGCAGGCGATATTGTAGAATACTTCGGTATTGTCGGGAGAAAGTTCCACTGCTTTCAGGTGGGCGTTTAAAGCCGGTTCAACTTCATTATTATGAGCGTAAGCTCTTCCAAGATTACTCCAGAGAGTGCCGTTGTATTGTTCGAGACTTATAGCGGCCCTAAAATAATAGATAGCCTTAGACTGTTCTTTCATTCTATCGTAAACAATACCGAGGTAATTATACGCCTTGGAGGATCTTTGATCCCGGGAAAGAGCTTTTTCAAGTTCATTATTTTTCAGATAAACAGAACCGAGACCGACACATGCATCAGCGGATGAAGTATTCATCTCGGCAGCTTTCTGATACGAGGCTGCGGCCTTATCAAGCAGGCCTTCTTTTTCGTACGCAGCTCCAAGGAGAAGATTTACCTCATAAGCATACAGAGATTCTGCCCCGGATTGGGATAACACATACGCCGACTTCTCATATTCCCCCTCTCCGTAATGCAGAACAGCCAGGTTTATCCTCGCCTTTTCATTAGTGTTATTAACAGTAAGCGCTTTTTCATACATATCTTTTGCTTTTGCAGATTCTTTTTTCTTGTAATAAGAAAGTCCCAGGTTATTATAGGCGTCACCGAAAAGAGTATCATTCTTTATTGCTTCCTGATACGCAAGTATAGCGCTGTCATAATCACACGATTGAAAAGCCCGGAGTCCCTCGGAAAAACTACGGTAGGCTTTTATATTGACTGAAGAAGTAGATTTCTCGTTAGAGCTTTTTGCCAGCGGGACTTTAAGCGCACCGGAAAGTTTTAAAGCAAGTTCATCCTGAAGTTCAAATATTTTCTCCGGAGTGCCTGTAACCATAACCGAACCGGCAACTGAGGATTTACTTCCTGACACTAAACCTATTAATCGCAGATTGCCGCCTTCTTTTTGATAACTCCCCCCGATCGTAAAATACGGTTCTCCTGAGGATTTTAAAGCGCTCAACGAATTTATCTTTATTGTTTTAACTCTGGAGAACTTATTTGAGAGTACTTCTGTAATTCCCGCCGATAACCAGTCAAAGCTCTCATCTCCCGTAAGGTTCTGAAAATTCCGGACCACCAGATTCAGAAGTTCTACGCGGGTATCAGCCTCTTGCCCTTTGGAACCAAAAACAAATTCTATTCTTTTAGGAGAGATACGTTTTAAGGTGTCGGAATACAGGAATTCATTCACTTGAATCAGCGAACCAAAGGAGAGATAAGCCTCAACAGAGTTATCCTTTCTGATGGTATCCAGTCTCGAAACCTTGCTTAAAGCAATACCTGTGGAATCGGTAAACACAAGCCTTTCTATCTCCCCCCGCCCCTCTATAAACCCGTAATTTACAGGAAAGCCTGATACCGGCAGGATATTTTTTCCCGGATTTTCAAACATTACTCTTGTTTTTAAAGGTTGTTTTAAACCTTCCTTTACAGTTCCATCGACAGGGTCATTTACTTTAATAATTGACAACCGGCGATAAAGATTTATAGCCTGGTTAAGTATTTTCTCCTGAAGTTTTTCAGTATCATCGGATTTTTCAAGTATCTCCATAGCAAAAGAATAGCTCTGGAACGACTCAGCCGCCTTACCGCTGTTTTCCTGCGTCAAACCCTGAATAAAGGTATCTTTAGCTCTTGACAGCTGAAGAGCATTCTCTTCCGCAATATCCTTCCTTGCTTTCTCCATCTCTTTGTTTGAATAATACATAAGGACAAAAGCCTGAAAAGTTCCCTTAGTCTTGTCCTCTTCGTAGTACATATCCTGAATATGTGTGTTTTCTATTTTACCTTTTGCGGTCGTTTCAATATCTGCTTTGAACTCTGACGATAGTGAATTCATAATAAGCTGATTATGCGCTTTGACCCTGACCCCGATGCCCTGGGCCACACGCGCTAATGCATCATTTATTGCTTCTTTCCTGGCGAGCGCCAGGGTCTTTTTCGCAGGGCTCATACCGACAAAATAACTCCCGGCAGGTGAACTCTCCGCGCCCGTTATCCACGACGGCTTCTGCTGCGCGGACCTTTCGGTAACCGTAGCACAGCCGGCAAGAAATATTAATACGAGGCATAAATATCTACTCATTATATATCTTCCCTCCGCCTAGGCGGATTTCGCAAAGGATTTATTGTTTGATATTCATACCTTTGCTCAACTTATTTTTTTTACTTCATTTACTGTCTTTGCTGTTCTTGCTATTCTTAATTATTACCACTTCTACTCTTCTATTTTTTGCTTTTCCTTCCTCGGTGTCATTCGATGCAATGGGATATTGAGGACCACAGCCGATTCCTTCAAATATATCCGGTTTTATTTTTGCTTCTATCGTAAAATAGTCAATAACACTATTGGCCCTTTTCTTTGAAAGCTCATTATTATATGTTTCTGTTCCTACATTATCCGTATGTCCCTTTACTCGGACCGTACATTCACTGCCGTCAGAGAGGATAGAAAGTATCATTTTTCCTATACTGTCAAGACTAAGCCGGTGTTTTTGCTCCAATATCCAGCTGTCAGTCGGGAAAGAAACAGCTTCCTCGCTTGCGGTAACAATGGATTCCACAGCCACCACCTCTTTCTTTACCCCCACGCCTACTATCTTATTCAACTTTTCAACTTCCTTTTTTATTTCTTCACTTTTGGAAATATTACTACTGACTATTATTGTTTCAACCCGGTTATTCATCAACCTCTTTTCCGGGTCAGAGTTATTTGCCGCAGGATTTTTACTTCCCGCACCCCTAGCCACAAACCTTTCTTCCGCCAGACCTTCTTTTTGCACATAGAAATCAACAACATTTCTCGCTCTTGCTTCAGAGATTCTGATATTTTGTTCTTCTGCGCCCTGATCATCCGTATAACCTACAACCTCTACTTTATTTTCATTTATTTTTTTTATAGTAGCAGCGATCTCTTTAAGATTCTCTTTGCCCACTTCGCTAAAGTAGGTTTCTTCCCTGCTGGAAAACCCGAGAGATTGCGCGTTAGCAGAGATAATAATCTTCTCCACTTCTATGCCTTCTTGTATTTCTATACCTTTGATATTTGCAAGTTCGGCTTTGACCGCCTTATACTCTTCTAATTTTATTTGAGCGGATTTAACAGGCTGGTTTTCTGCAAGCTTAGGCAAAGGAAAGGAAACAAATTGTTTTTCGGTTTTTGCAAGCTCTTTATTTGCGTAACCATTAAGCACACCGGAAACTATAAGAGAAACCACACCTGCCGCCATAAGAAAATTACCGGTCCCGCCATTATTCTCTTTATTATTCGCCCCGACAAAGCTAAGACCGATCACGCCCAGCCCTAAAATATTAAAGTTACCGGAGTCCCTGGAATACGCAAGCCCCTGCGAATCCTTTTTAACCTCTTTTTTTGCAGGTTCTTCAGAGTAAAGCCCGGCACAGATAAAAACAAATACTAAAAATACCGCGAGAAACTTCTTCAAGTAAACATTTTTATGTCTGCAGACTAGAATCTCAGGCACATTAATAACCCCAGATAGCCTCTTTTTATATCATAGAGGCCGTTTTCATTTTTAATAAATGAACCATCATAAAATCCGTCTTTGACAGAATAATGCGGTTGACTATACATATCAACAGGCACACCAAAAAACTTAAACTCTATACTTTTATTAACGATAATACTGCCTGAAACTATTAAACCCATGTGACCATTAAAGGAAGCATCAGAAAAATAACCTATACTCCCTTTTAAACCCAGCTCCTCAGCTACATCAACAAACAAGCCGGCCTCAAGAGCCAGAACAGGGAAATAAACATTCAAGCCAATATAGCTTAAGGTAAGAACCGCAATACTGTTCACCTGGTATTCATAATAGACATGCAGTACCGGGACAGTAAAAGTGTAATCAGAAACAATGTAATTATCAGTCGTGAGACCGAAACCAAAGCCAAAATGATCATCTGCGGATAGCTTTAAGGAAAAGAACATTAATACTACAAGTAAACTGAGTATAAATCGAACAGTTTTGAGCATTGACACCCTTTGATTTCCCATATCATAATTATAACAAGATATCGGAAATTGTCAAGGCAAAACCCGAAACGGGTTTTACGAGGCATGGAGGTGCGGATGCTCAGATGCGCGGCAAGAACTATAAAAAGTCTTAAATGAGAGTTGAGCGAAGTCTAAATATTTAACAATAAACCTTCGCAAAATCTTGTTCTTCACCCGCCTCTGGAGGGCTCCGAGGCGAAAGTACGGCAGGAGACGAAGCTATATTAGAGAGTACTTTTTTATAAGCTCTTTAGACATTCTAGTTTCATCAGGGGTTAATTCATCTTCTGTCAGTGTCACAGCGTAGGTTTTTTCAAATTCACCGGTTAAACGCATGGCGACTTCATGCTTTTCAAGGTTTTTTCCGGTTATTTCATCCAGGCTGGTTACATTTCCTCTGAACTCCTGCTTTGCTTTTTCAATATTGCAGTCTAATTTTAGGACAGAGAACATTGCATCCAGCTCGTCAAGATTTAAAAGTATAGACCCGTGCTGTAAAAAAAGATTTTTACTTCTTCTTTGCGCGCTTCCTGCCAGTTTTTTTCCTTTTTTCACAACATCATATTTAGAAGGCCTGGCAAAACAGTAAAAATCCTTTGCCCTCGGTCTTGACGTTCCACGATAATTTACTTCAGCCCCGCATTTCCATATTCCGTTAATTATAAAATCTTCCAAATGCCGGTAAGATTCATCAACATTTAACGGGACAAGAGGATTTGGCAGGGTTGTGGTTATGGAATAAGTAATCTCACCATGATGGTAAATAGCGCCGCCTCCGGTAATTCTTCTGGTTATATCTATTCCACGGGCTTTGCAGAGGGCAATGTTTAAGATATTTTCTTTTTCCTGAAAATAGCCGAGAGAAATACAGGCGGGTTCCCAAAAATATATTCGAAGTGTACCGGCATACCCCGATTTTTCACTTAAACTAAAAAGAGCTTCGTCTATTGCCATATTTTCCGGCCCGGAAAGAGCGCCGGAAATAATTAACCGCCACTTAGCGTTTTTTTTCATATTTCAAGACAGGATTTCTTGCCGCAGTAACTTCATCAAGACGCTTTACGGGAGTATCGAGGGGTGCATTTTTTACCGTCTCAGGAGTTTCCTGTATTTCCTGTTTTATCCTGATAAGTGTCTCTACAAAAAGGTCAAGTGTTTCTTTGTCTTCCGTTTCTGTCGGCTCTATCATAAAGGCCTCATCCACAATAAGCGGAAAGTAAATTGTCGGCGGATGATACCCGTAATCTAAAAGCCGCTTTGCAATATCCAGAGCTCTTATTCCGCTTTCTTTAAATGTATTAATAGAAAGTACAAATTCATGTTTGCAAATCCTGTCATACGGCAGGTTATAATGTTTTTTAAGAAGCTCTTTCATGTAATTGGCGTTTAGTACTGCCATCTCGCTTACTTTACGGATTCCTTCACAGCCGATCATCCTGAGATAGGCATAAGCCCGGAGCATTACCGCGAAATTCCCATAGAAAGCTTTAACTTTGCCGATAGATTTTGGCAGATTACTGTCCAAAGAATATGTTTCGCCGTTCTTCCTGACCACAGGCACCGGCAGGAAATCCGCTAAAAAAGCTTTAACACCCACAGGTCCTGAGCCCGGACCGCCGCCGCCATGAGGGGTCGCAAAAGTCTTATGGAGATTAAAATGCATGATATCAACCCCAAAATCTCCGGGACGGGTAACTCCCATTATTGCGTTAAAATTAGCCCCGTCCATATACATAAGAGCACCGGAGGCATGGACCAGCTTTGCTATCTCTTCAATATTCTTTTCAAATAATCCGAGCGTATTCGGATTGGTTACCATAAATACGGCCGTGTCTTCATTTAAGTGTGCTTTTAGATCTTCCATATCCATATTACCGTCTTTGGATCTGACCGTAACAACATGATAACCCGCAATATGAGCGCTTGACGGGTTAGTCCCGTGCGAGGTGTCCGGCACAATTACCCTGGTCGGAGTTCTCCCTTTGCTGTTATGGTAAGCCCTGGCAATTAAAAGACCCGTAAATTCCCCGTGCGCTCCGGCAGCCGGCTGCAAAGTAACCGCATCCATACCGGAAACTTCTTTTAACATATCTTCGAGCTCATACATTACTTTCAAAGCGCCCTGAACATCCTCTTCACTTTGAAGCGGGTGAAGTTTCGCAAAACCGGGCAGCGCGGCTATATCTTCATTTACCTTGGGATTGTATTTCATAGTACAGGACCCAAGCGGATAGAAATTACCGTCCACCCCGATATTCCTCTTTGAAAGGTTTGTATAATGCCGGACAATCTGCAATTCCGATACTTCCGGCAAATTTGTCAGGTTACGGCGCAGGTACTTCTCCGGAATACCGGTTTGACATTTTGCGCATTCAGGCAAAGTGTACGCTTTACGGCCATCTTTTGTCTTTTCGAATATGAGTTCCATTATTTAACCCTGCTCAGGACTTCTGCCAGCTGTTCTATCTCTTCTTTTGTCCTTTTTTCCGTAACACAGACTAAAAGGTTGTTTTTCAACTCCGGATAATATTTACCAAGATCCAGAAGATTTAATATCTTATTAAAAAGCAGGGCTTTATTAACTGCTTCAGCGCTTTGGTTAGTTTCTATTACAAATTCCTTAAAAAAAGGCGCAGAAAATTTCAGCCTAAAATTTGGATTTTTCGTAATAAGACCGGCTGCATAATGCGCATTTGAAGCACAACTTTTTGCTACTTCCCTTATTCCTTCGCGGCCCATCCACGCAAGGTATATGGTTGCCGAGGTGGCACAAAGCGCTTCGTTGGAGCATATATTTGAAGTGGCTTTTTCACGTCTGATATGCTGTTCTCTGGTCTGGAGCGTCAGTGTAAACGCCCTTTTCCCGCCTTTATCCGTCGTTTCACCTATTATTCTGCCCGGCAATCTTCTGACAAATTCTTTTTTAGCGGCAAAAAAGCCAAGCAGTGGTCCGCCAAAATTCATATCATTTCCCAACCCCTGTCCTTCTCCCACGACTATATCCGCGTTGTAATCTCCGGGAGGAACGACAAGACCAAAAGACACCGGGTCTACAGAAACAATAAACAAAGCCCCTATGGCATGGGTAAGTTTTTCTATTTCGAAAACATCTTCCAGACAACCGAAGAAATTCGGCTGCTGCACAAGGACGCACGCAGTTTCCTCCGTACACATTTCTTTCAGGATATTAAGATCGGCAACACCGTCAAAAAGAGGAACCGTTTCCACGGTTATCCCTGAATTTTTTGTATAAGTTCTTATCACTTCTATCGTTTCCGGAGAAAGTGCACCCGCAATTAAAACTTTCTTCCTGCCATTTGTGTTAAAAGCCATTAGCGCCGCTTCCGCAAGAGCCGTAGCTCCGTCATACATGGAAGCATTGCTGACATCCATTTTTGTAAGTTCACAGATCATAGTCTGGTATTCAAAATAAATCTGAAGTAATCCCTGGGAGATCTCTGCCTGGTAAGGGGTATAGGAAGTATAGAACTCAGACCTGCCGGCAAGATGTTTTACCACAGAGGGAATATAATGATCATATATTCCGCCGCCAAGAAAATTCACATACTCGTCTGCATTTTTATTTTTTAACGAGAGCAGAGATAACTCTTTTCTTAATTCTGATTCTGACACCTTTTTGGGAAGCTTTATTTGGCCTTTATATCTTATTGCTTCCGGAATATCCGAAAACAGTTTTTCAAGAGAAGACACACCCGACACTTCCAGCATCCGTCTTATATCTTCATCGGTATGCGGCAGGTAAGGAATATTCATTAATGATGACCTTCAGATTCAATGTACTTTTGATAGTCAGAGCTATTCATAAGTTTTTCCAATTCAGCAGGGTTTGAAAGTTCTACTTTTACCATCCAACCTTCAGCGTAAGGGCTTTTTGATACTGCTTCCGGAGAAGAGTTTATCACTTCGTTTACCGCAGTTACTTTACCTGAAGCAGGCGCAATTAATTCAAACACTGCCTTAACTGATTCAAGAGAACCAAAAGGAGAACCGGCTCTAAGCTCCTGCCCTATCTTTGGGAGTTCTACATATACAATATCCTTAACCTGATCCACAGCGTACTGCGAGACACCAAAAACAGCTGAGTTTCCCTCTGCTTTAACATATTCATGGCTCTTTGTATATTTTAACTCTTCAGGAAACATACGAACCCTCCATTATGAGGTTTTACTGATTTTATCAAATCCGGGACAAAGTAAAAGGGGAACAAAATAGAATACTATTCCGTTCCCTTTTTATTAAATTCTTTAAAACATTAACAGCAAAATATTGTTTTACCAATCTAGGATTTTTTACCATCAAGGATATCTTCAACCATTTTGAAAAATCTTGTCAAGTCAAAGGGTTTTTCAAGAAACCCGTCAACTTCGTAATTTTTATCAGCTAAAAATACATTTTTTGCATCAGCTTTCGCAGTCTGAACAAGGATAAACATTTTTTTTGTTTTAGGATCCTTTTTCAATTCCTGATGTACGGCAAACCCATCCATCTTTGGCATCATTATATCCAGAATTACCATATCAGGATTTTCCTGCTTTGCCTTTTTGAGTGTTTCTTCTCCATCAAAAGCAAAAGAAACAGTATGCCCTTTTTTCTTTAAGGCCTCACCAATTATGTAGGAAATATCTACTTCATCTTCCGCAATCAGTATTTTAGCCAAAATAACCTCTTGTTCGTAATTATATATCAGTATTTTACACCATGTATATCTTTAGCGCAAGTTAAATAATAATATTTTTACTGTAATACCTCAGTTTTTCTACAGCTGCGCTTCCTTCTTCCGCCTAGGCGGATTTCGCAAAGGATTAATGGTTGGATATCTATACCTTTGCTCAACTTCCCTTACTTCTTTTCCTTCTCTTTCTTCACTTCCTGTCCTTGCTGTACTTACTATTTCTTGCTTCCCCGTTTTGTCAAAGGAATACCTTTCTGACAAAGCGGACATTTTTCCGACTGATAGTTCTCTACTTTCAGGGTCAACAAAGCTTCTTTCCTTACTCCAAAATCAATCTTGCCTCCACTTCTATCGGCAAGAAGTCCGACACCCGTAATCTCTCCGCCAAACGGTTTCAAAGCTTCAATAACTTCCATAACGGAACCGCCCGTTGTTATAATATCTTCAACAATAAGCACTTTTTCTCCGGGATTTATTTTAAAACCCCTTCTTAAAGTCATCTTACCTTCTTCTCTTTCCGTAAATATACCTCTAACCCCGAGGCACTTCGCAACCTCATAGGCCAGTATAACTCCGCCTGTAACCGGACCCACGACAACATTTATATTATCATTTTTAAACCTCTCGGCAATATCTCTGCAAAGGATCTCGGTATACTTTGGCCACTGCAAAACCTGAAATTTCTCCAGGTACTGTCCCGAATGCAGCCCGCTGGTCAATTTAAAATGCCCTTCAAGTAAAGCTCCTGACTTTTTGAAAATCTCTAAAACCTGTTCATTTGACAGCATATAGCCTCCATCTTTCTAATTCTTCTCTATACATATTAGCATAGGGCTTTAATATAATACACCTGAAATAATAACGCTTTCCCTGTGACTTTCGCTGATGAAGAGTTTTGTATTTTATAAAACACAGACGCTGGATCCCGTATCCTGGTACGGGATGACAGAATAATTGCATTATTCGGTCATCCGCCTAGGTGGATTTCGCGAAGAATTATGGTCTTATATTTAGACTTCGCTCAACTTTTTACTTTTATCGACTATTATATACTTCATTGATTTTAGACTTTACAAACATTAAAAACCTTACAAACTTTATAAACTGTTATGACGGACCGACTGTAAGGAGTTTCATCCGTTGTTTCACAAACAGTTTTTCCGCAAACCCCATCAAATCTTCTTTTTTGACCTTTTCTATCTCTTCCATTATGCCGTCCAGGTCCAAGAACTTGTCGTTGTAGTATTCCTGTTTTAATAACCGGCTCATTCTGTTTACGGAGCTTTCAAGACTTAGAATATAGCCGCTCTTTACCTGCTGCTTAACTCTTTCCAGTTCTTTATCTGTGATATTCAACTTTATTTTATCCAGTTCGGCGCTTATTACTTTTATAAGTTCGGGAAGCTTTTCCTTATCTGTGGCGGCATAGACAAAAAATACTCCGCTGTCCGTGTGGGATTCGGTCAAAGAACTGATAGCATAGCAAAGACCTCTTTTTTCTCTCACTTCCTGAAAAAGGTGGGAGCTCATAGAACCGCCGAGAATCTCGTTCATCACCAGAAGTTTATATCTGTCCTCGTGCTTAAAAGCAAGTCCTTCGGTCCCGAGACAAATATGCACCTGCTCAAGTTTTCTTTCGATGTTCTCGGCCTCAAATACAAAACCGGGAGGTTCAAGTTCAGGCAAAAATCCGCCTTTCTGCCAGCCGCAAAAATATTTTTCAACCAAAGCGTAAAATTCATCCTGTTTAATATTCCCCGAGGCAGCCATAATTGTATTTTGAGGGGCAAAGAATTTATGATAATACGCCGTAGTATTTTTTTGATCAAAGGAGTTAACCGTGTTTTCAAAGCCCAGGATAGGTTTACCCAGAGAATGCCCGCCGTAAATACCTTTTAAAAACGCATCAAAAGTAAATTCATCGGGAGTGTCCAGATACATTTTTATTTCTTCCAGTACAACACCTTTTTCTCTTATAATTTCTTTATCAAGGAAATCAGGTTTTAAAAGCATTTCTGAGAGGAGTTTCATCACTTCGGGAAGTTTATCATCCACCATCTTGACATAAAAGCAGGTATACTCTTTGGCTGTAAAAGCATCAATTGAGGCGCCCAGCATATCAAACCCTTCGGCGATCTGAAAAGCAGAGAGCTGCTCATTTCCTTTAAACAACATATGTTCAAGAAAATGGGAAATCCCCTCCAAGCCCGGAGTTTCAAAGCGAGAACCCGACTTTACGAGGATACCAAAAGAAACCGACCTGACATGCGCCATCTCTTCAGACAACACAGTCAGGCCGTTTTTAAATGTTTTTTGTGAATGCATTAACTTCGTTTATTTACCTTGTTCCGTCATCAAGGCCTTTTTCGAAAGTTTAATCTTGCCGGTCTTTTCGTCGATGCCAATAACCTTAACAGTCATCGTATCGCCTTCTCTGCAGACGTCTTCCACTCTCTTCACCCTGTTAATATCGAGTTCGGAAATATGAACTAAACCGTCCTGACCGGGGAAGATCTCAACAAACGCGCCGAACTCGGCAACTTTCTTTACTTTGCCGGTGTACGTCGCGCCCATCTCAGCTTCTCTGGCTATCTCTTTAATCCTGTTAACCGCAGCTTCAAGCGCCGCGCTATCTGCGGAAGCAATATGCACTGTTCCGTCATCATCAATATTTATACTCGCTCCGGTTTCTTCGACGATCTTCTTGATCATCTTGCCGGACGGTCCGATGATTATCTTAATCTTGTCCTGGTGAACCTTGATAGTCACAATTCTCGGCGCAAAAGTGGAGAGTTCTGCTCTCGGAGCACTTATCGCGGCCGTTATTTTATCAAGAATAAGCATTCTTGCTTCTTTCGCCTGGCTCAGGGTCTTCTCTATTATCTCATCCGAGATACCTTCGACTTTCATGTCGAGCTGTATCGCAGTGATACCTTTTGCAGTTCCGGCAACTTTGAAATCCATATCGCCAAAATGATCTTCAATACCCGCTATATCGGTGATTGTTACCCAGCCGTTTGTTTCCTTAATGAGCCCGATGGAGATACCCGCAACCGGGGAGATTATCGGTACACCGGCATCCATAAGCGACAGAGTTGCGCCGCAGACGGAAGCCATGGAGGATGAACCGTTGGATTCGATAATATCGGAAACCAGATTGATAACATATGGGAACTTTTCCTGGCTCGGGATCACCGGGGCAATTGCTTTTTCGGCAAGCGCGCCGTGACCTACTTCACGTCTTCCGACACCGCGGATTGGTTTGGCTTCACCGGTCGCGAACGGAGGAAAATTATAATGAAGCATGTATTTCTTTTCTGCTTCACCGGAAAGATCATCCAGATACTGAATGTCATCCTTGGTACCGAGCGTGGTAACAACAAGCGCCTGGGTCTGACCTCTTGTAAAGATGGCCGAACCATGGGTGCGGGGAAGGTATCCGACTTCACAGGTGATAGGACGGATATCCGTCATGCCCCTGCCGTCGGGCCTTACTTTGTTACCGAGTATTTCCTTGCGGAGATTTTCGGACTCCAGAGTATCCAGGTAGCCGTTGATCTCGTTCTTTGCTTCAGGGAATTTTAAGAGAAGGGCTGCTTTCACTTCTTCTCTTATTTTTTTAACCGCTGCCGCTCTCTGTTTTTTGTCCCCGCTTTTTTCCACGGAGGCAAGTTTTTCACCGGCTAATTCCTTAACCTGCTTTTCCAGATCAGCGGTTACCGTTCTGTATGTAAAAGTTTTATTTGGTTTTACCACTTTTGACACCATCTCTTCCTGCATCGCAATTATCTCATCCGCGGTCTTTCTGCCGAACTTGACAGCTTCAAGCACTTCTGCTTCGGTCACTTCTTTACTGCCGCACTCGATCATGATAACACCGGCTTTCATATAAACAACCAGGAGTTCCATCGAGCTGCTCTTTAAGTCGGTCATCGTAGGGAAAATAACCATATTACCGGCAATCTTGCCTATTTTGACGGGAGCTACGGGTCCGTGATAAGGAATGTTCGCATTAAGTGTAGCTGTGGATGAACCGATAAGCGCGAGCACATCGGCTTCGTTCTCGGTATCATAAGAAAGAACGGTATTTATAATCTGAACTTCATTTAACAGGTTAGAGGGAAATAAAGGCCTCATGGATCTGTCTGTGATCCTGGCGTTAAGCGTTTCTAACTCCCTGGGTCTTCCTTCTCTTTTGAAGAAACCGCCGGGAATTTTACCTGCTGCGTAAAACCTTTCTCTGTACTCCACCGTAAGAGGAAAATAATCCAACCCTTCCCTTACCGTATCCGACGAACATACCGTCGAAAGCACCAACGTATCTCCATACCTCACGGTACACGAACCTTCCGCCAATTTGGCGATCTTACCCGTAGTGATAGTGAGCTCTCTGCCCGCTATCGTCTTCTTTACTGATATTTCCATTTTGCTGTCCTTAGTTTTTGAACATCTCATTGCACAAAAACATATTTGTTCCAGGAGTTACTTCACGCCCCAATGGCGCTTTCACTTGTAACTTCCGTGTTTCCTATATTTTTTCAATCAGGAATATTAATTTGAAAAAGATTCCACATCCGCCAGTAATATTGGGCGGATCTTTTGAAGAGATTACAAAGCTTTTGGATTCCACTGATCTGCACTAAATCCTAATCAGCTCTCGTGAAATATTTTTTATACTTTCCTATACTTTAAAAAATTACTTGCGGAGTTCTAAACTCTCGATGACTTTTTTGTACTTCTCGAAATCCGTTCTCTTGATATAGTCAAGAAGGCTTCTTCTTTTTCCCACAAGTATCAAAAGGCCCCTTCTGCTGCTGTGGTCTTTTTTGTGGATCTTCAGATGCTCCGTCAGATAATTTATCCTGCCGGTGAGCAATGCCACCTGAACCTCTGAAGAGCCGGTGTCCTTCTCGTGCTTCCTGTACTTACTTATCAAACCTGTTTTCACTTCTTTGTTCAACATCTTATGTTTCCTCCTTTGTTCGCGCGGCAACCAGTGAATCCCTTAACGGGATAAACCAGTATCCTCCGCGTAAGAGCGGCCTCTCCCTTACAACCAGTAGTTGGGCGGCTCGCTGGTAATTGTAATATTATGCGGGTGATTTTCCTGCAAACCTGCGGATGTTATCCTGATGAATTTTGCTTTTGCCTGAAGCTCCTTGATCGAACCGGTACCGCAGTAGCCCATACCGCTTCTTAATCCTCCGATCAATTGAAGAACACTATTGGAGATAGATCCCCTGTAGGGAACTCTGCCTTCAACACCTTCCGGAACCAGTTTTTGATTTTCCACGTTATCCTGAAAATATCTGTCTTTACTGCCTTTTTTCATAGCCGCAAGAGAACCCATCCCGTGATACATTTTAAATCTCCGGCCTTCCAGGAAGACCGTTTCCCCCGGGGCTTCATCCGTACCTGCAAAAAGATTACCGATCATAACACTTGAAGCTCCTGCTGCCAGTGCTTTTGGAATATCTCCGGAATACTTTATACCGCCGTCGGCTATTACAGGAACTTTGTATTTTTTTGCAATCTCACTGCATTCATAAACCGCAGTTATTTGAGGAACGCCTATTCCGGCGATTACTCTGGTAGTACATATAGAACCTGGACCCATCCCAACCTTTATTCCGTCAACCCCCAGTTTGCAAAGGTCTTTTGCCGCTTCCGCGGTCGCAACATTTCCTGCGATAATATCCATACCGGGATATTTCTTCCTGAGTTTTTTCACCATTTCCATTACATTTTTGGAATGCCCGTGAGCCGAATCAATAGACAGCACATCCACATCTGCTTTTACCAGCGCTTCCGCTCTTTCTTCCGCTTCCTTGCCTACACCAATTGCAGCTCCGACACGGAGCCTGCCAAACTCATCTTTACAGGAGTGCGGATATTCAAGACGCTTTTCAATATCTCTTATTGTAACAAGTCCCTTTAAATGCCCGGTTTTGTCTACTACGGGAAGCTTTTCAACTTTATTTTTATTTAGTATCTCCAGAGCTTTAACCAGCGAAACGCCTTCCTGCGCGGTCACAAGATTATTTTTCGTCATATAATCGCCGACCGTGCCTTCCATTTTTTTAATGAACTTCAAATCTCTTCTAGTTAAAATACCGACAAGTTTTCCGTTGACAGTGCCGTCCAGGGTTACAGGAAATCCGGAGATGCCCTTGAACTTCATAATATCCGAAGCTTCTTTAATTGATCTGTCCGGAGAAAGCGTAACCGGATGCGTGATGATACCGCTCATAAATCTTTTTACCCGGTCCACCTGTTCTGCCTGTTCTTTCCAGCTGAGATTCTTATGAATTATCCCTATACCGCCTTCCTGCGCAATAGCTATAGCAAGCCGGCCTTCCGTCACCGTATCCATGGCGGCTGAAATCAGAGGAATGTTGAGTTTGATATTTTTTGTAAGATAAGTTGAAACATCCACTTCCGAATGCAACAGTTCCGACTTTGCCGGAACCAATAATACGTCATCGAAGGTTAGTCCTATTTTTTCAAATTTGTTTTTTGCCATATTCTCTTCTCTCCATTTCCGTCTAGGCGGATTTCGCAAAGGATTATTGGTTAGATATTTATACCTTTGCTCAACTCCCCTTCTGTTACTGCACTTACTGTCCCTGCTTCACTTACTTTATTTGCTTTGTTTGCTGTACTTCCTACAGTTGGCTTCTTGTATATTTAGCAAACAGTTCGACTTTCTTTTTGGTTTCCATTGAAGTGAAATCCTCCATGGAAAGCCATTTATCATAACCAAATTTTCTTAAAGCAATAATAGTTTTTTTAACATTTACACTGCCTTCCCACACAGCACACGACCCTGCTTCCCATATAACCGAACCATCAAGTTTCACTTCCTTAACAGTCCATCTGCCGTTTTTCAGATGCACATGGACCAGATAATCCTTAAGAAGGTCCAATTGTATTTCTATATTTTCATATCCCTCATACACCATGTTTCCCGGGTCCAAGATAACCCCGACATATTTCGGATCGAACTGAGATACAACACGGTGCATAAGACCGACTGAAGGCACAATAGTCGACATATGCGTTTCTATTAAAGCTTTGGCCTTGTATTTTTTCACCAGTTTTTCAACTTTCGCCATATTTCTTACTAAACTATTATATTTATCAGTGTAGTTATCTTTTTCCGCTCCAAAAGAAGCAGTAGAGCCTCCCACCCGAAACTGTGTCGTACCAAGTGTTTGAAGATTCTTACACACTTCCTCTATACCTTCAAAATCATCAGCATTCAGATAGGTGCCTAAAGAGCATATCTCCAGTTTGTATTTATTACAGGTCTTTCTTATCTCTTTGGCTTTCTCTGTAAGATTCTTTACACCTATATCACACTTATGATTTCCCCAAAATGAAAAGGGTTTTGTTTTTTGCTCTGCCGTTAAATCTCTTACTCTAAGTTCTATACCCTCATAGCCATTTTGACTGAGCAGTTTACACTGTTCTTCAAAATCATACTCAGGAAGGCAAGCCGTAAAAACCGCTAATTTCATATTTTCATCCTTTTCTAAAAACGATTCCACAGATTGCAAAAATACGAGATTCCACTGATACAAACACAAATTCAAACTCAATACTGTCCTTTGTTAAAATATTTTCCTAAAATGCTTTATTTTTCAGCATTTTGTAGAAAAGTTTGTTAAAATACCTCTTAGAATGGCTGGCTAATATATTGTCTTATTAGCAAATTCAGCTCTCCAGGA
>Ga0208246_1000655_pt1 | contig 25544 bp, 32 predicted proteins | sample RifOxyD2_FD_184039 | JGI IMG/M metagenome (GOLD analysis project Ga0208246, IMG submission 184039) | Soil microbial communities from Rifle, Colorado - Rifle Oxygen_injection D2 (SPAdes) | ecosystem: Environmental > Terrestrial > Deep subsurface > Rock core/Sediment | place: Rifle, Colorado... | reverse complement strand
GAGTATCTTTATAGAGTTGTTAGTTATATGTTGAATGATTTTGAAACTGCATGTGAGATGTGGGCGGATAGTATATTTTGAAAAAGATGAATTCGCCCCTATATGATATAATTGCGATTCTACAATTTCAAATATTTTAAAGGAATATAGTGAAAGTCAAACAGTATTCAGTTAAAGTTTTTGAGATAAACATAGAATCTCAAAGTTCATTTTTAACTTTTATGGACAAAAACATCATTATGTTAAAACATTATCTTATTTACATAAGGGGAGAAATAACTCCCGTTATAGAAGAGTATCTAAAAAGCAATGACATAACATACACAACTCGCTTAAGTCTAAGTGATGCAAAACATCAAGATCTTGTTTTAAAACAGAGTGACTTAAAAATCATAGATGAAATTGTCCGTAGTGGACGAGATATAAAAGTAGCGAGTGATTTGCTCATTTTAAATAGAGTAAACAGCGGTGCGAAACTTCAAGTAGAAGGAAATCTGATCATAACAGGCGTTGTTGATGGGATGATATTTTGCAACGGGGATTTTATGCTTGTTAAAACATCTTCAAAAGCGATGATAGTTTTTAACGGTGTTGAGATTGATGGTAGTTTACTACAAAACAAATTTAATAAAATTATATTTAATGGCGATGAAATCATAGTAACGCCAATCGAAAAGGAACCTAAATGGGCATAGTTTATGCAATAATAAGTGGCAAAGGCGGTGTTGGCAAAACAACAACAACTGCAAATCTTGGAATCGGAATAGCTCAAGAGGGCAAAAAAGTCGTGCTTGTAGATTTTGATTTGGGACAAAGAAATCTTGATTTGATTCTTGGACTTGAAAACCGTGTGATTTATGATATGGTACATGTTATGGATGATGAAGCCGGGCTTAAACAGGCACTTATCAAAAGTAAACATGCAGATAATCTTTTTCTTTTGGCAGCTTCACAAACAAAAGACAAATCAGTTCTCGTTCAAGAGAAAGTGAAAAAACTCATTGAAATACTTAAAGAAGAGTTTGATTATGTTATTCTCGATGCTCCTGCAGGGATTGAGAGCGGTTTTGAACACACTATTATGTATGCAGATGCAACTATTATCGTAGTAAATCCTGAAGTCTCTTCTATCCGTGATGCCGATAAAGCTATCGGGATAGTAGATGCAAAAAGCGAAAAAGCCAAAGAAAATAAAAAAGTTCAAAAGTTTTTAGTTATCAACCGTATTAATCCATCTATGGTTTCAAATGGAGATATGCTTGCCAGCGCTGATATTTTAGATATTTTATCTATCGATTTGCTTGGGAAAATTCCTGAAGATAAAGGTATTATTGAAGCTTCTAACTCCGGAAAACCTATTATATTGAATGAAAATTCACAAGCCGGTGTTGCTTATAAACGAATCTCCAAACGTTTGTGCGGTGAAAATGTACCTTTTGAAGATGTTGAATCATTTGTTTCTCCTTCAATAATAACTAAAATAAAAAGCCTATTCCAATGAGCTTCTTTTCTTTATTTAACAAAAAAGAGAAGAGTGCAGGAGTTGCAAAAGACAGGCTTCGCATTGCCATCAGTTCAGATCGCAGCAACACTTCTTATCCGTTTATGGCAGAGATGAAAGCCGATATTATTGAGGTTGTTCGTAAATATACTCAAGCGCAAAGTGTGCATATAACAAGAGAAAGTGACGGAGATGTTGACACTCTTGGGATAGAGATCATTATCCCTCGCTAAAAATTTAGAAATAACGGCTTTTAGTTTTTTGTCGTCTTTGTTCCAAAAGGTTTAAAGATTACTACTAAAAGCGGTGAAAAAAGCAGATCTGAAACTATAGCCACGAGTAAAACGATAACGGTTAGCAGACCAAAGATAAGTGTCGGTATAAAATTTGAAGTTACCAGCACCAAAAAGCCCACGATAGTTGCAAGCGAGTAGTAAAACATCCCAAATGCAATCGTTGCATGTGCTCTGTGCATAGATGCTATGTAGTCACCGTCTCGTGCGAGTTCTTCTCTAAAACGGTAGAAGTAGTGAATGGTATTGTCCACCGTGATACCGAGTGCAATTGAGGCTATGGTTATGCTCATGATGTCTAATGGAATGCCCGCAACGCCCATAATGCCGAAAATAACGCTGATGGGTACCATGTTTACTGTAAGTGCCACAATCGCTATTTTTAAAGAGCGAAATAAAAATAAGAACATAGCTCCCAGAGAGAGCAGTGCGAGTCCCAGCGTTGATATCTGCGAGTCAAATAGGGATTGGAGCATATTGTTATACAGCACCATCATACCGACAAGTTCAAAATCTTCTTTCTTAAGTCCGACCTTTGTTACAAGATCTTTTTGAATCTTTTTAAGCAGCTCGTCACGTCTAAGATTTTTATCAGAGTCCACTATGCGGATTACAAAGCGAGCCTCGTTATACTCGGTGTTTACATAAGGTGAGAGAAGTATTTTTTTGAACTGCTGAGGCAGTTCGTTATACATAAGTGCTAACTCTACGCCGTCAAAATCTTTCCCCTCTTTTAAGATGCGTCCGACTTTTGAGAGTGTGCCGAGTGAAGAGACATTGCCTATTTCGCTCAGGGATTCTAGATAGTCATGTACACGAAGGATAGTCTCCATTTTTTGGGCGGTAAACCAATACTGTGCGTCATTTTCATCCTCAGCAAACTCATCCGCAAAGCTATCAAGCTCATCCGAACCGTGAGTAGTCTTTTGTGCTTCTTGAGGTTTTGCTTCAGGAAATTTTACTACGATCTCCAAAGGTGTCGTACCGCCTAGATTGTTATCAATCTTTTGCATTCCTTTATAGATCTCGGTACTCTCTTTAAAGTAATTTATAAAACTGTTCTCAACTATGAGCTTTGTAACTCCAAAAAGACTAAAGCCGAGAATTAAAACTACCATTGCAACTATTTTTTTACCGTGATGTTCAACAATTTGCGCAAATATAGTATTTAGCGTAAAAGCTTTGTCAAACGTAAGCACAGGTTCTTTTTTAGGAAACAGCATCATCATGGCAGGAAAAAGTAGATATGCGGCTATAAGTGAAACGGTTACGCCGATGTTCATCATAGTTCCCAGATCTATGATTGGCAGGATATCACATGTCATCAGCGAGCCAAATCCGGCAACGGAAGTAAGAATGATAAAAACGGATGGAACGGACATTCTCTTTAGCGTAACCTCAATGAGTTCTTTTTGCGAAAAATGAGGGTAAAGTGCATACTCTTCACGGTAACTCACGATAAGATGTATAACCAAAGAGAGTGTGGTAATGAGCTGCATCGCAACATAGTTTGATGAAACAACCGTTACTTCCAGACCTAAAAGAGCATTTATGCCTGTGGTAATAACTACTGCACATATCGATACTAAAATAGGCAGAACGACAAATCTTATTTGTCTAAAAATAACCCATAACATCCCAACCATGATAAGTAAAATAGCTGTTCCGTAAATCGCTATGTCACTCTTTACAAAACCTATCATGTCATCAGCTATCATCATAACGCCGCCGAGGAAGATCTCCCCATCACTACGGAATGGATCTAATGAAGATCTTACATTTTCTATCAAAGAGTGTACGTCATCCCTAGTGCTGTTGCTATACTCTTTAAAAGCTTTTTTTGCAATTTCAAACTGCTGTTTCTCTTCTTTGTTCAGTTCTCTCTTTTGTTGCAACTCAATAAAATTATTGCGTTCTTTAAGGAGTTTGGTAAAAGTTTCGTCATCTTTAAGATTGACTAAGATAGCGGTTGTTTTAAAGTCACTGCTAACAAGATTTTTGGCATACAGAGGACTTGTCGTCAGCTCTTTTTGAACCATAGTTTTGTCGATATCCGGCGATGAGAGAGTTCTTACATTTTTTACAACTTCAGAAATTGCCATCGGCGGACTCTCAAGCAGAGGAACGTCAAGCAGAGTCGTGATACTCTCAACCCCTTTTATACCGAGCAAAGACTCTTTGAGTGATTTTATCGTAGAAAGCGTGGCATCTGAGAGCATATACTCTTTTGGGCTAAATGCGACTACTAGATAATCAGGACTGATATAACGCCCATGCACTTCACGTGTGAGTTTGAGATCTTTATCGTTCTCAAGCAAAAGCGTCTCAGCCGAAGCATCAATACTTAGATGCTGTGCATAATACCCAAAAACAGCGGTTGCAATCGCTACAAAAAACAAAACGGCTTTAAAATAACGTGTGACAAAATCAATATATTGTTGTAAAAACATAGTCGAACTTTCATGAAAAAATTTATAATTTCTAGTATATTTGCATAAAAAAAGTGTGCAAAAGGTTCAATAAAATGTAGAATTATAGCTGTTCATTTATAAATCATTTCTTCGTATTGCATTTTGCAATATCTCTCAAGAAAAAGAGCTTAATTATGCTGTTTAACTTGGAAGATGATGTTTGGAAGAGGGTGGTTGTTTTACTTCATGATAGTTATGCAATCTTCACAATTAGGCACTAAACATAAAAAACTGTAACTCTCATCCCCTAGTGTCTCATAACTGTGTGCAACTCCTGCTGGAATAAGAAAAATATCTCCTGCTTTTGCTTCTACCCTCTTATCTCCGATCTGAACAAGCGCACGACCTGAAATCACATACTGCTCATGTTCAATCGCATTTGTATGAAGCGGCATATGTCCGCCTGCTTCTATGATAAGGTTGCGCATTGCAAAATTCGGTGACTCATCAGGAGATAAAAGCATTTTCATAGATACGCCTTTTCCCGCTTTTTGTGGCACTGCCTCGATAGAATTGATCTCTTTGTGTAGGTACATCATAGCCCCTTATTATAAATTTTTTGGTAGCATATCATAAAAGTGTTTGGAGATTATTTATGAAGATCGCAAAAAATATAACTGAGTTAATAGGGAACACGCCTTTGGTCAGATTGAACAAGGCATCACTAAGAACAGGTGCAAATATAGTAGCAAAATGCGAGTTTATGAATCCTACAAGCTCGGTAAAAGATAGAATCGGTTTTAATATGATAAGACGTGCACAAGAAGCAGGGCTAATAACGAGTGATACTACAATTATTGAGCCGACAAGCGGAAATACAGGAATTGCGTTAGCTGCTTCTTGCGCTGCTCAGGGCTTAAAACTTATCTTGACCATGCCTGAATCTATGAGCATAGAGAGAAGAAAGCTCTTAAGAGCATTTGGAGCAGAGCTTGTGTTGACTCCTGCTTCACTTGGCATGAGCGGTGCGATTGCCAAAGCAGATGAGCTTAAAGGTGAAATTGCAAACTCGATTGTTTTACAGCAGTTTAAAAATCCCTCAAATCCGGAAATCCATATGTTAACGACAGCACAAGAAATTTTACGTGACATGGACGGCAAACTTGACGCTTTTATCGCTGCGGTTGGAACGGGCGGAACGCTGAGCGGAACTTCAAAAGTTTTAAAAGAGAAGATTCCGCATATAGCTATTTTTGCGGTTGAGCCTGCAAGCTCCGCCGTCTTATCCGGTGAGAGTGCCGGCACACATGCTATTCAGGGCATAGGAGCCGGATTTATCCCCGATACGCTTGATGTAACCATTTACGGTGAAGTCATAAAAGTAAGCAACGAAGATGCGATAAACACGGCAAAGATGCTGGCAAAAGAGGAGGGTTTGCTTGTAGGCATATCCGCAGGCGCAAATGTATTTGCAACAATGCAGGTCGCTTCAAGAGAAGAGTTTAGAGGAAAAACACTCTTAACTATCCTTTGCGATACCGGCGAGAGATACTTAAGCACTGAACTTTTCGATGTATAACACTTTTTTTGAAACTATAAAAGCAGATAATGGAAAAGTTTTTAATATCTCTTTTCATCAAGAGAGATATGAGCGTGTTTTAAAATATTTCGGCATAAGTGACATAAAAAAACTCCAAAAATTCATAAAACCTCCAAAGTTAGGGCTTTTTAGATGCCGTGTCGTTTATGAGATTGCCAAAGATTCTCATACTTTAAATGTGACGTATCATGAATATAAAAAGAGAGAGATCTCATCTCTAAAATTAGTCTACTGCGATGATATAAGTTACAGATTTAAATCCACATGCAGAGATAGGCTGAGTGAACTCTATGCTTTAAGAGATGAGTGTGATGATATTTTGATAGTAAAAAATTCTCTAATTACCGATACTTCTATAGCAAATATCGCTTTTTTTGACTCCATAAGATGGGTTACACCTGCGTCACCGCTGTTAAAGGGGACTACTAGGGAGAAACTCTTAAGAGAGGGCAAGATATTTGAAGAGAACATACATGTGGACGATTTGGAGAGATTTTCAAAAGTCGCACTTATGAATGCGATGATAGATTTTGATATAATTACGAAAAACGCAAAGGATTTTTGTGCTAGATAATTTGATAGAAGATAAAGATTTTGCAAAAATTATGCAAAAAAATATGGAAAACCTAATCATTATGTTGTTTGAAAAGGATCAGAACTTCGGCATTCTTTGCAAGATAGAACACATATCTTTTGATCCTCCGCTTCCCAAGAGTATAAGCTTGGAGTTTAGATCTATGACGCTTTTTTTCTTGGCAGGATACACTTTTGAGACGGCAAGCATTGTAGAGGATATGATAGTTTTTGAAGCAGGCTTTGGCTCAGAAAATTTCGGCAGTGTAGTCAGCGTTCCGCTTTTAAGCATTGTACAGATAATGGTAGATGAGACACCGCTGCTTATAAATTTGGCAAATTATAAAAAAGAGAATAAAAGTATAAAAAAAGAAGTTGACAGCGGAGGTATTGAAAACTCAATGAGTTCTTTTTTGTCAAACCCTGAAAATTCAAAGTTTTTAAAAAAGTAAGCTTGCAACTAAATGCATAAGCTTACCTGAATTTATATTTTATTTAAAGAGAGCAGGTAGCTCACGACATTATCTACGAATGCATCATGCTTTTTATCTTTTAGATAGGCTATATAAAAGCTTCTCTCAATTTTATAATTTTTTAGTCTTGCCTCGAATAGCTTTCCGTTTGCAAGTTCATTTAGTATCACATGTCTTGACATTACGGAAACTACCGGTCTTTGGCTTTTTGGATCAGCATACAAGATAGATTCCTTGATGGCAGTCGGGCTTCCCAGTATGCCCAGAACATTAAAATTGCTGCACTGAACGCCCATCTCCTCAAAAACTTCACTTGTCAGTTTTCTAGTGTGCGAGTGTTCATCTCGGCATATCCAGTCAAACCCCATCAGATCTTCAGCGCTTAAATGTTTTTTTAGAGGTTGGTTGGAAAACACGACCAACTCATCTAAAACCCACTCTCTATATATGATACCGTCTCTAAAAACAGGGGATTCAATAAGTGCAACATCTATTTTTTTATCCTCAAGCTGGTCAATAATTTCATGAGACAATCCAACATTCATATAGACATTATTGTTAATTCTGTTTTTAATTTCACCAAGGTAATTTGGCAAAATATAGTTTCCGATGGCATTTGATGAACCCATGATAAAGGTAAAGTCTTTATTGATAATTTTTAAAAGCTCTTTTTCGCTGCTAGAGATTGCTTTTTCAAGTTTTGTCGCAATTCTAAAGAGATCTTCTCCCTCTTTTGTCAGCAAAATACCATTCTTTTTTCTCTCTACAATTTTTGTATCAAGATAATCTTCGATAAATTTTATCTGCTGTGTAACCGCAGGTTGTGAAACACCTAATTTTGCTGATGCTTTTGAAAAACTTTTCTCTTTTATGACCATTAAGAAAGTTTGTAGTTTTGCAAAATCTTTTAACATAATAATTCCTATAAGTTTAAATAATAAACAAAAGTATAACCCATTATTATAATTAAAGCAATAGTTTTGTAATAATTTATATCTTTTTGGCTATAATAAATTAAACCGATATAAATAATGGCAAAACATGGAAAAAATATTTGAAAAATTAAATGATTCGCAAACTGCTGCCGTCAAACAAACGGAAGGTCCGGTGCTGATTTTAGCGGGTGCGGGAAGTGGAAAGACAACAACCGTGGTTTCTCGCTTGGCTTATCTCATTGAGGGCGTTGGGATTCCTGCTTCAAATACATTGACTCTTACATTTACAAACAAAGCCGCAAAGGAGATGAGAGAGCGATCGTCTTCAATGATGAAAAATTTATCCTATCCTCCTCTTTTATGTACTTTTCACAAATTTGGACTCATTTTTTTAAAGTTTAACATTCACCTTTTAAATCGCCAAAATAATTTTGTAGTCATAGATACTGATGATAAAAAACGCATTATAAAAAAGATAAACAGCGAGATCCCTACACCTCTTATAGCGAGCGAAATATCAAGATATAAAAATTCGCTTTTAAATCCTGATGATGCCTATAAGCAGGCAGAGTATTTTAATTATCAGCAAATTGCAAAGATTTACGAAGAGTATGAAACCTATCTTTTAGAGAATAATTTAGTAGATTTTGATGATCTAATCGCACTTACATATAGGCTTTTGGATGAGAATGAAGATCTTAGCAGAGCTACATCTGAGAAGTACCGCTACATAATGGTGGATGAGTATCAGGATACAAATGAATTACAGTTAAAATTGCTGCAAAAACTTTGTTCAGCACACAATAATTTATGTGTAGTGGGCGATGATGACCAGAGCATATATGGATGGCGTGGCGCTCATATTAGAAATATTATGGAGTTTGATCAGGATTTTAACGGCACTTCTGTTTTTAAGCTTGAGGAGAATTACCGCTCACGTGAGCCGATACTCAAAGTGGCAAATTCGCTTATAGAACATAACCGTTCAAGACTGGGCAAAAAGCTTATTCCTACACGTGGAAGCGGTGAAGATGTGACTATTTTAAACTCGAATGACGAAAACGAAGAGGCGAGAAAAATTGCTTCTAAAGTTACCAAACTTTTAGATTCCGGTGTAAAGGCTGAAGATATAGCCGTTCTTTACCGTGTCAATGTTTTGAGCCGCTCAATCGAAGAGGGGCTAAACCGTGCAGGCATAGCATATAAACTTGTCGGAGGATTACGGTTTTATGACAGAGCCGAAATCAAAGACCTTATAAGTTATATTCGCGTTATTACAAATTTCCATGATGATTTTTCATTTAAACGTATAGTCAATAAACCAAAAAGAGGTTTAGGCAAGGCGAGTGTAGACAAGATAGAGTTAGCTGCACATGCGAATGAGAGTTCAATATTTGATTATATTGAAAAGATTTCACTCTCAGATCTCGAACTTTTAGTTAAGAATAAAAATGCAAAAACTCTTAAGAAATTTGTAAAAGATATTCAGAGTGTCGCAAAAGTAGTAGCTGAGTCAACATACAACTTTATAGATGTTTTAGAAGAGACTTTTCATCTTAAAAATATCTATGCAGGTATGCCGGATGAAGCAGAAAAAATATTGAACATGGATGAATTTTATGGACTCTTTAGAGATTTTGTAAAAAATTCGCCTGAGGCATCTTTAGATGAGTTTCTAAATGAGCTGACACTTCAAAGTGAACAAGATCAGGTAGAAGGCGAGAGCATCTACATGATGAGTATTCATGCTTCAAAAGGTTTGGAGTTTGACCATATATTTATTATCGGCATGGAAGAGGGTTTTTTACCGCTTATCGGGGATGGAAGCGATCTTGAAGAGGAGAGACGTCTCGGATATGTATCCTTTACAAGAGCGAAAGAGACCTTGACACTTTCACATGTAGGAAGCAGATTTTACAAAGGCAGAAGAAGCGATTTGCAAAAGAGCAGATTTTTTAATGAAGCCGGACTTTGTGAGGGTTCGCTCATAGTCGAAAAAAATACAGCTTTTAAAAAGGGCGATTTGGTGCGACACAAGATATTCGGAACAGGAAGAGTAAACGGTGTGAGCAAATCCGGAAGAGAGTTTAAGCTGAATATAAACTTTGCAGGCACGAAGCGGGATATCCTCGCATCATTTGTTGAAAGACTATGAACAGGCTTTTTGTTGCATATAAACCGACAGGGGTTAGTTCAAATTTCTTTTTAACACAATTAAAAAGAAAGTACAAAACCAAAAAAGCCGGTTTCTCAGGAACACTGGATCCGTTTGCAAAAGGGGTGCTTCTTATTGGAATAGGAAGCTATACGAAACTGTTTCGTTTTTTAAACAAAACACCGAAGATTTATCGTGCAACTCTTTGGCTGGGTGCAAAAAGTGATACTTTGGATAGTGAAATGATAGAAGATGTAGAGATCTTGAAAGAGTTTGACGAGGCTGATGTACTCAGAGTTATAAAATCTCTTGAGGGTGAACTTGAGTATGAGCCGCCGATATTTAGCGCAAAGCAGATAAGCGGGCAAAGAGCTTATGATTTGGCTCGTGCAGGCAAAGAATTTACCTTAAATAAAATAAACTCTACCATCTATGAGACAAAACTTATAAGCTATTGCCATCCGTTTGTAACATTTGAAGCAACCGTTTCAGAGGGAACATATATTCGCTCTCTAGGATTGATAACCGCAAATAGATTAGGCGTAAAATATGGATCTCTTAGCGCCTTGGAGAGACTTAGCGAGGGGCAGTTTAGATATAATGACGAAAAGACATTGGCAGTTAGAGAGTCTTTAAATATAAAGCAAAATTTATATCTAGGCGATAGCGAAAATCTAAGATATGGAAGAGTTCTTGCTTTGGATAATTTAGAGAACAAAGAAGATGGATATTACTGGCTTGATGGCGGCAGTTTCATCTCAATTATAAATGTGGCAGATAGAAAAGTAAATTATGAATTAGGCAGGATTGAATGTTAGTATTATCTAGAAAAATAGATGAATCGATTGTTATTGGGGATGATATTAGAATAAAAATTATATCTATTGAAAAAGGTGTCGTAAAGCTCGGAATTGATGCTCCCAAGAGTGTTTCCATCATTAGAAATGAACTGCTTGAAGATATAAAAAATTCCAATATAGCAGCTTCAAAAGAGACAAATATAGATGACTTGACTCTTCTTAGCACGATTATCAAAAAATAAGTGACAAAGAGATGAAGCTCTACAAGGCTTATGCAAAAGTAAATATTTTTTTAAAAATCACAGGTAAACGCGGTAATTACCATGAAATAATATCCAGATTTATGAGGGTAAATTCTCTTTATGATGAACTTTCCTTTGTTGCCAAAGATGAGAGTAGTGATTTTAAAATTATCGGTAATTTTTCTTGTGATACAAAACAAAACACCATATATAAGGCATACGTTGCACTTTTAGAGAGTTTGGACGAAGCCGCATCATCCTCACTTAAAAATTTGATGAGTAAATATGCCGTGCATGTAAATAAAAATATTCCGGCTTTTGCAGGACTTGGCGGCGGAAGCAGCGATGCAGCAACTTTTTTAAAAATGTGCAACGAAGTTCTGCATCTTGGACTTAGCCAAAATGAACTCTCCCTTGTAGGTATCAAAGTCGGTGCCGATGTTCCGTTTTTTATCTACGGATATGATAGTGCAAATGTAAGCGGAATAGGCGAGATTGTCGAAGAGTTCAAGGAAAGTCTGCTTGATATTGAGATTTTTACACCCAAAATAGAGATAAGCACACCAAAAGTTTACACAAGCTATAGAGAAAACTTTTATGCTCCGATAGACGGTTTTAGGGCAGAAAAGCTGAAAAAAATATCATCGCTTGACATAGTTAAAAGCATGAGTGCAGATGAAGCAAACGACCTCTTCAAACCCGCACTTCATGAGTATAAAGAGCTAAAAAATCATTATAAACAAGGATACTATTTCAGCGGCAGCGGAAGTAGTTTTTTTCGAGTTAAAGGTGTGTAAATGGCACTAAGCTGGAATGAGATAAAAAATCGAATACAGAGAGTGTATAGAATTTTTGTTTGATTTGTATGAGGGGTATTTGAAATGACTGATCCTATAAATAGTTTTATAGCCAATAATATATATTTAATAATATTTATATTGTTCTTATTCATTACATATTGGCTAAGAAATGAGGTTGGAAAATTGGTTGATAGATTTCTTACGATGAAAAATTTAAAAGCCACACTGTTTATTGTACTACTAATGATGGTGTTTCTTATATCAAACACTTTTTATAATTTTATACACATAGATGTGAGTTTAGTAGCTCCGTATATGATAGCCATGTCAGCTTTATTAGCTTCTTTGGTTGCCATTATTAATATGCGAAAGTCATATATTGAAAGGGTAATAGACAAAGCTGATGATATTATTGCGATTACGCATAATGCAATTATTAGAATAAGTTTTCTTTATGAAAAGTCAAGTTTTTATAAAAAAATATTTATGGGTGAGGTATTTATTTCAGTGGAAATATTAAATGAATTCGAAATGCTTTTGAGAGATATCGTAAGTTTGCTAAATAGTAAAGAAGTACATAGACATATTTCAGGACAAGAATCTAAAGTACTATATGAACTGCATGGAAATATTTTTTTACTTTTAGCACTTCAAAAGAGAGCTTCTATATTGCTTGCTGAAAAAGCTTTTGAGAGAAAAAAAGTTTTTGACGACAATCAATTGAAAATGTTTGATGATACAATGGAAGATTTAAAAAAATTAGAAGAATTATTTATCTCCATACGAGAAAATAGTTTGCTGAAACACGATAAACTTGTTATTGAAGAGCAGTGATATATAATTTTGAAAATTTATTGAACTGTCAGATAGAAAAGATACAAAGAAATTATAAGGCTAACCAGTGAACTATAAAATATTCTGTGATGAAAGTAGCTATTTAAATAAAGAATAAAAAATCATTTCAATTTGTCATACTTTCTAACAAACAGATTAAAAAATTGTAATATCAAGAAAAAAGTCATTGGAGCATAAATAAAAATTATAGCATCGCATCAAAGCCATCAAACATTTGAAGATATAAAACAGATAGATAGTAATGGAGTAGAGTCAAATCTGGATTTTGCAATCTTCCAAAATCATGGCTACAAAGGTTTGTACGGCGGGCTAGACGCCAAAGATATTCATGTAAAAAAAGGACTTAAAAAATCTCAAAAGATTTTAGACCACATGGGAAGCACAGAACTAGCCGCCAACCTCTTTCGTGCGACGCAAGCGGAAGAAAAACTCAAACGAGACAATATCAAAGGTAAAGCAAATGCCAACCAAACACATCATGAAGTGGGTAAAAAAATAAGGCAAACCATCAAAGAACTAGGTGGAAAGATGCCCGAAGATTTGCCAAGCACAGAGAAGAGTGCGAAGAGCATAGAAAAAGAGCAGGCAAAATCGGAAAAAAAATAGATATAATAAAAAAAATAAAAAGGGAGAAGCAATAGGTAATGGGTGAAACAATAGCAAAAAATAAAAAAGCCTATTTTGACTACTTTTTAGAAGAGAAGTTTGAAGCAGGCTTGGTTCTTAAGGGAAGCGAAATCAAAGCCATAAGGGCAGGTCGTGTGAACTTAAAAGATAGTTTTATCCGTTTTGTTCAGGGTGAAGCATTTCTTTTTAATGCCCACATTGGGAGACTTGAGACGACACATCACTTTTATTCACATGAAGAACGAGGAAGCAGAAAGCTTCTTTTGCATAAAAAACAGATAGCAAAAATGGTAAAAGCTGTTGAAAAAGATGGTTTTACCGTAGTTCCTCTGCAACTCTATTTTAATGATAGAAATATCGTAAAAATCCAGATTGCCATAGCAAAAGGAAAGCAGCTTCACGACAAAAGAAATGACCTTAAAGAGAAAGATATGAAACGCGATATGGAGCGTTCTATAAAAGATTACTAACTGTATAAAATTAATAAAAAGGTATAAAATGACACTATTTCAAATTATCATGTTAATTGCTTCGGCATTTTTCGCATTTAAAGTTTATGAGCATATTCAGGCACTTCAAGATATTCAGCCTAGATCTGAGGATTCATCTCCATCATCCTTTGATCCTGAGGCATTGATCCAAAAAGCGGATGAAGCATTTGAGGGCGGTGATCTAAAAAGTGCGTTGGCACTCTTTAGAGAAGCAAATGCAAAAGAGCCTCAGGATTCGGAAATTCTTTTTAAAATAGGATATATCGCACAACAACTTGGAGACAATAGCGAAGCATTAAACTATTACAAAGAGGCACTTGAGGGAGATAAGAAAAATGAGTATATTCATAATTCAATCGCAAGCGTTTACCGAGCAGAAGGTGAGTTTGTATCGTCTAAAATGCATCTAAACGCATCTTTGGCAATTAACGATAAAAACGCGATAACATACTATAACTATGGAAATCTTTTGGTAGACATGAAGCACATGGGCGAAGCTAAAGAGATGTACAAAAAAGCGATAGAGTTAAATGAAGATTTTAAAGAGGCAAAAGAAGAGTTAGAAAAGTTAGTATAGGGATAGAGATGAAAATATCAGAAATATATGCATTTTTAGATGCCTTGTCGCCTTTTGCACTTCAAGAGAGTTGGGATAATTCAGGGTTACAAATCGGTGATTTCAATCAAGAGATAGAAAAAATAGTTTTAAGTATAGATGTAGACGAGATGCTTATTGACTCCATGGAGGAGAACAGTTTGTTAATAACGCATCATCCGCTTATTTTCGGAGGTCTTAAGCAGCTTGATTTTAGTAAATATCCGGCAAATTTGATTCGCAAAATGGTACAAAAAAATATCTCAAATATCTCCATGCATACCAATTTTGATAAAACACATCTAAACGAGTATGTTGTAACCGAGATTCTAGGATATGAAATAGCACAAAAAGATGGATTTGTAGCCTACTTTGATATTGATGAAGATTTTGATATTTTCGCTTCTAAAGTAGCATCTGCTTTTTCTCTCCCACATGTAAAATGCGTGAAAAATTCCGGGAGTGTAAAAAGAGTGGCTTTAACAACAGGTTCCGGAGGTTCTTTGATTAAGTCGATAAATGCTGAGTGCTTTTTGACAGGGGATATAAAATACCACGATGCGATGGAAGCAAAAAGTATAAATTTATCACTTATTGACATAGGACATTTTGAGAGCGAACACTTTTTTGCAGAGATTTTGCTTAAACATTTGAAAAATTTAGGTTTAGAAGCTATAATTTCGTCATCAAAAAACCCTTTTACTTATATTTAATAAATCGGTACAACTATTTAATCCAAAAGGAGATTAATGAACTTACATCTAAAACAGCTAATTGACCTATCACATGTAGATAAAGAGATAGATGCTTTCGAGCCGCAAATAGAGGAAGCCAACTATAAACTTGAAGCAGCCCTTGCAAAAAAACAGAGTATCGATTCGGATATCGAAAACTTGACTAAAGAGATTAGAGACGAGGAGATGAAGAAGAAGAAAAACGAGCTTCATCTTGGAGAACTTTCTCAAAAATTGGAAGACAATTCTAAAAAAAGCGGCGAAATCAAGACTGAACGTGAGATGAAATCGCTTCAACTTGAAGAAGAGATCGCAAAAGAACAAGTGAATTTTGCAAATGAAGAGATCGAGAGACTTGAAAGAATTATTGAGTTAAAAACTGCTCAAGCTGAGGCTGCAAAAAAATCTCTAGAGGAGATAGAAGCGAATTTGGCATCTATAAAATCTGAAGTAGATCAGAAGCTTGAAATTATAAACAACTCTCGTCAAGAAGTGTTTATGAAAAAAGAGAAGCTTATCTCTGAAATGAACCAAAAAGGTCTTGCGTTTTATCAAAAAATCCGCAGATGGGCTAAAAATTCAACGGTAGTGCCGGTAGAAGAGCAAGCTTGCATGGGATGCCATATGGTTATCAACGATAAGATTTATGCAGATGTTATAAAAGCTGAAGAGATTACAACTTGTCCACATTGTGGGCGTATTCTCTACATGGAAACTGACAAAGAATAGGCTTGAAGCCTTTTACTCTTTTCTACTTTATCTTAAGCACAGTGCTCTATTTTGTAGCACTGCCGCTTTTGGTCTATCTCTCGTTTAAACAAAAATACAGAGAGTCAATTCCCGCTCGTTTTTTTCTTTTTAACAATCCAAGATTTAAAAACGGCAACGGGGTTTGGTTTCATGTCTGCTCACTCGGTGAAGCAAGAGCATTAAAACCGATTTTGGATCTTTTAGGCGATAAAGATATAAAAATAACAACCATTACGCACACCGGACAAGCAGAAGCAAGAAGATATAATGCAGAGGTTAGATATCTGCCTTATGAGATGTTTCTGCCTTTTTGGGCTAGAGGGCAGGATGTGTTAGTAGTGTTAGAAGCAGAATTTTGGTTTATGCTCTTTAGCGTTTTAAGAGCTAAAGGTACGAGAATTATACTTTTAAATGCTCGTATCTCTGAAAAAAGTGCTAAAAAATATCTTCAATTTGCATGGTTCTACAAAAAAATGCTCTCACATGTAGAGATAATTTACGCTCAAAGTGAAGCTGATAAAAATCGTTTTCTTGCATTGGGTGCCAAAAATATTGAGGTTATCGGAAATATTAAGTTGGCAGGAAAAATCAGCAAAACAAAAGAGTATAAGAAGCCACAAGTTGAGCTAATAGTTGCGGGAAGCACCCATGAGAACGAAGAAGAGAGCGTTTTAAAATCATTTGTGGAGTACAGGAAGCAGAGTGACGCAAAGTTGGCTGTTGTTCCAAGACATCCTGAGAGATTTGAATCAGTTTATGACCTTATGAAAAAGTATGCCGATAAAAATTCTTTGACTATAAGCAGATTCTCACATGACAAAGAGTTTAAGACAGATATGATTTTAGTCGATGCTATGGGCGAGTTGAATAATATTTATGCGATAAGCGATATAGTAATTTTAGGCGGTGCTTTCAGAGATGATGTAGGCGGACACAATCCGCTTGAACCGGCATATTTTGGATGTAAAATAATTACGGGAAAACACTTTTTTCATCAAAAAGAGCTTTTTAAATATGTTCATCATGTTCAATATGTTGAGAGAGATGAAATTCATAAAGCACTTATGAAATGTAAAGAGTTGCCGCCGAGTATGGTTGAAGAAAAAATAAACCTAGAACCTGTGATAAGCAGAATAAAAAATTAAGGAAATAAAAATATTATGGCATTAGAAAAAGCATATAAACTTTTAGCGGCACAAGAGGGAATCTCAAATTCAGAAGCAAAATCAATGATAGATCGCGGTTTGGTATATGCCGCAAATAAAAAAGTAATGATTGCCCGTGGGGATATTGATACAAAAACTCTATTTAAAGTTGAAAAAATAGAGAAGATAAAGCCTATTTTTGAAAATAATGATTTGATTGTCGTTGATAAACCTGCCCATGTAAACTCGGATGAGATAGAGAGACAGTTTAAACCGGCAGTTCTTCTGCATAGACTTGACCGTGAAACAAGCGGAGTATTGATGCTTGTAAAAAATGAAGAGTTTCGCGAAAAAGCTATAGAAGAGTTTAAAAAAGACAGAGTTTATAAAGAGTATATCGCATGGATCGAAGGAATTTTAAGTGAGCCTGTAGACATCGATAAGCCGATACTCACTACTAAAAAAAATAATCGTGCTTCATCAAATGTATCTTCAAAAGGAAAACCTGCAAGAACTGAGGTCTTTCCAGATTTGGTAAGCGGAAACAAGACAAAAGTAAAATGTATTATTCACCATGGAAGAACACATCAGATAAGAACACATCTAAGATATATAGAACACCCGATAGTAGGTGATGAGCAGTACGGCGGAAGACGCGCAAAACGTGTAATGCTTCATGCGCATAAAGTGAGACTTCTTGGTATGGAGTTTGTAGCACCGGAACCGAAGACATTTGTTCATTTTGAATAGTTAAAATGAAATGGCATGTTTACATGTTGAGATGTAGTGATGACACCATATATACAGGCATTACTACGGATTTAAACAGAAGAGTGGAAGAACACAACAGCTCTTTAAAAGGTGCAAAGTATACCCGCACCAGAAGACCCACAGAGTTAATCTACTCTGAGCAGCATGAAGATAAAAGCTCTGCTTCCAAGCGTGAACATGAAATAAAGAAATTCTCAAGAGTCCAAAAATTAGGACTTTTAAAATAGTGCGTATCTTTGTTGACGGAGATGCATTTCCAAATCTTCTCAAAGCAATTCTCTTTCGCCAAATTGAGAGATTAAAAATAGAAACTTTAGTCTTCTCAAACAAGCATATAACAATCGGAAAATCAGATCTTATAAGATATATAATTGTCGAGCAGGGTGCAGATGAAGCGGACAATCAGATAGTAGAAGCGATAGAAGAGGGTGATTTGGTTATTACGGCAGATATTCCACTTGCCGATAGAACTATAAGTAAAAAAGCACATGCCATTGATCATAGAGGTGAACTATACAGCGTAGACAATATCAAGCAATATTTGGCCATGAGAAATCTAATGGAAAAAATAAGAGAGAGCGGTGAGATGACAAAAGGTCCAAAGCCGTTTGACCAAAAAGATGCTCATCAGTTTGCAAATCAGCTTCATAAGTTTTTAACTAAGTATTGCAAAATTTAAAGCAAACTTAAAGTAACTTCCAGCTATAATTCGCCACTTTTTACACCCAATATAATTTAAAAGAGGAGGGTCTCATGTTTGATATATTAACAGATTCATTTACAAATGCTATTAGAAAAATTCGTTTCCATGATGATGAAAAAGCCCTAACTAAAGCTCTAGATGAGTTAAAAAAATCTCTTTTAAAAGCGGATGTAAACCATAAAGTTGTTAAAGATCTGATATTCGGCGTTCAAGCAGAGACTAGAAAAAACGGAATCGGCAAAGACCAGTTTCTGGCTGCGTTAAGAACGGCTCTTTATGAACTATTGGAAATCGGCGGAAACAGAGGCTTTATTTTTGCTTCTAAACCTCCGACCGTTATCTTAATGACCGGACTTCAAGGTTCAGGTAAAACGACTACAACTGGTAAGTTGGCTCTATACTTAAAGAACAAACAGAAAAAAGTCATGGTTGTTGCAGCCGATTTACAGCGTTTGGCAGCAGTTGAGCAACTTCGCCAAATTACAACAAAAATCGAAGTTGAACTTTATGAAGAAGTGAACTCAATTAGTCCTGTGGACGTAGTTCGTGGAGCGCTTAAAAAAGCAAATAGTGGCATTTATGATGTTGTTCTTATAGATACTGCAGGTCGCTTAGCAATAGATAATGAACTTATGGATGAACTTGAAGCTGTTAAAAAAGCAGCAAATCCAAGCGAAATTTTTTATGTTGCAGACTCTCTAACGGGGCAAGATGCTATTAAAACAGCAACTACATTTAAAGAAAAAATTGGGATTGACGGCGTAATTTTAAGTAAATATGACGGTGATTCAAAAGGTGGTGTTGCACTTGGATTGTCATCGCAAGTACAAGTTCCTCTGCGTTTTATCGGTAGCGGCGAGAAGATGGAAGACTTGGAAGTTTTCTTGCCGGATCGTGTCGTAAATCGCCTTATGGGATTTGGAGACATTGAAGGATTAGCTGAGAAAACAGCATCGGCAATTGATGAAAAACAGGCTAAAAAACTTACTTCAAAAATAAAAAAAGGTGAGTTTAACTTCAATGACTTTTTAGAGCAGATGGAAAGTATGAAGAAAATGGGAAGCATGAAATCTTTAATGGGTATGATTCCGGGCATGGGAAATATGTCTAAAGCACTTAAAGATTTTGACCTCGAGAACTCTAGCGAACTTAAAAATATTAAAGCGATGGTCTCTTCTATGACAATGAAAGAGAGAGAAAACCCAGATCTCTTAAACAATTCTCGTAAACTAAGAATTGCCAATGGATGTGGTCTGACTCAGGTAGAGATTAATCGCATGATAAAGCAATTTAAAAATGCCGGTAAAATGGCTAAGAGATTTTCAGGTAAGAACGGTATGAAAGATCTCCAAGCAATGATGGGGCAAATGGGCGGTGCCGGAGCACTTAGAAGATAGCCCAAGCTTCACGAGTATAAATCTATAAACTTTTAGAAGTTTATAGATTTGCATTCAAAATGCAAAATTAAACATATACAGCAAGTTGAAATATGACTTGCGCAGAGAAGGACAAAAAATGGCAACAGTAATTCGCCTAACTAGAATGGGAAGAAAAAAACAACCTTTTTACCGTATTGCGGTAACAGATTCACGCAAAAGAAGAGATGGTGGTTGGATTGAACTAATTGGACATTACAATCCAATGGTAGCAGAAAAAACAATGGTTGTTGATAACGAAAGATTAGATTACTGGTTAAGCGTAGGTGCTAAAATGAGTGATCGCGTTAAAAAGATAACAGGTCGTTAATATGATAGCTGATTTTGTCGCACAATTTGCAAGACTCATAGCATCTTACCCTAGTGATGTAAGAGTTGAGGTAAAAGAGGGCGATGAAGTAACTGAAATTCTGCTCTATGCAAATCAGGCTGATATAGGCAAGCTGATTGGCAAAGAGGGCAAGATGATTGGTGCAATCAAGACAGTTATCTCTGGTTGTAAAGCTAAAGATGGCGTGAGTTACCGTATCAATGTCGAAGCAATTAAGTAAATTGCTTCACATTGCTACAATCGGCAAAACTGTCGGTTTAAAAGGTGATATGAAACTTCATATTCAAAGTGACTTTCCGGAACAGTTTAAAAAAGGATCTTCTTTCTTTATAGATGCAGATGCAAGTTTAACTCTTAGTGAAGTCAATTTAGAAAAAGGTCTTGTCAAAATAGCAGGATGTTGTTCACCTGAAGAAGCTAAAAAATTTACTAACAAAAAGTTATACACAACATTAGAGAGAACAAGAGCAGAATGCCACTTAGAAGATGGCGAACACTTTTGGTTTGATATTGAGGGTTGCAGTGTAGTTGAAGACGGTAAAGTTCTTGGTATTGTTGAAGAGATAGAAAGAATCTCCACTACAAATTATTTAAGTGTAAAAACTGATGAAGCTTTGGTAAAAGAGGGTTTTGCAAAAAGTTTTTTGATACCTTTTAATAAACCTTTTAAGATAAATACTGACATAAAAGAAAAAATCATAACCGTAAGCGGTGCTATGGATATTTTAGAAGCCTCATAATGAAATTTACTTTTGTAACTCTTTTTCAAAATATAGTTGAGGGATATTTTCAAGACTCTATATTAAAAAGAGCGATTGAGAAAAATATTTTACACATAGAGTATGTGAATCCAAGAGACTTTAGTAGCTCGAAACATGGTAAGGTTGATGATACAGCAGTTGGGGGCGGTGCCGGAATGGTAATGAATCCTCAGCCGCTGTATGATGCTTTAAATGATTTAAAAATTAAAAACAGAGATATTCATCTTATTTTTTTAACTCCTGTTGCAAAACCTTTTAGGCAGAATGATGCGAAAAGATTGGCAAAAAAATCCCATATAGCTTTTGTGAGTGGAAGATATGAGGGAATTGATGAAAGAGTTATCGAAACATATGCTGATGAGATCTTTAGTATCGGTGATTATATATTAACTGGTGGAGAGCTGGCTTCTTTAGTTATTTGTGATGCCATTTCTAGAAATGTTGACGGTGTTCTTGGCAATAGTGACTCTTTAACTATGGAGAGTTTTGAAACAAACCTCTTAGAAGCGCCATCCTTTTCAAAACCGGAAAATTATGAAAACAATAGTGTTCCATCAGAATACTTAAAGGGAAATCATAGTAAAATTCGCTCACTAAAATTAGCTCTGTCTGAATGTAAGACTAAATTCTTCAGACCGGAGCAGCTTTTAAAGCATAGAACAAGGAAATCTTATGAGAAATAAGTACATAGAAAACTTTGAAAAAGCGCAAGTAGCTGGAAAAAATATTCCAGATTTTCGTGCTGGTGATACTGTTCGTTTGGCAGTAACAATTACAGAAGGTGACAAAACTCGTGTACAAAATTACGAGGGTGTTTGTATTGCAAAAAGAGGTCAAGGAACTGGTCAAACTATTACAGTTCGTAAAATTGGCGCTAACAGCATAGGAATTGAAAGAATATTCCCACTTTACAGTGACTCAATTAGTGAAATAGCAGTGATTCGTCGCGGTCGTGTTCGTCGTGCCAAACTATTTTATTTACGTGATCTTGCTGGTAAAAAAGCTCGCATCAAAGAACTTAGAAGAAAATAATCTTCTAAGTCTCCTGCCTGAGAGCTTATATCCTTAAAAAAACAATAAAATCTACTTTAAGCGCATATCTAAAAACCCACCAAATACTTTAAAGTAAGTCTCTAGTATAGTAAAATAAAAAATAAGTCATTCTACAGTCTCAATAATAGTTTAAAACTTCTAAAGAATTAATAGTACTTTTTTACTCTAATTGACATAGTCCGTTTACTATAAATAAAATAACCAAGATAGAGATGATATAATATAAAAAAATTTACCATTTTTTTGTTATCTAAAATATATCAACAAGAGGATATAAACAATATGATTTTAATGATTGACAACTATGACAGTTTTACTTATAACATTGTCCAATACTGCAGAGAGTTGGGTGCAGACTTAAAAATAATTAGAAATGATGAGATGAGCGTTGAAGAGATAGAGGCGTTAAAACCTGAAAAAATCATTATCTCTCCGGGTCCTGCATCTCCTGATGAAGCAGGTGTAACTTTAGAAGTGATAAAATATTTCAAAGACAAAGTGCCTATTTTAGGCATATGTTTAGGTCATCAAAGCATTGCGCAGGCATTTGGTGCAAAAGTTGTTCGTGCAAAAAATATGATGCATGGCAAAACATCCATTATGAAACGTACAAAAGAGTGCGACATCTTTAAAGGTATTCCGCAAGAGTTTGTCGCAACTAGATATCACTCTTTGATAGTAGATAAAGAGTCGCTTCCCGATGTGGTCGAGCCGACTGCATACAGCAGTGATGATAATGAGATAATGGCTTTAAAGATTAAAGACAAAGAGATTTACGGAGTTCAATTTCATCCTGAATCTATTATGAGCCAGTACGGACATGAAATAATAGGAAATTTTTTAAAAAAATGAATGTCCGCTACATCTTATTCTTAATCTTAGGATTAGATGCGCTGACGCTTATATTTCAGAGCGGTGAGTTGTCCATATCGTACTATGAAGCGTTGCTAGTGAGCGGTGACTTTTCATTTCTGCAACTATTGATAAAATCTTCAATTTTTATATTCGGACAAAATGATTATGCCTTGCGGCTTCCCATGATTGCACTGCACTTATCTAGTGCAGTATTATTATTTAAAATATCTAAAAAATATCTCAAAGTCGAGAGAAACAGAATCTGGCTGTTGCTGATTTTTATCCTTTTACCGGGAGTAATGAGTTCGGCTATTATTGTAAATAGTGCGGGCTTGATTCTTTTTGCACTTCTATTGTTTGTTTACGTGCAAGAAAATCACTCAATAAAAACAACCTATATTCTGCTTTTTTGTTATATGCTTATTGAAGGCAGTTTCGCTATCTTATTTGTGTCGCTTGCTCTGTTTTATCTCTATAAAAAAGAGAGAAACAATTTTTTATTTAACGCTATACTCTTTTTTGGTTCTCTGCTTCTTTACGGGATAGATACTCATGGCTCTCCAAAAGGTTATTTTATAGACTCTATCGGAATCTATGCAGCCATATTTTCGCCCATAATTTTTATATATATTGTTTATGTGCTTTATAGAAGATACTTGACAAAAGATTTAGATATATTGTGGTTTATAGCTACCGTTGCATTAGTTTTTTCGTTGTTGTTATCGTTTAGACAGCGTATCACTATAGAGTACTTTGCGCCTTATCTGATTTTAGCCCTTCCTTTAGTTGCTCAAACTTTTGAACACTCATATAGAGTTCGCTTAGATCTATTTAGAAAAAAATACAGATGGGTGTTTGTCATATCTTTGGCACTCTTATTTGTAAATAGTTCTGTTATGTTTTTTAACAAATATCTTTACCAAGTAGTAAAAGAACCAAAAAAACACTTTTCATATAATATGCATATTGCAAAAGAGCTATCAAAAGAGTTAAAAAGGAGAGATATTTACTGTGTGAATACAGATAAAAAAATGCAAAAAAGATTAGAATTTTATGGTGTAACCAAATGCAACAATCTTATTTTAAGAGAAAATTCTTTAAATTCTACAAAAACAGATGATGTAACAATAAGTTACATAAATAGAGTGGTTTATAATGCAAGTGTTACTAATTTAAACATCAACTAAATTTATGTGATACTTAATCCTCTTAAAGGCTGCTAGATTTGCATACATGTGATAATATTTTATAAATATTAAAAACAGGGAGTTGCAATGGCTCAAAAAGCGATTAGAGAATTTGACGCAAAGTCAATTTTGGCTAAGCATTGGGATAAATATTTTCCGAATTTCACTTATGCATATGAAACGGTTATGGTTCAAAACGGAACAGAACTAAACAAAGCTGCAAAAGAGAAAAAATGGTTGAAAGATAAAGCATTAGTTGCTAAACCGGATATGTTATTTGGTAAAAGAGGTAAAAACGGCTTAGTTCTTTTTAGAGATTCAAAGCCGGGTGACGTATCTTTGGCAAAAGCGGCATCTTGGATTGATGAGAAATCAAGCTCTAAGCAGTCGGTTTACTTCTCTTTCCACGGTGATACTCCAAGCGGCGAAGCAAAAGTTGATATGTTGACTCATTTTATCGTTGAGCCGTTCACTCCGCACTCTCAAGAGGAAGAGTATTACATCTCTGCTACTTGCGTAGGCGATAACGATGTTCTTTACATGTCTGCGGAGGGCGGTATGGAAGTTGAAGAGAACTGGGATAAAGTTATAGAAGTTGCTTTCCCTATCACTGCAACTGAAGAAGAGATAGAACAAGAGATCAGAAAAAATATTCCAAAAGATGTAGCTGCAAAAGATAAAGAGGCGTTTGCAGAGTTTGCAATCGGATTTTTCAGAGCTTACAGAGAGTTAAACTTCGCATATCTTGAGATCAACCCGTTTGTTCTTCAAGGCAAAAAAGTAGAACTTTTAGATATGGTTGCAAAACTTGACGATACGGCAGGATTTATGATGAGAGACGAGTGGGGCAATGTGGATTTCCCTACATCGTTCGGTATGGAAGAGAAATCTCCTGAAGTTTTAGCTATTGAAGATGCAGACAGTAAATCGGGTGCTTCGTTAAAACTTACGATCTTAAAACCTGAGGCTAGAGTTTGGACTATGGTAGCAGGCGGTGGAGCTTCTGTTGTTTATGCGGATACTATTGCAGATCTTGCAGGTATTGAGGACCTTGCTAACTACGGTGAGTATTCAGGTGGACCGACTACAAGTGAAACGAAATTTTATGCTGAGACTATATTAGATCTTATGACAAGAGACAAAGATGCTAAGGGTAGAGATAAAGTTCTTATCATCGGCGGAGCTATTGCAAACTTTACGGATGTTGCAAAAACATTTACGGGAATTATTCAAGCTTTTGACAACTATGCTGATAAAATGAAAGAAGTCGGTATCAAGATTTATGTAAGACGCGGCGGACCGAACTATGAAAAAGGTCTAAAAGATATTAAAGAAGCTGCTGATAGACTAGGTCTTTATATAGAAGTTTATGGTCCGGAAACACATGTTACGGATATCGTGCGTATGGCACTTACTAAGTAGGGAGAAGAGATGGCACAATTATTTACGAGAGACACACAAGCAATT
>Ga0208246_1000652_pt1 | contig 25631 bp, 24 predicted proteins | sample RifOxyD2_FD_184039 | JGI IMG/M metagenome (GOLD analysis project Ga0208246, IMG submission 184039) | Soil microbial communities from Rifle, Colorado - Rifle Oxygen_injection D2 (SPAdes) | ecosystem: Environmental > Terrestrial > Deep subsurface > Rock core/Sediment | place: Rifle, Colorado... | reverse complement strand
CAAGGGAAAAAGGATTATAAGCAAGTTTATCGAGATCAACTTACATTATTCGACGGACTGGTTTAACGAGCAATGATACCTCGTCAGCTTGCTGCGAGGTAGTTCATTTCTTAAAAAAGATGATTAATCACGGCTTACTTTTTTTTAGGCGACAAAAAATTTTTCAACATCATTTTTCCTCCTTCGGTGGCAAAAGACTCGGGATGGAACTGAATGCCTTGGATCGGAAATTCGCGATGGCGTAGGCCCATGATCTCGCTGGAGGGATCCCTCGACTGCGCTCGGGATGACACAAACGAATCTTGTGACTGCGCTCGGGATGACAGAGAAGTAGCGTCATTTTCCAGTGTCCAGGCTGTCACTTCTAAACATTTTGGTAAACTCTTTGGATCAACTACCAGTGAATGATAGCGCATCACTTCCAGTGGTTTAGGGAGCCCGCAAAAAATTCCTTGGCCATCATGTTCAATCAAACTAGTTTTTCCGTGCATCGGTAGTTTCGCGCGAATCACGTGGCCGCCGTAATAGTGGGCTAGCCCTTGCATACCCAGACAGACGCCTAAGACTGGCGTCTCACGTCCAATCACCGTCAAAACTTCGCCACAAATGCCAAAGTATTTGGGATTATCCGGACTGCCTGGACCAGGTGAGATGATGATACGGTCGTATTTGGCCCGCTTGATGTCAGAAACGGTGATTTCATTATTGCGTTTGACGATTATTTGCATAGATTCCCGCTTTCGCGGGAATGACAACGGAGAATGTAGCGATCGCTCATCGTTGCCAGATTGCATAATTTCTCCAACATATTGGTAGAGGTTGTAAGTGAAGGAGTCGAAGTTGTCTAAGATTAAAACTTTCACAGATAATTTTGGTTATTTAGTTAACGGGTTAATGAGTTAACGGGTTTTTTTCTAACTCGTTAACCCGTGAACCCGTTAACTGAGTAACTGATTCATTAACTCGTTAACTTATTAACCCATTACTTTCTCCATCGCCGCGCCTTTGCGTTTGATTTCCCGATACTCATTTTCCGCCGTTGAATCATACACAATCCCGCTGCCATTTTGCATAAAAGCATAATCACCATCAATAAATAAACTGCGGATCGGAATCGCGAAAGTGGCGTCGCCGTTCCAGCCAAAATGCCCGAGCGCCCCGCCGTATGGGCCGCGGCCGTCCGGTTCTAAGCGGTCAATAATTTTAATTGATTCGATTTTGGGCGCGCCGGTTAAAGTTCCGGCCGGAAAATTGCTGGCCAGCGCCGAAAACATATCTTCCCCAGGAGCCATAATGCCGGTGATTTCTGAGGAAATGTGTTGAACATGGCTAAAGCGCTTGATGTCGCAAAGCCGCCGGACTTTAACCGTGCCAAAGCGCGATACGCGTCCTAAATCATTGCGGTGCAAATCAACCAACATATTGTGCTCAGCGATTTCTTTGGGGTTGTTCAGTAATTCTCTGGCCAGTTTTTGATCTTCAGCGGCGGTTTTGCCGCGCGCCGCAGTGCCGGCCAAGGGAAAAGTTTCCAGCTCGCGTTCGCGTACGCGGAATAAAAGTTCCGGGCTGGCGCCGATGATTTTTTTCGCGCCAAATTTCAGAAAGTACATATGCGGCGAAGGATTGATTTTCCGCAGGCGCTCGTAAATTTTTAGCGGCTCGCCCTGGATTTGATACTCGGTTTTAAAACCGATGACGCACTGGAAGGTGTTGCCGGCGCGGATTTCGTCTTTTACTGCCGTGACCATTTTAGCATGCTGTTTTTTAGTTATCGTGTCGCCAAGTGATTTAATTTTCAATTTCCAATTTTCAATTTCCAATTTTTGTATTTTATTAATCAGTGCAGAACGGTCATTTTTATAATAAAAGTAAGATATTGCGCCAGTCATTTTATCAAGGATCAAGCCATCAGTGTAAACGCCGAACAAAAATTGCGGGAATCGCGGATGCGTTTTGATTTTTAGAGTCGGTTCAAAATAATTGATGGCATCATACCCCAAGTAACCCACCAAACCGCCGCCATAAGCGCGGGCGATGATGTTTTGAGGGGTGATTTTTTTTAAAGCGTCGTATGGATTAGCAACCGTGCTGGTTTTTTGATTGATTTTTAGAGTCTGCCCTTGGGCGCTCAAAATCATTTCCGGATCAAAACCGATAATCGAATATCGTGCCAGTTCGCCTTCCGGGCCCAGGGACTCCAATAAAAAACAGGTTTCAAAATGCTGGTTGATTTTTTGGAACAGCCCAAAAAAGTCGATGTCTTCGGCGAATTTTAGATAGTTGGGTTTTGACGGCAATTGTAATTTCTGTTTGCCCATGTTAAGCGTTCAAAAATTGGTGTTAGTCTTAGCTGATTTAGTTACCCGGTTAACGAGTTAACGGGTTAACGAGTTATCGGTATTGTCGTCTAACTCGTTAACTCTTTAACCCGTTAACCAGTGAACCGACTCAACCAAAAACCCCGTCCTCTGGATTACAGCAAAAAACTGCAATCAAAGGACGAGGTTAAAAATATCGCTTATCCTCGCGGTGCCACCTTTGTTTATGAGGGCATTACTGCCATCAACTTTATATCCAGCCATCACTGGACTTGTTTGATTACCGCCAAACAGCGGTCGGGCATTTCTTCCCGAAAGCCCTTCCTAGCTTGCGCGTAGAAGGATCAAGCGCCAATTCCCCTCGACTTTGCTCGGGGCACTTGATTTATCGTGATTTTATGATAATCCATCACCCAAAATTTGTCAAATTTAACAAACTCGGTTGTTTAGTTAACGGGTTAACGAGTTAATGGGTTGACTTCCATCCCTTATTAAAAAAAAGTGACCACCGACCGAACAAGAGTTGTTGTTCTAGCGGGTGGTCGAAAAATTAACAGGATTAACAGGTGACTTAGGCATAAGTGAAGTAGTAACCATGTGTGGCAAAGATCTTGTAGCATTTATTGTTGACATGGAACCGCGCATCCGCGTCGCGGTCTACGGGGTCAACTACGGTAATGCTTTTTTCGGAAATAGTGGCGGTTACGCCAGGGATTTCCTCACGGATTTGTTTGGCCATAGTTTCCAAATCTGTTTCGGGGGCATCATTTAAAAACATGAATTTTTTTGAGAACATTATGCTGCCTCCTTTTTGTTTGATTTAGTCTTGACGAGGAAAATAATCGCCGTAAGTAGGCACAATCCGCCAAAAGTTGAAAAGGTAATGTCCCACGTTTCTGACGTTGCGCCGCCAATTATGCCGGTAGAAGTAATGCCGTGTTTTTCTAACAAATTGATAATTCCACCGCCGGCGCAGAATATACCGACAATTAATAAAGAAAAAAACACGATAATCTTATGGTCAGTCCAGACTGAGCTCATCTTTTTCTCCTTTGTGTTGATGTTAGTTGTCAAAAAATTTGCCGCCACTTTGGTTAAAATAGATTAGCTAAAGTGGCGCAAATACTGCTGGTGGGTTAGGGTTTAGGGTTGGACTAACAGGTTTGCCTCGCCGATGACCGGTTGGAGTTTGTCTCGCCATTCTTCGGCTTGCTTTTTGTCGGTTGTTTTTTTCAGGACAGCAGAATGGTTTTTAGCAACGAAAAACGCGTTTGTTGCATTTTTTTCCGGCATTTCGAGTACGTCATATAGTGCTTTTGCCCATTCTTTTTTATACCAATCGCTGGGAGCTCTTAGCAGTAATGACTCGTAAACAGATATTTTTTGCTTGCGACAGTTCGCGATTTCGAATCAGTTTTACTGATTGTTCGGCTACGCTTTATGCCGAGTTTTTTAAAACAAGCCCGTTTCCGTTTTCGGTTTGCTTTGCCTTTTTTTGTTGTCAAAATACTCTTTTTCACGTTATTCACCTCCTTAAATAAACTAGACGTGTATTTGTATCAGCAGTAACTATAAACTACTAGAAAAGAGGGGAGATGTCAAATTTTGGACTCGGTTGTTTAGTTAACGGGTTAACGAGTTGGAAAGGGAGTCAATTTTTGATTTTTGATTTTTATTAAATTTTTAATTAATTAATTTTTAAACTACTGTTTTGGGTTTATTTGTTGTTTGTCATCCCGACCGAGGCCGACGGCCCTCGGCCGAGTGGAGGGATCCCTCGACAGGCTCGGGATGACTAAGATGGATGCCTCTCGTTTATATTTATCCAATAAAAAATCCCCCGATTTACGGAGGATTTTGAGTGGTGTTGCTTCTAGATTTATTCGCAGCCAACGTCGGCTCGGCAAGCGTCTGGATCTTGTGCTTGGACGCAGGCGGCGCAGGCGGTGTCTTTGATCTGCTGTATTTGCTCTGGGCTGGGGGCGTTATTTAGCAATTCTTTCAAGGGGTCGGTGCCAGAAGTTCCGGCACCAGCTGGCGGTTGATTCATATCTTCTTCGGTAAAGGTTACGTTGGCCGGAGGTTCGAAGAGTGATTTATCAACAGTCCAGCGGGTGCATTTAAAAGTATAGTCTTTTTCGCTCGGTTCGGTTGGCGTGGGTTGTAGCGGTACGTCTTTGTATTTATCGGCGAATTCTTTGAGCGAAGCTTCAAAAGCTTTGGTGCTGGTTTTTGTGCCGGTTGTTTCTCCTTCGGTCCAGTTATACATCCACTCCGGGTCAAAAATATTGTTTGTTTGTCGATTCAACGGGATATCGCCGCTGGCTTTAAGGACTACTTTTTGGCGGGCCAGATTTTTGGTGACATAGGCAGTGCCGGTCATGCTAAATTTTTCGTCGCCGGATTTAAAGACGCATTTCATCGGGGTGCCGCGGGCAATAAGGTCTTGAATTGAACCGGTGATTTCTTCTTCGGCTCCATCAGCGATTTCGGCAATTGGCGCGGCCGGAGTTGGTGCGTCCGCGGTTTCGCTTGTCGTGTCGTCTGAGCTTTCGGTGGCGTCGCCAGCAGTGTCAGTTGTTTCCTGGTTAATTTGCTTTGGCTTGAACAGGCTACAGCCGCCTAAGATCACGAGGCTTGTTGCGAGTAAAAAAACGGTGATTATTTTTTTGGGCATAGTACGAAATTTTCAATTTACAATTTTCAATTTTCAAACCTGAATGCACGATATTTTGTATTACAAATTGTTTTTTTTATTTAGTTATAGGATTTACGCGTTTGGTGTCATTCCCGACCTGATCGGGAATCTATGGCTTATTTAATAGATAAATTAAATACTGGATTCCCGCTTTCGCGGGAATGACAAAATACGTTAAAATTGAATTTTGAGTTATACTTGTGTCGCCTTCAATTTAAGCGTAATATAACTTAAATTTATCTAGGCGTCAAAGCACCCTTGGATTCTTTAACATTCCACCATAATAATACTGAAAGCAGTCCGATCGAAAGTAAAATCGAAATTACCACAATCCAAATTACTGCTCCGGCCGTATCAACCAACGGTACGTCGCGGCCGTTGACCAGCTCGTCATTATCCGCTTGCCGCGGGAAGAGATCATCAGTCATATCTTCTTGTCGCATACTATTCGTCAATTTAGTCAGAAAATATTTTTTGCCGGCTGGTTTAATCAACGGATCGCCCTGCAAATCCCGGCCTAAATCCGCAATTGTTTTTCCTCGAACCCAACCGGCATAAGGCGTGCTAAATCCAGGCAAGTTCATTCGATGCGTGGCAATCACATAGAGTTCAATCGGAACATACTGGTTTTGATTATAATTTGTGACTGGCGGCGGGGTTGGCATATTTGACGAAAGCAGGGTGCGGGAATGGCCGTTGGCTTCCTGATAATTGATATCCATATACAGATTGCCTTCAAAAGGAATCGTCAAAAGTGGCGGCTGAAGCGAGGAATAGTTCCATAGTTTAATTTCGTCAAAAGCAATCCCGACGTTGTTGATTCGCGTTTCCGTTTCGCCAATTATGACATGGCAACGATTACAGAGCGAGTGCGTCGGCGATACTAATGTTTCTTGAGTAGGATTGCGGTAGTCGATCAGCTTGAAGGGAACATCATTCAAATAAAGATAGGGCGCGGTACCTGTTTGGGCGGTAATCTTTAAATTATTCCATTCGGAATTCAATGCGGCTTTAACCGCGGGGCCGGACTCGGTCGAAAATTCCTGCCCGCCGATAATTACCGCGAATCCAAAACTGCTGAAGTTGACGCTCATTGTTCCCTCTATGTTGATCAGTCGGTAATAGTCGTCATTAATCGGTGAGTCTGTTTTAAAAGCCAAGGACAACGTAAAATTATTCAATGGATTGTACGGGCCAACAGTCTGAAACTCGCCAGACAAGGTAACATTGGGCGGCAAATGGACCGCCTGGCCGAGGGTGCCGTCAACAAAACTTATTTCATTTGTTGACTGTGCGACTGCCTCTGGTTTGATGCTGGAAATTTTTAGCGGGAAAACCAGATTTTTCGTTCGGAAGACGATTTTTAAAGGCGTGGCACTGCCGTCTTCCAAGTCCAAATTAACGCGCTCTGATCCCTGGGCAGTGGTATCAATTTTTACTGCCACAAAATACCAGTTGTTTTGGATGTAGTCGTTTAATATATAGGCTTCTTTTTCCGGGAAATTGTAATTATTTTCTTTTAACCATTTAGCGAGCGCTTGAGCGTCGGTGGCTTCCAGAATGTCAATATTATAGTAATCGATCTTTTTGGTTTCCAGAACCGTTACTGACTGTATCTTGTCAGAGCTACTTCCCAACATCATCGGCATTTCGATATCACGGCTGTAACTTACGCCGGTAATTTCCTGCAATTTGGTAAACACCTCGGCACTGGCTTTTTCCACCTCCGGGATAGTTGGCGTGGGGATTACCCAGCCGAAGTCGGTGGCGTTGCCGCGGAAGGTGGTGGAAAGGATCAAGGTTTCCAGTTCGTTTTCAAAATAAATGGCCGCTTCCTGGCGCGTTTCCTGCAGGTAAATGTTTGGCTCTGGCCGGATAAATACCATGCCGTCGGCGCGGGCGGCTAGCGGCGTCAGAATCAAAGATAAAATTGTTAGGGTGTAGAGGAGTTTTTTGGGCATAAACATTTTGGTAATTGTCATTCCGAGCGACCCCGAGCAGGTTCGAGGGGGAGTCGAGGAATCTCTATCACCTTAAACAAGGGATCCCACCCAAAGGGTGATCAGCCTCTAGCTGGCCTCGACAAGCTCGGGATGACAAATTAGCGTTTTGACATTTGAGTTGGTTAAAGCGTTTAATTTATTTCTGCAGATATATTTTGTAATATTGCTTCTCGTCATATTTAAGCGGCAGATCAGGCCAGGCGACGCGGGCGGTAAAACCAGGGGAGCTGGCGGTAAAAGCGCTGGTGGCGCTAATCAATTGCGCGCCATCATCATAAATAAAAATTAGTTGATCGCTCTCCTTAGCGCCTGTTGGCAGACTGCTCCAGACGTAATTGATGATTTTTTGATTGCCCTCCGGCACCCAGCCACCGATCGCCGCCAAACTTTGCAGTGAAAGCGGTTGGCCGCTGGTGGCCGGCGGCGAGGCATCAATCGTCGAAAAAGTGGCCGCAATCAGCGAGAGAGTCTCAGTTGCTTGATCAACAATTGCTGGATCAATCGCCATGTTGGTTTTGTCCGGTGAGAGCGGGGAGCAGAGGTTAACCAGATAGCGCGCGACGGGCACAGTCAGACAGACATCCTTGGTAATTAAACGGCCGTCCAAATCTTTATAATCAACGGCATAAATCAAACCAGAGCCTGCATTTTGGGCAGTAGGGTTGGCTTTTTTTAACTGAGCTAGCTTTTCCGTTACCGCGGAATTATTAAAAACTAAAGTCATTCGCCAGCTGGAATTTTTGTTGGCAATAAAGTTAGCTTGTTGGGTGTAAGGAGCATCATTTTCTTCAATTTTCCAATCCTTGGGATGGCGAAATTCAAAGCCATAAGCGTTTTGATACAATGTCCAGCCGACAGTTGTTGGTTTAGGTAAATCGTCAGAAATCGGCGGCGCCACATTTTTTACCGGTGTTGGCGTTGTCGGTTTGGACGCCAGGAACCGGCTTAAAATTAATAGCCCTAAAGCGACGAGGATCACAATCAGCACAAACCAGATTTTTGGTTTTGGTGGATTGTTGGTTGATGAGGTATTTGGCATAATATTTTTTTTTAATTCGTCACCATTCGGGACAAACATTCGTTTCTAACCTCGCTAAAATAGATGCGATTACAAACTGTGGGCGAGTCCAGTTTGATGCCGACGTCTTTGAGGCACAAATCTTGGTCTTCCTGCGGGTAGCTGCCTTCCGGCTCAAGAGTTTCGCACAGGTCTGGATTTAGGCTCGCCAGTGCTACCTGGCTTAAACAGTTGTTACCGTCAAACTTAACATTTTTACAAACTTCGGTGTTCTTTTCTTTAACCGCGATTTTGATAAAACAGCTAGCGCGATTTTCTAACGTTGAATAAGCGTCGCAGTCTTTTAAGTTCAGCGGGTCATTGGTCGTAAATTTAGCGTCAGTAATGCCGCAGGGAAGCGCGTTATTATTGAGAGCTGAATTCGTCAGACAAGTGTTGAGTTCTTTTATTTCTGTAACTAGCTCCTGCAATTCCGGCGGCGGGCAATAACCAAGCGAAGAGATTTTTGCGTTATCAAAACCCCAATAGAAATGCAGGGCATAAGCAGTTGAGCCGAGCGCGGGATCTTTCAAACAATCAGGCGGATAATTGTAAACACTTTTTAAGGCCGGGATATTAAGGCTGGGAATCAAATTTTGCAGGGTGGTGGTAGCATCATCATTTAACTGGCCGGTATAAGCACCTTGACTGCTATCGTTAAGCTCAATCATTTTATTTCTCAGACTAATAATGGTCTCAATATGGGTCGCGGTTTCGTCACTACTGTAACTTTCCAGATCAATTGTATTTACCGATGTTACTTGGGGCAGTGGCGGCGGCAAATCGCTCAATTTAAAACCGAAATTACTCACGAGCGCGCGGGCGTTAGTTTCGTCAGCCTCCAGATAGAGGGTGTCGCCGCGCGGACAAGTGCAAGCGGCACAGACGCCAATGTCCGATGGATACTCGCGCAAGACAGCGCTTTTGACGCCAATGTTTTGTTTGGCAAAATAGTCAATAATAATTTTATCTTCTTGATAATAGGGAAAGCCGTTTACTGGCTCAACATCTTGCATCTTGACCCAATCTTGTTCCCATGGATTTCCGCCGCACTGCACTGGATCAATTTTTAGCCAGAGAGTTTGTCCGGAGGTCGGGGCGACCGGATTTTCGACAGGCGCTTTTTGGTCCAGAGATTGTTCCAGCAAACGCGCTTGGAGTTGGCGAATTTGCTGTGATAAATCAATGATTTGATTTTGTAGTTGATTGATCTGTGCGGCCGCAAAGCTATTTTCCTGTTGGGAAGCCAGAGATTGTAGAAGAAAGCCCATGGCTGTTCCGGACAAAAAAATCAATATCAAAATCATCACGCGGGATAGTTTGATTTTTGACGGCGTGCGAGGCGGAGGTGTTGGTTTGTCAGGTTGATCGGGCATGATTTAAAAAGTATCAAGTAGTAAGTATAAAGTATTAAGTATCAAAATATAGGCTTTACGTGTTTAATGACGAGACTTACAATTTTGTCATCAATGTTTTTCCTCAATCATTTCGATTTCCATTTTCAGGCCTTTGCCGGCGGCGGCCAGAGCGTTGTAAAGTACGGCAATCAGGGCGCCTAGAGCGAGTGCTCCCAAGAAAACCAGCGCCAAAATTCCCAACCAGCCGAGAATGGAGTTTGCCCGAAAGATATCACCTAGAACGTAAGAAGAGCGCTGAAAGAAGTCTGTCTCTACCACGATTATCGTACCGAAAAAGATGACGCTACCAGTTACATAGAAGAGAGATATCATGATAGCGGTTACAATGGCCGAACTGAAGATACCAATTTTTTTGAGATAGTACATAATAAAAAAATTTTAAATTTTAAATTTTAAATTTTAAAATTAAGGTAATACTATTTTAGGTTAGGGTTGGCTTGTCCTTCAGTAGTTTTTAAGCGGAGGAGGATGGGTTGAGTTCGGAGCGCGAGTGGAGCCGCTTTTGAATCAAAATTATCAGAGTCGTAAACATGGCGATCAAAATGCCCAGGACAAAATAAACGCCCGCGGTTTTGTAATGGCTGATCATGTAAATGCCCAGTTCTCCTAAAAGATGAATCATCATCCAAAAAGCGAAAAACAGGTACGCCCAGGAAATTATTTGATACGGGCTGGAGCGACGTTTAAAACGGAGAAAATAGTAGAACAAAAATGACAAAAGAAAGATCGGGATGATTATAGCCGTATGCAACAGCAGGCGATAAGTTTCGTAGTCTTTGGTGGAATAGGTGGGTTCGATGAAAGTGCCGTCAGCGCTGATCGTTTTCGCGTTAGCGGTCGGAATTAGCTCTTGCATCAAGCCCTGAGGCGCCAGGCCAAAGCGGTCGTAAGCCGGATTAAAGTAGCGGTTGATATCATAAAGAATGCGTTCGCCTAAAATAATCAGCACGATCGTGAGAACAATCGTCAAAAGCACGCTGAGTACCGAGATGCGGTGTTTGGGCAACGCCGAAAGCGGTGCGGTACCCGGCATCTGCGGAAGAATATTTTTGGGCATAGGATATTAAAAGCCAAATGATAAACCTCAGATGACGGTTTAGTCATAAGAATTTAGTCATTGGCGCTTTTAATTATTTAGTTTAGAGCATTATACCATAATTGGCGCTTTTGCATAAGAGTTGTCAGCACAGGTGATTTTTTGTAAGATGAAGATAGTACGAAATTTTTATGTCCTTAACGCGCCAGTTGGCTCATAATACAATTTATCAGTTTGCCGGGAAAATAATCGGTACGGTTTTGGCGTTGATCGCCTCAGCGCAGTTATTCCGTTATCTGGCGCCGGCCGCATACGGCGAGTTCCACATCGCTTTTACTTTTGTGCAAATGACCGGCGTGATTGCGGATTTGGGGCTTTATCTGATTGTCTTAAACGATATTAACCGGCCGGATCGCGACCATCATTACGTCATCAGCCAAAATTTTATCTGCCGCTTTTATTTAAATCTGATTTATCTGGCTGGCATGGCGCTATTGGCGCTCATTTTACCTTATGAGGCGGCAGTTCGCTGGGGAATTTTTTTAATGTCGTTTTGCAATGTTTTTTTGTGGTTCAGCCAAATTATTCAAACCGTTTTCCAAAAGCGTTTTACCACTTATTACGCGGCAATCGCCGAAATCATCGGCCGCGGCGCACTCTTGCTCAGCACATTGCTCCTAATTTATTTCCACGCCTCGCTATTGCCTTTAACGCTGACGGTGGTGATCGGCAATTTTGTAACGTTCGGCCTGACGTGGTATTTTTCCCGCAAATACTTAACGTTCAGTTGGAAACCAGACCCAGTCTACATCAAAGAAGTTTTGCGGCGCACCTGGCCGGTCGCGGTTTCCATCTGGTTTAGCTTGATTTATTTTAAAGCCGACACCATCATTTTATCGCTTTTCCGTTCAACTTATGAGGTTGGGATTTACGGTATGCCGTATCGGATTTTGGAAACTCTGGTCACTTTACCTTTGATGTTTATGGGACTTTTGATGCCGCTCTTAAGCCAAGCGTTTACTGTTGGAGATCAGCCACGATTTAAATCATATCTGCAAAAAGGTTTTGATGTACTCGCTTTGATGGCAGTGCCTTTGTTTTTCGGCGCTTTGCCTCTGGCGCGGCAATTGGTTTTGCTTTTGGCCGGCAAAGATTTTTTGCAATCAGTGCCGCTGTTGCAGATTTTGATGTTGGGCGTGGTGATGATGTATCTGGCCGCGCTTTTTGGCCACGCGGTCGTGGCGCTTGGCGCGCAGAAAGCGATGATTAAGTATTATTTGGGAGTGGCAGGGGTGATGCTGGTGCTATATTTAGTCTTGATTCCGCGATATTCTTACTGGGCCGCGGCCTGGCTCACGGTTGTTGCGGAAACGGCTGTTCTGCTATCAACAATGGCCGTTGTCTACGCCCGCTCCAAATTTTTTCCAAGTGTAGCGGTCTTGGGCAAAGCAGTGGTATCTGCTATAATAATGGCAAGCGTCTTGTATCCTATCCGGCACCTGACGTTATTTTTAACTCTGCCTTTGGGAGCGATCATTTATTTCGGGCTGATGTATCTGATTGGCGGCGTTAAAAAGGAGTTGGTGAGGGAGATTATCAGATAAAAGTAAGAGTTAAAGATTTATGATTTACGATTTAAGATTTAAGATTGATGATCCATCCAGTATCGACAATATTTCTTTTGTAATCGTAAATCTTAAATCATAAATCGTGAATCAAGATTTTTGCACAATATGAAGAAATATTTTATTATTTTTTTTCTGTTTTTATTTTTAATACCGGCCGCGGCCCTGGCTTTTGATTATAATCCCAACAACATCATCAGCGATTTTGAACTCAAAGACAAGAACGCGATGTCCTTAAGCGCGATTCAATCATTTTTGGAGGCGCACGACAGTGTCTTGGCTGATTTAACTTTTGATGTTAACGGCGCGACCCAAACCGCGGCGCAGATTATTTATAATTCCGCCCAAGAGCACATCATCAGTCCAAAATTTATTTTAACCAAGTTGGATCAAGAACAATGTCTGATCCGCAGTTGCAGTTATCTGTCTGATCCCAAGAGATTGCAAAAAGCTTTGGACTGGGCTTGCGGTTTCGGAGTTTGCACTGGTTGTGATTTAAACAGCCCGCAGGTTCTAAAATACAAGGGTTTTGCCAAGCAAGTGGATGCCGTGGCTGGCGTGCAAAATGATTATATTTTAAAAGTTAATTTATCCTATATCTTTGGCACCGGGGACACCTTTACCACCAAAGACGGTTACCAAATCACCCCGGAAAATCAGGCGACCGCGAATTTGTATACTTACACGCCCTATCGCGGCGGTCCGGAGGGTATCGGCGGAAATTATTTGTTTGCCAAGCTTTGGGAGCAGTATTGGGGGAACCAGAATTATCCGGACGGTACGGTTTTGCGGGATGATGATGGCGGTTATTGGTTGCTCGACGGCGGCGTTAGGCGGCGTTACGGCACCCAGACCGCGTTTCTTTCGTTCCATAACCCGGAAGATGCGGTCCCAGTTGGAGATACAGTGTTAACGAGTTATACCGAGGGTGCGGCAATTCAATTCCCAAATTATTCGTTGGTGCGCGATGAAAACGGCGATATTTATTTGCTGGTTGATGATCGCAAGCGCAAAATCGAGGATGCCGAGACTTTCCGCAAGCTGGGTTTTAATCCTGAGGAAGTGGAGAATGTTTCTTCGGCGCAAATTGCTTTCTATCGCAATGCCGTGCCGATTACCAGCAGTGCCATTTATCCGCAAGGCGCGTTGTTCCAGGAAGAGGGCGGCGGTCAAATTTACTGGGTGCAAAACGGTTTTAAATATAAAGTAGCGACCGAGGTTTTGGCCATAAATTATGGCGGTTTAACCCCGATGCCTGCTCCGGCCGCAGAACTGGCAAATTATTTTGACGGCGGCAACCAGAAAGTTAAAGACGGCAAGCTCTTAAAGTCGCCGGATGGTTTGATTTATTTTGTTTCCAAAGGCGCGTTACGGCTGATCCCGACCCCCAGTGATTTTGTGTCTTTGTTTGGCGACAACAAATGGGACACGATTAAGCAGGTTTCGCAGGACGTGATTAACCTGCACGCAATCGGCGAGCCACTTAAGGCATCGGCTTACGAACGAAATTCTGGCCAGGCAGCGGCGAATAATCCGGCGCCGACGCCTCCAACACCGATAGTTTACAAGACGCTGTGGGTGGCCTCGGAAGTGCCGCCGGTTTTCTTGACGACGAAAAGTTATTCAGTCAAATTGACGTTTAAAAATAAAGGATCAGACAGTTGGCCAGCTGGCGGGGTCTACGCAAAATTAGAGAGTTTTGGCTCAACGGCTAAACTGCCGGACGCGATTCCGGTCGGAATAAACGCGATTTTTAATTTTTCGCTCCAGCTGACGACTGCCGGCAAGCAGACGCTTGTTTTCAAAGTGTACACTAAAGACGGCCAATACATTGCCGGCAGTATGTATCAAACCGAGGTGTCGGTTATCGCGCCGGTTTATCAAGCCGAAATCGTTAAATCAAATTTACCGGTGGCGGTTAAAAATAAGTGGTCACGCGTTAACATCACCATCACTCTCAAAAATACCGGCCGCGAGGTTTGGACGCGGCGCAAAACTGGTTTAAAATTATTGACTGGCACTAACGGTATCAGTCCTTTTTATGATTCCAGCGACTGGGTGAGCAAAGACGTGGCGGCCGTCGCGTTACAGCCGGCTCAAACCCAAATCAAGCCCGGGGAGTCGGCAGTATTTCAATTTACTTTAAAGACCAAAGGGTTAGCTAAAGGCGTCTATCCTTTTCGCTTGTCGCTTTGGATGAGCGATAAAAACGAGCTGATTTACCTAAACAACAATGATTTTTACACGGGGGAGATTAGGGTGGACGAGTAGGGGGGAGACTAAATTTTCAATTTTCAATTTACAATTTTCAAAGGCTGCCTTGTGCCATGCCGAATTTCGTGGCTTAACTCGCAGCTTATTTTTTTTAGGTTTTTCGTTTAAAAATTCAGTCATTAAAAATTTAATAAAAATTAAAAATTATAAATTAAAAATTGGGACTCTGATTGATTTATTCGGGTATATGTTTTAGTATAAAGGGAGTATTAGTCTTGTCATTCCTGCGAAGGCAGGAATCTATATAATAGTAATCAATAGACATAAATTTATTACCATGGAGAGGTGCCAGAGAGGCTGAATGGGCCGCTCTCGAAAAGCGGTATCCCGATTCCTCGGGATCGTGGGTTCAAATCCCACCCTCTCCGCCAGATTACTAAGTTTGAATCCCGGTAAAAAATATGCAGTTTCCAAATGATTTCAAAAACAAGATTATCTGCGGGGATGCCGTGGAAATAATGAAACAAATACCGGATTGTTCGGTTGATTTAATCGTGACCTCGCCTCCATACAATCTTAAAAATTCTACCGGCAATGGAATGAAAGACGGTCGTGGTGGAAAATGGGCGAACGCCGCTCTTCAAAAGGGATATTCGCATTACAACGATAACATGCCGCACAAAGAATATGTAAATTGGCAAAGGAATTGTCTAACTGAAATGATGCGTTTAATTCCCGAGAATGGTGCAATTTTTTATAATCACAAATGGCGTGTCCAAGGTGGTTTGTTGCAAGATCGTCAAGATATTGTTTGTGGTTTTCCAGTTCGCCAAATTGTAATATGGAAGCGCGCCGGTGGCCTAAATTTTAATGTTGGTTATTTTTTGCCGACCTATGAGGTAATTTATCTTATTGCAAAACCAAAATTTAAACTAGTAAAAAAGGCAAACGCCTATGGCGATATTTGGGAAGTTTCGCAAGAAATGAAAAATGGTCACCCTGCACCTTTCCCTGTCAAACTGATCGATAAAATTATTTCCTCAACGAATGCAAAAGTTGTTTTGGATCCTTTTATGGGCTCTGGAACAACGGCAATTTCAGCAATAAATTTTAAGCGAGATTATATCGGGATTGATATTTCTCCAGATTATTGCGAATCAGCAAAAAAAAGGATTAAACAACACCAATCGAGGGTTAAATTATTATAAACATGGCAAAACCAATTATTTATTCAAAGCCGGCTTTAATAGCAAAACTTAAAGAAATTTCCGCAACGGGTTTTATTCAAAATACGAGAAAAGGCAATCATGGCGGTATCGGCAATGCATTGGAGACCTTGCTTGGTATTAAGGAAAATAATTTACCGATCCCAAATGCTTCTGAATGGGAATTAAAAGCACAACGCCTAAATTCAACATCACTCACAACACTTTTTCATATCGAGCCATCGCCGCGTGCCATTCGTTTTGTGCCGCAAGTGCTTTTGCCTAAATACGGATGGGCGCATCAAGAAGCAGGTAAGAAATATTTGAAAGGCGAAATGAGTTTTCGTCAAACAATTAATGGGCAATCGCCTAGCGATCGTGGTTTCAAGGTTATGATTGATCGAAAGGAGCGAAAGATTTTAATTTCATTTGATGCCAAGTGTGTTGCCCCACGACATAAAAATTGGGTTAAGTCAGTTAAAAAGCGTATTGGTTTGGGCCAACTCGATCCCCAGCCGTATTGGGGTTTTGCCGATTTAGAACATATAGACATCACATTTCAAAAAGCTATTAAGAATGATATAATAAGGGCATGAAACGTTGCCCAAAATTTACAAACAATCAAATAGTACAACTTCAAGGGGTTATTAAAGACAAGAAGCATTCATCAAGAGAGACCCGCCGAGCTCAAGCAATCATTATGCTTGATGCCGAGGCCGATCTCGCTATGATTAACATTTTAACAGGATTTAAGCGTGAGTATGTATTTCGTATACGAAAAAACTATCTGGAACTGGGATTGAAAGCCTTAGTAGACAAACAGAAGAAAAAACTGAAAGAATTGCTTACCAAGACGCAACGAGAAGAACTAATTAAAACAATTAAGGGGGAAACCCCCAATGAATGCGATCGCTGTTACAACAGCGATTACTGGACAACAGGCATCGTGGCAGAATATATCAAGCGGACATACGATGTTGAATACAAATCAAAGACATCGTTTTATGTTATCTTTCGCCAAGCAAAGTTCAGCTATCATAAGCCAGGGAGAGAATACGAAAGACGAGATGAGCAAGAAGTGCAGGAATGGCGAAAGCAAGCCCAAAAAAGGATAAAACAAGCGTGGGAGGAAGAGGATACGGTAATTTTAACAGAAGATGAGATGAGTTTGTCAACGCAAACAACAGTACAGAAAATTTGGTTGCCACAAGGTATGTATCCTAAAATTGAGGTAGCAAAAAAACGTGAAGCGCGTAGCATTTATGGATTTCTCAATATCAAGACTGGACAAGAACACGCATTCAAAACACTCTGGCAAAACATGTATATCACGGCAAAAATTTTAAAGAAAATACGGAAAGCATACCCGACTCAAAAACTTTTGCTTTTATTGGACAAAGCTCCTTCACACAAAGGCTACAAGGCGCAAGAGATAATTGAGAAAGATGAAGCTATTGAAATAATCTACTTTCCCTCAGCTGCTCCCGAGCAGAATCCCCAGGAGCATGTGTGGAAAAGTGGCCGAAGTCAAGTAACGCATAATGAATTTGTTAAAGACATTGATAAAGCAACGAACAAATTTGTAAATTATCTTAACCATACTACGTTCCCTTACGAGCTATTAGGCTTTCGCGCTAAATCTTAATAGCTTTTTGAAATGTGATGTCTATATGGTACAAGATCAATGTCTTATTATGTGACTTTATTACATGTTCACTCATCTACATTGATTTTATACTATATTGTCTCCTCGCAGCAAGCTGACGAGGTATCTTATTGAATGAAAAGACAATTCCTCCACTCGCCGCAACTGAAGTAGCAATTATCACTTGCCTTAATCTAATCCGCCATATACCATCACTGCGCCGATATTTATAAAGCAAGTTTCGAAATGAGGAGAGCATAATAGTGATAAAAATAACGGCATATATTATATTCCAAAACACGCTTATTTCCGGTTTAAACCACCTTTCGGGTTGCACTCGGCTTGCGATTAATACGTCAGGCGCGGCAGATATAATAAGAGTTAATACAGTGCCGGCTAACAGGCTTGCGAACTGCCAACGCGAAATTTGAAATGACTTGAATGGGAAATAATAGGTAAAAAACCAAAAGAAAAAAGCGATTAGCGGCGGAGCAAAATACAGCAAACGTGCGAATAGACTAAGCGCTACAGAATCATGTACAATTCTGACCTCCATCATGGCAAATGTCCATAACGCAGTCATCAACACCGATAGCGCATAATGAATGTTAACCAGATGCTTCTTATTACTTACCCAAATCCGCCAAGCCAAAATTAAGTTAACAATAGTAATAACTCCTAAAATATTCGCAATAACCAAGAGGCTGGCAAAAGGATTATTAATAGTGATTGTCATATATATTGCCGATCCGTCTGCAATTTAGCATAAAATAAGGAAAAATGGAATGTTTCGAGTTAATTTGCATCAGGCATAGCTTATTTGTTATACTTAACTCAATACTCTCAAAAAGCAAGCAAAATACTATGGAAAAATTAAATAAAGTAATCGCCGTTAAATTTTATGAAACAAGGTGGTTTTGGGGTGGAAGTATTATTATAGCTGTTATTTTGCCAATTATTGTACTAACTATAGCGTACAACTTTGCCACTGCATGGACAATTTTTTGGTTCACAATTTCCATGCTACCGCAATTATTACTACAACTATTTATTACTGACTATTCACACATAACTCTCATAATTTGTGCCATACTCTTTAACTTCGCAACCTTAGCCGTAATAACCAAGCTAATTCTAACTGCCCAAAAACGAATATATATAAGCACATCTATTATTACGATAGCTCTAATTCTTGTAGCATATTATTTCAGCTTCACATTACTAACAGGGGTAACGGACTAGCATTACAATCACAAACTAAACACCTCATACTCGATTTCCACACACTGCCTTGCAGGCAGTGTTAATTTTATTTTCTTAATTTCCGTGCTTTTGCCACTGGCAAGAATTTGCCCTTTAAAGCCATATTCTTTAAATAAATGCCCAGCCAAATCGACACCATCAGGATTTTCCAGACTAACGCCATTGCCTAAACCGTTAATAACAAAATGCAAAGGCAAACTAAATTCTTTTTGGCTGATATTCTTTAGACTAAGGTCAAAAGTTAATAATAATAATTGCTCGTCATAGGCGATGCTCTTTACCTGCGGTTTTAATTCACCGGTGGCTTGGTAATCAAACTCGTCCAAAGCCACCCCTAAACTGTACATCGAGAAATGATTCACCACAGCCTGCACAATATTATTAACCTTATCTACTATTGATTCGACCGCCTGCCATTTTTGCGTTGCCTCATCAAATCGGATAACTTCCAGTTCCTGTTCCGCGATATTAAAGTCAGCCAATTCTTCGTCAGTATAATTAAATGTCAGCGTCGCGGTTAAATCAATCGGCTCCGAATTAATATCGTAAAATCTCGGCAAAACTTTACTTTCATCATTAGACGATAAAAATTCATGGTGCGGTGAAACTAAAACTTGTCCGGAAGTTTTGGCCTTCATCGTTAAAGTAAAATTATCTAGCGTAATATTTTCCAGTTTATCCGCCTCTACTGTTTGGCTTTTAACTTTATCTATGCCTGCCCATTTAATTGGTTCCACTAGTTTATTATACTCTACAAATTTAGGGCCCGGTGGGCCATTAAAGCCAAACAAATCACCATATTCACTATATACTCCCCACTGTCCAGCATAATCTAGCCAATGCTGGTTATTTAAAATAAACTTAGCCCACGTTCTATCACTTGAAGATATACCAATAATTTTTTCAGTATCTCCAGATGTTTTATCAACAAAAAAAGCTAAAAAACGATGATCTCCAGCAATCGGATAATTAGCGTGTGACCCTAACGCTACATAAACGATCGGGCGAGCATCACTAGTTTTATTAATTTGGCTCCATTCGCGGCGTACAACATCATATTTTTTCAAATCAAACCCCGATTTACTTCCATCATTATGATGCGCCGAATACGAAACATACTCCGGCTGTCCGGTCAATTTGTCTAAAAAAACCATTATCAATTCCCAATCTCCCTCATGATTATTAATTGCGCGGGCGGTAGGCCCAACCCTCTCCAACCAATCATTAAACACATAAAAAAACCAGTACTGTAAAACAATATACTCCTTATCGTGCACCGCGTCGTAATCAGTCATTTTGTAAGCATAGTAAACCAATGGAAACTTGCCGTTAGCGCGCCGTGCCTGCCATTCCAACTCCGCTTTATCAGCATCCGGATTCTTGCCCGGCAAATCCTCGACAAACTGTAAATAATAGCCCGAATCTTGATAATACCCTAACTTATCCAAACTCACCTGCCCTTCCGACAAAATCGTTAAATCATCAACTTTACTGTGCAAACTCGCGGCCCCGGCAAAATCAGCCACGGTCGTCGGATAATACCGCTCGTCTGGATGCAAATACAAAACTGGTTCGTACTGCAAAATTAAAGGATCCATCTTTACCTCCACTGTCCCCACCGCCGAAGACAATGGCGCCTCGTCGCCCATTTCGCTAGCAAGTAGCACTCGCCAGTAAAAAAATTTACCGGCTGGAAGCGCCTGTTGCTCATTCAGTGTATATTCTGTTTCACGTCCAACCAACACTGCTGGGATCCATAGCCGCTGGAAATTTGCGTCTTCGGAAATTAATAAGCTAAACTCAAGAAACTCCGGTACTACATAAGGAGGCTCTTCTGCCCAACGAAAAACGACCTGCGAATTATCGCTAACAATATTTTCCGGCATCAACAAAATATTATCCGGCCAGTCGGGTATCCGCTGTGCCGCTCGCGCGCCTGTGCCAGCACTCAGCGACAGCGCCACTGCTAACAAAATAATTGCTATTCTCTTGAACATGTAAAATCAAATAATTAAACCAAAACTAATCAAGTTTATCTCGCACTTCTTCTCTCGCCTGCTTTAAGGCCTCGCCCCAATTAGCAATGTACGGCTCTGTTAAAAATTTTTCCAAGCAACATTCAATATCCCACAGAACTCTCTGTTCTGCCTGATCTTCAAACTTAAAACCGTCAAAACTCTTTAATTGATTAAATCTAGACAGGAAATCTGATAATATCAAAGCCTCAGATTGATTAAAAATCATTTCGACTTTAATTATTTTTTTGTTTATTATTGTTGGGTTTGATTCCATATTAAGTGATTTGCCATGGTTGATTATAATCTACTCTACTCCGGTTTTACGGTTAAACCGTCTAGAAATGCTGATAGCCATTTGTTTTTAGCACTTTTATCCATATGTTGTTTACGATAGTTATCCCAGTGCCGCCAATATTTAATAAACTCTTTATAATCTTCCGCCCATCTTGGGTATTGTTTTTTAAACTCGTCCCAAAATTCTTGTGTGCAACCAAGTAACGCATGATTCTCATGTGAAATTAAAAAGCCCCAAGTACCATCTACGGAAAATATACTTGCTTCTAAATTGACTGGTATCTTCTCATATTCGACATAAGTTGAGTTTAAACATTCCCAATACCAATTGTCGACAAATGAACCAGTAGGGTATTTCGCCTCAATTTGCGCAACGTAAAATTCATTCTGCCCATATAATATTGTGTTAGTTTTCGCCAAAGCAGTAAATTGTTCCTCGTTAAGGTGATATCCGCGTGTTGGAAATATAACCACCCTCATAGGTAAACTATCCTGAGCCGCATTAGAGAATGGATCATTAGATTTAAATACTTTTGAATAAATGCTTTGAAGATTTGATATGTTTGTAATTTGTTTAATCATAAAAATTATTTAGGAACAAACTTAATTTTATCAACTCCTTGTTCAATCCCATAAACATCCACAGTAGCTGGCCCGCTTTTAGATGTTTGCCGATATGTAACATTCCCCTGTCCAGTTTTGCTTGGAACAACTAACGCACCGCTAGAATCAACTTTATATGGATTCTCCCCCCGCAAATAATCAAACAGAGCCATTGCATCATCTGACGTTCCCACAACTTCCCGAATTCCTGGATTGCTCCCTGCTCGCCCTAAACCTGCCAACCCATGCTCATCCACCTGTTTTAGTAACTTTGCAATTCTGTATTGATTTAACAGCTGTATCAATCTTTGCCCGGCGTCAATCTTACTTAAGCTTCTCAACATCTGGCTACTTACCGAAGGCAACGCCACACTTAAACGAGTGAGGGCTTTGTCCCAACTGCTTAATTCTTCGCCCGTTAAAAAATTACGGCCGGTAAATGATTCGATTATATCAATCGCATCGCCGCTGCCAGGTGCTGACCGTGCTAGAGTTTCTAATGTCAACCCGGAATTTTCTAACATCGCCGGAAACATGGGCAATGCGTTTTGTATTGCAGGCGCATTCATGGCCAAAATCGCAATGCCCCCTAATAACGCTAAGAACAACACCTCACTCTCACCTGTCGGATCTACGTACTTCAGCGGATTGTTGCTAACGTACGAGTATGGATTTAATATCTGCGGGTTCAACATCGCCTGCTGAAACTCCGGACTCTTGGTATCAAGGAGCATCGGGTCTGGTTGGGTAAAGCGGCCGAGCGTTGGATTGTAGTACCGTGCGCCATAATACAGCAATCCTGACTCTGCGTCTTTTTCTTGATCAGTGAAAGTAAACCGCGTTTCAAAACCAGGAACCGCAACTGCCGCGGCCCCGATGTTTGGCGCGTAAGAAGGAATTGATGGGACTGGTGATGAAAACTCCGGCGGCAAATTGACGCCCGGAAACCGATTACTCCCTGCTCCCATCATATCAATACCGTTGCCAAGCGGCAATCCGTCCGGGCCAATCAAACTAAAGTCACGGCAACCACTATTTAGATAAGCCATGATGTCTTCGGTTTTTGTCGAAGTTGTAAAAGCCAAAAACTTTTCCCGACATTCAGTTAACCGCACATCCGCCCCTAACTGCGCATCAGGAATTGACGGAATTACCGGCAACCCCGGCACCTCGGAAGCCAAAAGCCCAATCGGCCGAAAAATCTGCCCAGCCGCCAAAATCATCAGCAAAAAATGACTCAGGTTTTTAAAAAATTTGTTAAACATATTTATATAGAGACCATCTGGAAACCGGCAAAAAACATAATTTTGTCATCCCGAGCTTGTCGAGGGATCTCTTATTTAATAAACTATTATTGCGGAAAGGGATTCCTCGCTGACGCTCGGAATGACAGTTTTTAGGTGTCTAGATCAAATAATCCGGGTAAAAACAGCCCAGCATTTCCGCCAGCGAATAAATCGTCACCCACGGATCCTCGTCGCCCTCCCGCGGCGCCTCACTCGCGTACTTGCCAACGCGTAACCAAAAAGTTTTTAGTTCCAATTGATTGCCCAGTTTAATATCGATCCAAGCGCGATCGCTGATTAAATATCGTTTTTCCGGATCGATATAATGGTAACGATTTATAATCCCATACAAATCTTTAAGATTTTTTTCCCGCCTCACCACCACTTCGGCAAAATATTTTTCCCAACCTAAACGCGCCAAGCTCTCGCTGACTGTTGCATCGTCAGCTGGGTTGGCGGTGTAAAGAATGTTGATGTACCCGCTCTCGGTTGCCTCTTTTAATAAGCTGCCGGCCGGTGAGATTGCCGTTTTTAAAACCGGATCATACAGGGTTCCAAAAAAATTCCAGATGATTAATTTGTCTCGCATAGGTCTTTTCGCCACTTTTTCCACAGAAAATAGCGACGGCGCTTAAAAAAATTATTGGGTAAATTTCCTCTAAAAATAGTGCAGAAATTGATTATGATTGATTTTAATGACGGCGCAAAATACGGACGGCTTGTTTTTTCTTATGAAATTTTATCACAAAAAACTTGAATAAACAAACAAAAAAAATCGCCCTAATCAAAGAACGATTTTACGTCACGCCCCCTCCCCCCTCACTTCCCCTTCTCCCGATACCGCTCATCGCTTTCCATCGAACTTTCCAAAATCACCCGAATCAAATTAGCCTTGGTTTTTTTGGCGCGTTTGCTTTTCCAGTGCAGATAGCGGTTTAGGCCGCGGTTTAGACGCAGGGTGTATTTGATGTTGCAAATATCATCAGCCAGAAATTTCTTCTCCAAAAAATTGCGGATAATCAAATCCAAGCGCTTGTGCGTAAAAAAAGAAATCATCAAAACTTTTTTAATGTCTCGGCTCTCGTTAATTTTTAAAATCTCCTCGGGAATCTTTAATCCCTTGGGCAGTAGATACAAAACCGGCTTGCGCCGCGCGATGCCGAGCGCGATTACGTAAGCCAAATCCCGGCTCTCCCCCACCCCAAGCGCCACCAAAGCGTCGATGGAATTTGCCCAGTCAAACACCGGCGCCAAACCCTCGAGGTTGGAATAAATCCGGCCGCCAACTTTTTGCAGACTGGAAATAATCGCCAGGTTGTTTTTGTAGCTTAAACTCGGATTGGTGGTAAAAAAATAAACGTTCATAAAGTCTCGCCTAACATTTTTTTGATCTCGCCAAAATCCTGCGTCTGCCCCAGCACCCACATAAATTTTACCGCAAGCTCTTCTGTGCTCCCGGCTGGTTGAAGTAAAATCCAATCTTGCTCCAACTCGGTTTTTAATTTTTGATTTCCTGCCAGCGGCAGAATCAAAGCTGACCCGGTAAAAATCACCGGCAATCGCGGACTGCGCGCGCGCAAGTGCTTGATTAACTCAGCCGGATAATCCACACCCGGGGGAAGCGAAAAAATCGCACCACGAGCGTTAGCCAGTTCGGTCGCCAAATCCAAATCGCCGTAGAACGGCCCGAGGTTAAAAAATTTGACCCGCGTTTCCAGCGAATCACGCAATCGCATCTCGCTTTCCGCCCGTTTAGCCATGGCTTCCTCTTCTCCTATCACCATTTTGATGTTAAATTCCACTTTGCCCAAAACCTGATTCGGCTGATGCGCGTAAGGCATCGCTAAGAGTGGCTGTTTTAAATGAATCCCTCTGCCGCCAATCAATTTATCGCCAAACATCAAATAAACGCCGTTGATCTGACCTGCCACCACCTGCAAGGAATTGATTAGGTTGGCGCGAATGCCGGCATCAAGGCTGATGGCCAAAATTTCTGATAATCCGGTAGAATCAAAAAGCAAATAGTCCGGCAACTGGGAACCGGTTAAAACTACCGGCTGATGCGTATTTTCCAGCATCAAATTTAAAGCGTAATAAAAATAAGGCAGGTTATCGACACTGCCTAAAATTACAAAACCTCTAAAATTGTTCCGCTCAGCGAAAATAAACCGGGCAATCCGAAGCCAGAGTTCTGGCCGCACTTCAGCCGCCGACCCGCCGTGAAAGAGTTTGACTGTTAAATCAGCGGCAATTAAAGTTATCTCCGGCATCGCGGCGAGCCATGCCGAAATATCGCTTTCCTGTTTGACGCCCAAAACCTGCCCCTCAGTCTCCAGCACCGTGCCGCCAGTAATTATCACGCAAACTTTATCCCGCGGTTGTTTCATATCGATCGTTGTTTAAACTTACCGCTGGCCCGAGGCCCGCGTTTTTTTATCATCGCACTGATTGTCGCTTTGTGCTTTCTTAAACTGGCCATCATCCTTCCCCAGCGCGATAAATGCGCTTTGCGCCAGCGGCCGTAAAAAATCAAACCAGCAACAATCAACAACACAACCGTGCCGCCGACTATATAAGGCCAGTTGCCGCCTGCCGGGTAACAGCCCACTTTTTTGTGAAAAAATTTATTTAAGTCTTCGCCGGACTTTGGGTCTTGATAATTTTCGTAAATAACATTTGTGATATTTGTCCGCGCGCAGTACCAGAGCCGCATTCGCGACTGGGTGCCTGGAAGATAGGCGGTTTGGACCGAGACATAACCTTTGGTATCGCGCACCACCTTGCCCTCAGTAAAAGAACCGGGCTGGAACTTGGCCACCATTGCCGGCAAATCCACTTGGCCCAGGATCGCCAAATGCAGTAAGCTAAAACCGGCTTTGGAAGAATAAAGGTGCCAGACTTTTCCGGATTCAGTAACTTCGCCGAGCAGTAAGACAGCTGGATCGTCA
>Ga0208246_1000650_pt1 | contig 25665 bp, 25 predicted proteins | sample RifOxyD2_FD_184039 | JGI IMG/M metagenome (GOLD analysis project Ga0208246, IMG submission 184039) | Soil microbial communities from Rifle, Colorado - Rifle Oxygen_injection D2 (SPAdes) | ecosystem: Environmental > Terrestrial > Deep subsurface > Rock core/Sediment | place: Rifle, Colorado... | reverse complement strand
TCATAGATATTGGAAGTATGTCAAGTCTTTTTGTGAGTGCGAATTTGCTTAAACAGGTAATAATCGTTTTTCTCAGGGTATATACAGGTTTTTATAGGGCTATTTATTATAGTTGCGGAATCGCTGTTGAAAAATGGCGGGTTTTTGTATAAACCAGTATGAATCTCTCCCGGCTTTCGCACTGAGTTTCGACGAAAAGAGTCCTTCCGTACCTTATGCTATATCATTTTTTACAAACTTGACGGCTCTTATATTATCCATCTTTGCCAGCTCAAGCATGATTTTGTCTTCTATCTGGTTATCAAGCGTCAATATGGTAGTAGCGTCGCCGCCGGTTATCTTTCTTGCCATCTGCAAACTGGCTATATTTATGTTTTCTTTACCCAAAAGAGTTCCAATTTTACCAACCATACCCGGAACGTCCTTATTGATGATTATCAACATATAAGTTGCCGGTTCAAGATCAATATCATATCCAAAAAGACGGGAAATCCTGATGTTATTCTTTCCGAAAACGGTACCTCCAATGGAATTTCTTCCTTTATCCGTGGTAATGGCAACTTTGATAAAGCTGGTGTACTCCTTAATGAGGTTTGATTTGGATTCATTTACAAGGATATTTTTCTCTTTAATAATATGAGGGGCGTTAACAAAATTTACCGGCTCCTTTGTTATGGGTGTAAGGACCCCTCTTACAATTGAAAGCGTCAGATAGGAAGTATTAAAATCGCAAACCTGTCCGGTGTATTCTATCTCAACTTTTTTTATCGGTCCATCTATCAGCTGAACCAGCGTCCTTCCCAGGGTTTCACCGAGTAAAATATAAGGTTTCATCAGAGTAAGTATTTCCGCCGGTACCGCCGGAGCATTTACCGCATTTCTTACCGTCCCGCCGCGAAGGGCTTCAAGTACTTGATTCGCAATTGCAATCGCCACAGAAACCTGAGCTTCTTCCGTAGATGCGCCAAGATGGGGAGTAAGCACCACATTTGACAGATCACTATAGATATATTCCACAGGCGGTTCTTTCTCGTACACATCAATTGCAGCTCCTGCAATCTTCCCGCTTTTTAATCCGGCTGTAAGCGCTTTCTCGTCAATGATCCCGCCGCGCGCGCAATTGATCAAACGCACTCCCTCTTTCATTTTTGCAATTTCTTTTTCGCCTATTATTCCCTTTGTTTCTTTTGTAAGCGGAGTGTGCACTGTAATATAATCTGCTGTAGTTACAACTTCATCGACCGTAGCTTTTTTATAACCCGCTTTGAGAGCCATCTCTTCTGTAAGGTACGGATCAAAAGCCATTATATCCATATGAAAGCTCTTAGCGCGAAGCGCAACTTCCCTTCCCACCCTGCCCAGCCCTATTATTCCGAGAGTCTTACCGTAAAGCTCCACTCCTGTAAACTTCTTTCTATCCCATTTTTTCTGTTTCATGGAGGCATCAGCCGCAGGAATATTTCTAGAAAGAGACATCATCATAGCTATGGTATGTTCAGCCGTGGAAATAGTATTTCCATCCGGAGTGTTCATAACAATAATGCCTTTTTTTGAAGCAAAAGACACATCAACATTATCAACCCCAACTCCGGCCCTTCCGATTACTTTTAATTTTTTCGCCGCTTCAAGTATAGGCGTCGTAGCCTTGGTTTCGCTTCTAACCACAAGCGCATCATAATCCCCGATAATAGCAATAATCTCTTCAGGGGCAAGTTTAAGTTTTACATCAACCTCGGTATCCTTCTGTTTTTTAAGTATCTCAATCCCTTCATCAGCAATCGGATCAGCAACAAGAATTTTAAACATAGTTTTCTCCGTTTATAAGGTTTGTAAAGTTTGTAAGGTTATAAGGTTTTACATTAATGTGTTATTTAATCTGATCTTAACACCTCTAAAAACAACCTTATTAACTTTATAAACCTTAAGGACTATTTTTTAAGCAACTCTTCCTCTACCGCCTTAACACCTTTACCTAACTCTACTTTAATACCCAGTTCTGTAAGCGCCATTTCTACAGCGGAAATACCGATGACGGCGTCGAATCTGTCAACGTAACCGAGGTGACCTATCCGGAACATCTTGCCTTTCATCTTACCCTGTCCGCCGGCCATGGTAATACCGTAGTCATCACGGATCTTTTTATTTACGGCATCTCCGTCTATACCTTCGGGAGCCCAGATTGAAGTGACTGAATTTGACGGCTTGCCTTTCGCAAAAGGTTTAAGGCCCAGGGCTTTCACACCGGCACGAACTGCAGAGGCAATCTTTGAGTGCCTCGCCCAGACACTTTCGAGACCTTCTTCTTTTATAAGGCGTATGGATTCTCGGAGCTGTAACACTAATGATACTGAAGAAGTATACGGTGTATCCGGTAATTTATCTTTTGTCAGCGCTTTTAACGCCTGCTCATAACTGAAATAATATTTCGGGGTTTTACTTAAAGCCATAGCCGCTTTGGCTTTTTCAGAAAGCGATACCATCGCAACGCCGGGAGGTATCATCATTCCCTTTTGAGCGCCGACAACTGTTACATCCACGCTCCATTCATCTGTTTTAAACTCCACCGCGCCCATTCCTGAAACCGCGTCCACAACGAACACCGCCTTAGTTCCCTTTACTATCCCGCCTAATTTTTTAATATCATTTTCAATACCCGTTGATGTCTCACTCAACGTTGTAAAGACCGCCTTAATATCCGGATTTGTTTTTAATTCAGCTTCAACTTTAGCATAGTCGACTTCATTGCCCCATTCCGCAAATACTTTCACCGGAATAATTCCGAAAGATTCAGCTATCTTAGCCCAGCGCTCGCCAAACTGCCCGCAAGCGGCAACCAATACTTTATCTCCGGGTGAACACATATTAATTACCGCAGATTCCATACCGCCGGTACCGGCAGAAGGAAATATCAAAATATCATTTTTTGTCTGAAAAACATATTTAAGTCCTTCATTAACTTCACTTAAAGCTTTTCTGTATTCCGGTGTCCGGTGATGTATCATCGGGAGCCCCCCGACGGATAAAACAGAAGGCGGAACCTCAACAGGCCCGGGGGACATGATATATCGCTTTTTCATAAGAAAAACCTCCAATAAAATGATCGTCTATAAAAGTCCATAACAGTCTATAACGTCTATCAAAGTCCTACATTATGGAACTTTGATTTATTAAACCCCTTACAGTTATCTATCTATAATATATTTCAAGCTTTTACTTTTATGGACTTTTATGGACTTTTACGGACGTTATGGACAATCTCTTACGCTGTTTTAGCCTTATCTTTCGCTTCATATACCAACACCGGCTTTTCCCGTTTGGTGATAACATTCTCGTCAACTACGCACTCTTTAATATCGGATTTTCCGGGAATGTCATACATTACATCAAGCATAATCTCTTCTATAATAGAACGAAGACCCCTTGCTCCTGTTTTTCTTTTGATAGCTTCAGCGGCAATGGCTTCAATGGCTTCATCGGTAAAACGAAGTTTAACTTTTTCCATCTGCAAGAACTTTTTATACTGTTTAATGAGAGCATTCTTTGGCTCGGTCAATATCCGTTTTAAGTCTTCAACAGTAAGATCTTCCAGTGAGGCAACAATTGGAAGCCGGCCGACGAACTCAGGGATAAACCCGTATTTTAAAAGATCATCCGGCTGGAGGAACCTGAGGACGTGCTCTAAATGTTTTTTTCCTTTGCTTTCAGAACCAAATCCGTACCGTTTTGTCGCCAAACGTCTTTCAACAATTTTATCCAGTCCGACAAAAGCACCGCCGCAGATAAAGAGGATATTTGTAGTATCTATTTTAATGAACTCCTGCTGGGGATGTTTTCTTCCGCCCTGAGGTGGAACATTGGCAATCGTCCCTTCCAATATTTTAAGCAGCCCTTGCTGGACGCCTTCACCCGAAACATCTCTGGTAATAGACGGATTCTCGGATTTTCTGGAAATCTTATCTATCTCATCAATGTAGATAATACCCCTCTGAGCTTTTTCTACATTATAGTTGGCATTCTGAAGTAAACGCAAAATTACATTTTCAACATCTTCCCCGACATAACCGGCTTCCGTAAGGCTCGTGGCATCAGAAATAGCAAAAGGCACATTTAGAATTCGTGCTAACGTCTGGGCCAGCAAAGTCTTACCCGTTCCCGTCGGCCCGATAAGCATTACATTGGATTTGGAGAGTTCGACATCATGCGACGGAGTATAAACCCTTTTATAATGGTTATAAACAGCTACGGAAAGTATTTTTTTTGCCCTATCCTGTCCGATAACATATTCATCCAGCATGTTTTTTAACTCAACCGGCTTAGGGAGTTCTTTCTTTTTAAGCGGCTCGGCAGTAAGCGGTTTTTCTTCCTGTTCGCTGATTATGTTATTACAAAGCGCCACGCATTCGTTACAGATAAAAACTGAAGGCGCGCCTGAAGAAACAAGTTTCTTTACCAAATCCTGCGGCTTACCGCAGAAAGAACATCTTATTGACGAACCTTTTTTGTCAATATTATCGGCCATTAATCTATCTCCTGTTTTCCACCAGCTCGTCCACCAACCCGTAATCCTTGGCTTCTTGCGCGCTCATAAAATAATCCCTATCTGTATCTTTTACTATTTTTTCAAGCGATTGTCCTGTATGTTTTACCAGAACATTATTAAGATTATGTTTCATCCTGAGTATTTCTTTCGCCTGGATATCAATATCAGTCGCTTGTCCCTGCGCCCCGCCGAGCGGCTGGTGAATAAGTATCCTGGAATTCGGGAGAGAAAATCTCTTCCCCTTTTTACCCGCGGCAAGAAGGACCGCAGCCATACTCGCCGCCTGTCCCACACAAATGGTAGAGATTGGTGATTTTACATACTGCATCGTGTCGTATATTGCCATACCCGCGGTGATAACCCCGCCCGGGCTGTTGATATACATGGAAATATCCTTCTCTGAATCCTCACCGTCAAGGAACAACAGCTGGGCTATTATCAGGTTAGCGACATAATCATCTATACCTGAACCCAAAAATATAATACGTTCTTTTAATAAGCGGGAATATATATCATAAGCCCGCTCGCCTCTATTCGACTGCTCCACCACCATTGGAACTAGCATATAACCTCCTTAAAAACAAATTCGAAATTCTAAACTCGAAATTCGAAAAAACCATAAACCCTAAAAAACCACCTTCTAGTCTGTTTGCTTTTGCTGCGCATCCGCGCGTCCGACCTTCTGTGCTTCTTCCCTCTAAGCATCTGCGCCTCTAAGCCTCCGAGCATCTATCAGCTCAGTTCAGCGTTCTTCAATAAAAAGTCCAAAATCTTGTCCTGAATCATCTGGTTACGGATATTCTCCCTGCCTTTTTCGGACTTTAGATACTCTTTATAGCTGTCGCCCTCTTTTCCCATTTTAAAGAGGAACGTTCTTATCTCTCCGTCAACTTCCTCTTCGGATACTTCAATTTTTTCGGCTTTTGCTATTTCGTCCAGTACAAGATAGGCTTTAACTCTTTTAAGCGCCATTTCGGAATATTCTTTTTCCACTTCTTCTTTCTTTTTCCCGATCACTTCGTAAGTTACACCCTGCTGAGCCATTCTCCCTTCAAAATCCTGAAGAAGATGCTGGATCTCATTATCCACCAGCGACTGCGGAGCGGAAAAATCAACACTTTTAAGTATCTCATCAATTATTGCGTTTGTAACCCTTGTCTTTTCTTTCTGTTCAAGTTCTTTTTTGAGCCCGTCTTCGATATTTTTCTTTACTTCGTCAAGAGTCTTGAACTCCCCGAGGTCTTTTGCAAATTCATCATCAAGAGCAGGAAGCTTTTTTTCTTTGATCCCTTTAACTGTAACTTTAAAGACCACAGTTTTTCCCGCCAGGTCTTTACCCGGGAAATCCGCTTTGTAAACGACAGGCACATCCTTAACCTCTCCTACTTTTGAACCGATAAGTGCCGCTTCAACTTCAGGAAATATTTTCTTTGACCCGATCTCACAGAAATAATCCACAGCCTTTAATTTATCCTCAGGAACCCCTTCAGCTGTTCCCTGGAAATCTATCATTACAAAATCCCCTTCTTTTACGGCGCGGCCTTCCACAGGGGCAAAATCCGCCTGTCTTTCCCGCATATAATTAAGGGACTTCTCGACATCTTCTTTCTTAACTTCGACCGGCTCTTTTTTTACTTTTATTCCTTTATACTTGCCAAGCTTTATCTCAGGCCTTACTTCGACATGAGCCGTAAACTCCATGGGTTTTCCCGCTTCAAACTTTACATCAGCGATCTGAGGATAGGCGATAGGGTTAATGTTCTTTTCCTTTAAAGCATCCAGATAAGCACTGGCTATAAGTTTTTCCAGAACATCCTTTTCAACCTTTTGCTTGAAATTCTTTTCGATAAGCCCCCGTGGCGCTTTTCCCGCCCTAAATCCGGGAATCTCCGCAACCTTTTCAAGATTTGAATACATATTCTCGATTTCGACTAAAACCCGGTCGCTCGGAACCTCTATTTTTAATACCTTTTTACAGTCCTTCTCTTCAAGTATATTTACTTTGATATCCATTTTTCTCCTTTAATTGAAACGCTTTCAAAGCCGTTTTACACAGGTTTTCCCGATATTCAAGGAATTCCAAGTATTATATTATATTTAAGGGGAGAAAGTCAAGAAAGGGTTACTTTGGGACTCCAAATACCTTTACTAGCTAATACGGGCACGTAGTTGTACACGTATCTTGTACATATGTACACTATTTGTGTACTTTTTTTTCAACCTTAATGGGAGCTTCAATATCATCGGCGGTGTAGGGTTTGCCGTCAGGGCCGTTGCTTCGGAGCATGTAATCAACGACCTTCTTTTTATCACCGGAATAGATTGGAAAATAACTGTAATTATTTTTCCATAAATCCTTACCTCCATCTTCCTGCAGATAACCCTCGTTAATTAGTATTTCCAGGTTTTTAGGATAATATTTATAATGAGTATAATATAATTCAAGTGAAGATTGGACACCTCTCATACTTGCTTTGCTATCTTCTATTGTGTATTCGCGCGGCGTATAAAAAGGATCAGAAAAATAAGCTAAAATAATAAACAATACTATTGGTAATAATAATAAAATCCCTTTCATGCTTTTTTTGTTTTTAAAAGCTAAAATACTAGCAATCGAAAGATTTAAACATATTAACAATTCTAAAAGGTAAATATAATATTGTATCCAACCAACTTCATACTTTTTTAAAAAATAATAATCCGCCAATAATTATCGTGACCAGAACAGTATAGACAACTATCATCACAGTCAGTATTTTTGACTTGAATAATATTTTCATTTTTTCAACTCAATGTTATTCTTAAATGTATGCCTGATTGTATTTATCGGGGGTTTAATATCGTCTTCTGTATCAAATTTACCATCGGCGCCGCTACTTCCTAGCAAATAATTATCAGCCTTGTGATTACTGTCTTTCGAATAAATTGGTTTATACTGATTTTTATTTACCCAAGGATCAACATTGCCGTTCTTTTGCAGGTAGCCTTCCTTAATTAATATTTCTAGATTTTCAGGATAACATTTATAATGATTATAGAATAATTCGAGTGCGGATTGCGCGCCCCTCATCTGCGCTACCGGCTTACTTATTTCAGCAGCCTCCTGAGTAGCTAAAAATTCCGGAAGAATAAATATTATGAGCAATACTAATGGCGGCAATAAAAGCAAAGCTCCGTTAATATATTTTTTTTATAAAACGAAATAATACTCACTATTAAGCTTAGCAATATTAGGGCAACAAAACACAAAAGAATAATAAAAACTATAAATCTCATATTCTCACCTTAACCTTTTTCTAGAAAAGTCTTTAACGCTTTCACTATCTCTCCCATCTTCTGATAATCCAACTTTTCATAAGTATCCTTACTTGTGTGGTAGTTTGGATTTCGGAAGAATGCAGTGTCTGTTATCATGACTGCAGGGTAGCCTTCTTTCCAGAAACCCCAATTGTCAGAGAAATCCACTCCGGGGACGAAATCAAAAGTTACGGCTTTCTTCAAGGGTAAAGAAGTTGCATTTTTAAAGGAACTTACCAGCTTTGCTGCAAGATTTCTCGAACTGAAATTTGAGACTAACGCTGCGAAGTTTCCTTTATTCGGGTAGAAAAAGCCAAACAATGGAGGATAAGTTTGTGAAGCAGGTTTATCAGAGTAATACCCGACGGATTCCAGAATAACAGCTCCGGAAAGTTCTGCTTTTTTCTCTTTAAGCGCTTTGGCAAAGACATAACTACCCATGGTATCCGTCTTAAAGTTCGGCGGTTCTTCGTTTACAAATGCGGCAAAAATAATAGTATCAGTGGTATTAATTTTGATCGCCTGCTTTGCAGTCTCAAGCATAACAGCTACTCCGCTTAAGTCATCGTCGGCACCGGGGTTGAAATATGTGTCATAGTGCGCGCCAATTATTAAAAGCCTGTCAGTCAAACCTTTTTTTGTGACAAAAATATTTTCAAAATGCATCGAACTGATATCGTATTTTTGAGTTTCAGGAGTATAACCTGCTTTTTTAAACTCTGCCTTGATATACTCCGCAGAAATCTTTATTCTATTATAAGATGATTTACTCTTCAGTGGTATCTCATCTGAAAGCTTTACAACGTGGACTTTTAAAGCAGCTTCCAGCTTTTCGTCTTTCTTCGTATTATCGTAGTTGCATGAAGAAGTAAAACCCCACTTGGAAAAGTGGAAAGCCGAGATAAGGACAGCTCCGGCTGAAAGAATTATTAATATCCTTTTTACTTTAATGTTCATAATCTACTCTTTTACAATCTCAATAACATGTTTCACGGGGATAAAAGTTTCTTCGATTTTCTGCATTAGTTTTTCACGGTCTTTTAGGAGCTTTTTCTTCTTTTCCATTATAGCTTTATTACTTTCATCTTTTTTAAGCTCTTTGATCATTTCAGGGATCTTTGTGATATATTTTTTTATCATTTCCGTTTCCAAAGTTTGTTTTTCCAGAATTACGGCTTCTACGGCGCTAAATGGCTTTGAAAACGGGTTATTTCTAAATTCTGCGGCAAGGTTTACACCTTTTTCCAGCTGTTCCTTCGTAAATGTTTTAGAATCTTCCCCCCATTTTACTTTTGCTTTTACACCTTCAAAATTTGCCACAATCAATGTAAGCCTGTTCAGCTCTTCATTAAAAGTGACAAACGGAAGGATACTCGCGGTTTGTTCAGTATCTTTCTCTTCTCCAAAGAAACAGAAAGGATATCTGGAGCTTTCAACCTCAATTTTACCGGCTTGAGCTGACAATACTTTGTGCCCTGCATTTGCCTCAGTTTTTCCTTTCATATCCACCGTTATGGTCCCGATATTTCCGTCAAAACCCAGGCCTTTAAGAAAACACTGAGCCATCACCACATGCCCGTTCGCACCAGGGTGTATACCATCGGTTCCGCAAACTGCAAAAGCTTCCCCGTAAGATCTTTTTGCTTTTGCCATTACGGTCATTAGCGGCTCATGAATTTCCACATATAGCATCTGATTGTTTTTTGCCACTTTACCTGCTATTTCTGCCAGCTTACCCAAAGTCTCATTATAAACCTCTGAGCCGTATTTCTTTTTTTTCTTGTCATAGTAATAAGTATCAACAGCGCCCGGCGATCCGACCAATACAAGAGTGTTATTTTGTTTTAACCTGCTTACGATACTATTTAATGATGATTCATAGTCCTCACCAATACCCTGCTCATATTTTCTGTATTTACCGTCATTCATACCGTAGCAGACCGTCGCAACGTCCGGTTTAAAAGGCAGAAGGTCATTATCCATTCTTTTGTCAAATCCAGCGGCTTTCTCACTTGCCCACCCCATAAGAAGAAACCTTGCCTTGAGCTCAGGATAGCAGCAGGTAATATATGTTTCAATAAGCTTGCTGTATCCTTTTTCCTCGGTAATGGAATCTCCTACTATGGCAAGAAGCTGCCCTTGCTTAAGCAAAGGCGCTGCGTTTAATCCAAAACAAAAAATCAGGATCAGCACTAAACTTACTATTACTTTTTTCATTAGGCCTCTCTTAAAAAAAACGTTACGGGTATCGGGTCCTCCAATACTTTGGAGAGATCTCGCCTTAAAGGCGGATTACGGGTGCTACGTCAATGTGATGTTAATATATAAAAACCATTTATTTGTAATTTTGTACTTTTTTCCAAGCACCCAGTACCAAGAACCCAGAACCTGCATTTTTAAAGCCTTATCCTATTTTTAAACGACTTAGCAATCTTAGTACTGTGGGTAACAAGAAGAACAGCGCTGCCTTTTTTTGCGAACTCTTTCAGGTAGCTTACAACAATAGCTGCGTTCTTTGCATCCAGATTACCGGTGGGTTCGTCCGCAAGTATCAGTTTTGGTTTGTTGAATACCGCGCGGGCTAAAGCTACTCTCTGGCGCTCTCCCGTGCTTAGTTCCGACGGAAAGTGATTTATCCGGTTTTCCAGGTCAAAATGTTTTATCAGTTCCATTGCCCGCTCTTTCGTCTGTTTTGTTTTTACTCCGAGCGAGGCAGAAAGGATATTATCAAGAACATTAAGATATGGAATCAGGAAGAATTGCTGGAATACAAAGCCTATCCTTAGCGCTCGGATTTGAGCGCGTTTTTCGGAAGATAGGGTATAAAAATCCCGATTATCCATCAGAACTTTACCGGAATCCGGCTTTAAAAGCCCGCCCGCTATCAAAAGTAAAGTAGTTTTACCGCAGCCGCTTGAACCCTGCACTACAACAAAATCCTTGGGCTTCAATGCCAAGGAAATATTTTTGAGAGCGAGAACATCGCACTTTGATTTCAAGTATGTCTTGGAGATATTCTTAAGTTCTAAGATATACATATACTCCTTACTTATAAGTTAGAATGTTACTAACGTTACACGTTGCTCACGTTCCACACTAATGTGTTATTATTATATTGGCAGTGCTTTTCCTGCCTACATTAAATTGTCAATTGTCATTCGTCAATTGTAAATCTCTTTTGTATTTCACTCTTTTCCCAATATGTTTGCGGGGTCTTGTCCGGCGGCGGTAACTGCCGGTATCCAGGAAGCAAGACAAGAAACCAGAGGCGTCAGCATCAAAACCCAGATAAACAAATTAGGATCAAAATAAGAAAATACTCCGGCAGTACTGTTTTCGATAGAACTTCCGATAAGTAAACCAAACAAATAACCGGCAGGACCGGCAATAAGGCCGATAATTCCCGCTTTAAAGAGGAAGAGTTTCATAATATCAAAAGAAGAACAACCCATGGCTCGGAGTATGCCTATTTCAAATTTTCTTTCACGGACATTACCAAAAAACATAAAACCGACCCAAATTGCACAGGCAAGTATTACAAGAGGAACCAGTATTGAAGTAAAATTCTCCATTTCGGCTCTTAATTTGGACCTGTTATTTTTCTCAGCGATAACAGAATCTTTCGCTGCCTGTTCAGCCCTTGCCCTTGCTTCAGCGCGTGTTACTACATCGCTCGAGAACTCTACAATACGCGTGTCCGGCAATATTTTAGCAATATCACTCCTGATATTCTGTATAATTGGAAGAGGGCAATAGCATTCAAGGGCCATTATACCGTTAATAATTCCTTTTTTATCGAACATCTCCTGAGCTTCTTTAAGATTAACCCATAATGAAATATCGTCTTTATTCCCCCGTTCTTCCTGCAATTTAACCGCCGTAAAGGATTTGCCCAGCAAAGTAATCTTTTCGTTTATCTTTATGCCCAAACTTTTATGGAGTTCATATCCCACGACCACTGTTCCCGGCAAAATAGGATCAAACATATTTTCTTCTTTTAATCCGGTATCTGCTTTTTCACCGCGCACCCCGATAAGAATAATAGTCCGTTCCTTTTCCGGCCATTTAATTTTCTGCTGCAATATCGGTACCAAATGACGTATCAATGTCATTAATTTCGATTTTTTGAGAGTTTCTACATATTTCTCAGGCATATATTTTGTTGAATAATCATTTGAATACAAATCGTCAATTTTCTGGTCCTTCGGAAGAATTAAAAGATTAAATCCGAGGTTTTTCATTATTTTGCGGTAGTCATCTTCCATCTTTTTCATTTCTTTCCGCGTTTGAGCTTCTTTTTCCGAGATAATCCGGTCAGTACTTAAATCATGGACTTTTAGAAGTGTAAAAGCGCCGACAAGGCAGGAAACTGCGACTACAACAGATAAAAGGGCGAGCAAAATACCGGATTTTCTGAAAAGTATTTCTTTAATAACCAGTTGAATAATACTCATAACTTCCTCTAAAATCTATTTATTTTTAATGCGGAGCTTTCCGCGTTTACGCAATGATTTTTTACTATGTGAAGTTTTTCTTTTATTTATGCCAAATTCACCCCTCGGGCTGACAACCGGGGTTTTCTTTGACATAACGATATGAAAAATATACCAGGCAAAGGCAGCCACAGCCAAACCCAGGATAAGATATATTACATTGCGAAAAAGATTATCTGACTTGCCGGTATTCACATCTAATCTGCTTTGCCCGGCCTCAGCGTCTGCTGTTACTTCCTGTTTTTTTACGGAATCAGTAAAATCGGAGATACTTTTCAGCGGCGGCTTCTTTTCAATAACAGGCGCGCTCGCAATAATGCTTTCCCATTTCATATTCATAAGCAAATCAATTCCCGGATTTTGTTCTTTGACAGTGCACGAGCACGGTCCGGCTATAAACTCTGCTGTTTCTCTTATTCCATCCGGACTGATATTTACGCCAATTAGAGGATAAAACACCCGTCCCTGTCCGAATATCGGGAACACCACAGGATCTTTTATCTTTTCAATATCTTTTGAGCTGATTAATTTTGTGCTGTTCAGAACGGAGTTAACCAGAAATTTTTCATTTACATCCCGGCGGGATACTTTTATGACAGATAAAGTAAATTTAATTTTTGAATTATCAGTATAAGGATAGTCAAACTCATTAGGTTCCGGTAATACAATATTTTTCTCAAGTATTGAAATTTCCGTTTTTAAAGTTTTTTCCGCAGCAGCATCTTTCTTTTTATCTCCACTTTCCACTAAAAGCCAGACGATAGAGACTTCATTTAATATTTGCCTGGCAATTTCCCTGCGCACAGGAGAATCCATCACCAGTTTAATATTTTGTTCTGTTAAATCAGAAAGCCATACGGCCGGCTCATCATTTTTGCTAAGCTCACCTTCAAAAACTATAAACGGATAAAATACCGCCATTACAGGAAGCTTGGCGGGCTTTATTGATCTCCAAATTGAATTTGTTGTCTCATCCATCTTCTGTGTAATATCAACGGTACGTATAGTTACATTTGCTTTTCCGCTTGTTTCATATGCATCCAGTGTTTTTACAAGCAAGTTATCACTTTCACTTAATGTTTTTTTATAAAACACCGCAATTTCATACCTTCCCGGCTGCCAGGCCTGCAAGGCGTACTTAAAAACAGGAATAGAACATCCAAACAAGGGAACTGATGCGAACATAGACAGAAGAACACAGATAAATGCCGGCATTAAGAACAGCCTTGCGAGGTTCCTATACAATTTTGCACGCTTCAATAAGAGTTTCTTTTTCATGACACATCCTTTCTTGCTTTTTTTTAGTATACCATAGATTACTATATTTTTTGTTACTTTTTCAATATATGTTTTATCCCGAAATCCGAAGTAGAAAGTACACCATTATTGGCATTAAGAATATTGATATTTTAGTAGGATTTCGGGTTCGATTCCGCTTCCGCCAGTTATGTAAGGCAGATCTCTCGAAGAGATTGCAAACTTTTGGATTCCACTGATTAAGAAACAACCATATACGCTTTTCTTTACTTTAACTTGAATATTCCTACTTCGTTTTTAGGGTTATTTTCTGCCGGGAAATCTATTTTGTTGACAATCCAGGACCTCTAGGCTTCTATGTTATGCAGGGATTTTTCACCTAAACGCATGGGTACGACCATGACTATCAATTGAATTATAAAAAATATTACAACAGCTGCAACTATGAAATTCTCACTATAATTAGCTTTGCCTATTACTTTTTTTGCATAATATGAGTTTACCGGAATTGCTATCAGGACTACAGAGATCACTATGTATATCATTGAAAATATCATATAAATTATCCCGCCGTAGCTGGCCGCAATGTCTGCTGTATTATCAGATTTAAACTTCGGATAAACAGCGCCAATACCTATACCTAAAGAGGAGATACACAGGGAAAAGAAAAATACCATAATTATTGAAACCAGGGACATGAAAAAGTCTATCTTAAGAAAGTAAATAGAAAGGCCTATCAGGAGTTCGGATAAAAACAATAAAGGGAAAAAGGCCAGCCAGAATTTTTCCCAGATGTATTTCTTAGGGGAAAGAGGGCTGGTCTTTATCACCCAAAAAGCCCGGCCTTCAAGACTGACTGCAGAGAAGACAAACCTGGCGGCAACTGCAGCAATAATAAATCCGGCAAACCCCATGTTCAGAAAAAATATAATATCATTTATATACCTCGCGTAAAGAGTTTTGGGCAAACGGTCCAGAGATAAGTTGGTAACATTAAAAAGATATATAATAATAACCGAGATCAACATGAATAACTGGGGCCACTGGGAGGAATCCCTGGTAAAATTCTTTATATCCTTTACGGCCACTTCTATTATATTTGACTTTACAAAAGGAAACATTTTTCTGAGATCATAGGCGTCAATTGTTTTCTTTTTATATTTTTTCAGTTGATTCTCGGCGGTATTCCACCAGCCTTTAAGAAATGCGAGTTTCCCTAGATACAGCATAAAGGTTAAACCTGCCGCAGACGAAATTACCAGATAAAACAGATTTAAATAAGCAGCTTTATACTCCTTGTGAAAAAAAGAAGTAATGGCATTTGCCGCCCAGCCGCTCGGCAGGTAGGGCGCATCAGGAGTTTCAAAAGAAGCCATAAACTCCGTAAAGCCCGCCAGTTCATGCGGATCGGTGAACCTTTCAGGTTTGATCAGGCGGAACATTATAACAATAAAACTTATTGCAATCACGGATAAGATCATAAAGAAATCGCGGGTCCGCCTGGCAGGGAATATTCTCATCATACCCATAGCAAAAGATATACTTAGAGAACCGACCAGCAGTAAAAGCAGGAATAAAACCAGCATGGAAAAAGCAAAAGTGAGGAGACTGCCTTTTAAAACCACGGTGTACGAGGCGAAAATAGGAAGTCCCATGGCAAGCACCATCCAGGAGCTGTTAATGACCGCATGTACAAACCGGGAAGCTACTATAGCCGGAACAGGGATCGGAGAAGAGATCAACTGCACCATATCGTCCGAAAGATAAAATGTCGATATTGCCACTATAACATTTGAAAATAAAAGCATGAACAAGAATGATATAAAAACCATTCCGAGCAGTTTCCAGACTAAAATATTTCCAAACATAGGGATTGTATTAAAATACCGCAGCATGGAAAAGAATATGGAATAAACGCTAACAAGAAACACAACAGAAATACCGGTTAGTACAACTTTCCTTGTAAAAGAGCCCTTTTCTTTGCGTTTCGCCCCATTCCGAAAACTCTTCCATCCAATATTTAGTAATCTTAGAAAATGATCCATAACACTCCTGGTGTAATGTTTACAGTTAAAAACTGCTAAAGCTGAACACTTTACACTGCATACTGTAAACTGTAAACTGTAAACCGTAAACTACGTTCTTCACTTAATATGCTCCAGCACATTCGTCAGATCGGGGGAACCTGTCAAACTCAGGAAAATATCTTCAAGACCGGATTTTTCTGTTTTTGCCATTTCTTTTACTTCTTTTATTGTTCCTTTAGCGATTATCTTGCCATTCATGATAATACCGATTGTGTCGCAGAGAGACTCGACTATTTCCAGAGAATGAGTGGAGATAAAGAGAGTTTTTCCGGACTTCCCGAGGTCAATAAATATCTCCTTAACGATCTTGGCGCTTTTTGGATCGAGGCCGACCATCGGTTCATCCACTATATAAACATCCGGGTCATGAAGAATATTCCCGGCCATCACAATCTTTTGTTTCATCCCGAGGGAGTAACTTTCAATGAGTTCATCCCCCCACTTATCAAGTTCAAACAACTGCAAAAGATTCTTAATTTTGGATTCCTTTTTATCGTATTCCAGATGATAAATCCCCGCAATAAAATCCAGAAACTCCTTGCCGGTTAGTTTTTCATAGATATAAGGACGGTCAGGGATAAAGCCTATTATTTTTTTTACTTCAATAGGATTTGCGGTAATATCATGCCCGCCGATAGTTATCTTTCCGGTGTTGATTTTCAAAAGCCCGCTCATCATCTTGAGGGTAGTGGTCTTCCCCGCTCCGTTAGGTCCGAGGAACCCAAAGATCTCCCCTTTTTTAATATCAAGATTAAGATTGTCGACTGCCGTAAAACTCCCGTACTTTTTTGTAACACCGTCAATTTTAATCATAGATAGCTCCAATTTTTCTGTCATCCTCGCGTAGGCGGGGATCCAGAGGCTTTATTTATCTTTTTAATACACTGGATCCCCGATAAAAACACTCGGGGATGACAAAATGATTACTATATGTTTTAATAGTACATTTTGTCACTTCCCTTGCTTTACTTCTTTTACTTCTTTTACTTCTTTTACTTCCTTTACTGTACTTGCTGTATTTGCTTCCTCCGCCCAGGCGGATTTCGCGAAGATTTATGGTCAGATATTTATACTTCGCTCAACTTGCTTCATTTAATTTTCTTTGTTTCTTCCACTTTCCCTGCTTTTTTTGCTTCCCTTGCTGCATTTGCTTTCTCCGCCTAGGCGGATTTCGCGAAGATTTATAGTCAGATATTTAGACTTCGCTCAACTTGCTTCACTTACTTTTCTTTGCTTCACTTGCTTCTCTGGCTGCTCTTATTGCTTTTTCGTGTTGTTGTTTTGTTTCAGAAAAAGTATGTGAATGACTGCCGTCCTGCTTCAATACAAAGAAAAGCATTCTGGTCACAGCTGGGAAAACGGCGGCTTTTATCGAATCAATTCCGGGATTGCATATCGGCCCCGGAGGAAGACCGTGATGCAGATAAGTATTATAAGGAGAATCAATCATAAGATCCCTGCCTGTTAAATGATCCTTATACATTTCTTTTTCTCCGAAAGCATAAACAACCGTTGCGCACGATTCAAGCTTCATATTTTTCTTTAATCGGTTAGTAAAAACCCCTGCCACTAGCGGACGGTCAAAATCCGTTTCAGCTTCCCTCTCTACAATTGAAGCCAGCTTTAGTACATCATTCATCTTCTTCTTTTTTGTGATAATATCCCGGTCAAATCCGTTCTTTTTCCACATATCTTTGAATTCTTTGGTCATCATTAAGAGGATATCTTCTTCCGTCATATCCTTCGTAATAAAATACGTACTCGGAAAAAGATATCCTTCCAGACCCGAGGCTTCAATACCGCATTTTTTTATGAATTCTTTATCATTACAAAGTTCTTCCATTCTTTTTTTCACGGCAAGACCTTTGGCCTCAAATAATGACGCAACCTGCCCTACGGTAAACCCTTCAGGAATAGTTATGGGATGACTAACCACCTTACCTGCTTTCATCATTGTAATTATGCTCCAGGGCAGCAGGGAAGAAGAAAGTTCATACTCCCCGGCTTTCATATGTCCGCCCCGGAATTTAGAAATGATACGAAACACCAGCCGTGAACGAATAATTCCTTCTTTTTTCAGGACATAAGATATTTTTGAAGCGCCATAACCCTTGGGAATATCAACAAACTTTGTTTTTGCGCTGATACCGGCCGGAAGAAACGGGAGAAGAAGAATAACTGCAACGACAACCAATATAATAATATTCCGGAAAATAATATGATTTATATTCCATTTCTTTTTTTTAAACTCTTTTTTATGCTTTTTCACTATTAAAAACCTTTCTTTCCGCTTTTTTGAGCATCTACATAACTCTGAAGAATGATACAGGCTGCCATTTTATCTATTACTTCCTTCCTTTTTTTTCTGCTGACGTCAGCGTTTATAAGAATATCTTTTGCTTCGGAGGTGGAAAATCTCTCATCCCAGGTTTCCACGGGTATGTTCACTTCTTTTTTAAGTTTGTCTATCCAGAGAAGCACCTGTTTGGCTTTAAAAGCTACTTCACTTTTTAAATTATAAGGCATCCCGACAACAAATTTTTCGACATTCCCGTACTCTTCAGCCAATTTTTTAATCTCGCGGATACCGACAGCATTCTGAATGACTTTTAAAGGATGGGCCGAACCGGTAAGTTCATCCGTAATTGCAACGCCTATCCGCTTGTCGCCGTAATCTATTCCCATAAGGCTCATAACTTGCCGGACCTCAGTATCGAAATAACCAGCACAAAGCCCAGGAAGGCTGCAACAAAATAACCTAGAAAACCATAAAGGGGTATTTCCATGAATTTTGGTCCCACTCCCGAATATGTTATAATAGAAGAACCGATTATTAGCGCGCCTATTATAAATGCCGCGGTAAGCCGGTTAGTTGCCCGGTCCATCTCCCGTATAAGAGGCTCCAACCCTACATGAACAAATTCTATTTCCAACTCCCCTTTCTTTATTTTCTTAAAGATCTCGCCGATATCTCTTGGTATGGTTTTTAAAAAGCTGAATATCGAAAGTGCACCGGTTTTTGCATCATTAAGAAGACGTGCAGGTTTGACACTTTCTTTTAGAAATCTTAGCGCGTGAGGTTTTGCCGCTTCAACAAAATTAAAATCCGGATCAATCTCACGGATAACGCTTTCCACGGTAAAAAAGACCTTTCCCAGCAAAACAAAATCTTTATTTAATTTAAACCCATATTTACGCGCAAGGTCGGACAACTCATATATGACATTCCCCATATTAATTTTATCGAGAGGAAACCGGCGGTAGCGTTCCATCATCATTACAGCTTCTTTTTCAAAATCTACATTTTCTTCATCTTCGGAAACAATACCGAGCAGTCTGTACTCTTCCACATTTATGTCCAGGTCTTTTTCCATAAAAGAAAGCACCAGGTAGGAAAATTTCTTAATATTCGTTTGTGTAAGTTTTCCGGTCATGCCAAAATCCACAAGACCTATAACATTATTTTTCATGACAAATATATTGCCGGGATGAGGGTCCGCCTGAAAAAATCCGCGTTCGAATACCATCACATAGTACAAGTCAATGAGATGCCGGGCAATAACTTTTTTCCGGTGCTTCGGAAAATTAGAAGTAGAAGAGAGTTTTACCCCGTCTATATACTCCATAATCATAACGAGCTCTCCGGAATGATCAAAATACACCTTGGGAATATGAACGGTTTTACTGCCTTTGAAAAAGTCTCTGATCTTGTCCGCGTGCGCCATTTCATAGGTGAAATCCAGCTCGCGGCTCATGGCCTGACCAAACTCCTCAACAACACCGACCGGATTATAAACCTTAGATTCAGGGATATGTTTTTCAATAAGACGCGCAAGAGTAAAAAGTATATCCAGATCCCTCTTTATCTCTTCCTTTATCCCGGGACGCTGGATTTTTATAACAACCTTTTCCCCACCCTCTTTCATTACCGCGTAATGCACTTGTGAAATAGAAGCAGAGGCTAAAGGTATCTCATCCACCCTGGAAAACACCTTGTCATAAGGTTTACCCAAAGACAATTCCAGGATCTTTTTTGCCTCTTGAAAAGGAAAGGGTTTGACCGCATCCTGCAATTTTGATAACTCTTCAATGAAATGCTGGGGAAGAATATCAGCGCGGAGGGAAAGTATCTGCCCAAACTTAATAAAAGTAGGCCCCAGCTCCTCGAACATACTTCTTATTTTTACCGCAGAATCAAAAATGTCGGACTTTTTGAGCTCTTTCGGTTTTACCACCCGTTTTCGCAGGGTAACATGCCTCGCAAGGTTTATCCTGTGAATAACATACTCAAACCCGTATTTTGCAAAAACATTGAGTATCTCGCGAAGACGTCTAAAATTTTTATATGTGCGGCCTATTTTTATCAGGTCCATCTAAAATACTATTTTTTCCTTTTTTTCTTGAGTTTACTTTCCATAGCCCTAAGGTCAGACATAGTGGCAAGATCAAGCTTTTTTATAAGTTTTTTCACTTCAGCCTCTGCCGCAGTTTCTATCCTTTTCTTGGTCTTTACCGCTTCCTTTATTACACTGTCCACCCTGCTTTTAGCTTCCTTTTCCGAAACCGACCCTCTTTTCACAAGCTCAACAAGTATCTTCTTTGAAAGCTGTTCCGTGAGCGTAAGCGCGCCCAACCCCGCAAGCATTGCCCTTCTGACATTCTTATTCATCTGCCCTACCTCCCATATATATTTTTGTATCTACTCAATAATAACACACGAATAATGCTTTTACAACTACCCTATTCAATCCCCGCATTGTTGTATTTTAGCATTTTTCCGCCCATAATTAAACCTTTGTCATGGCTATAAAACTGTAAGCTTTCAGAAAGGATGGCGAATGAAGAACCTTAAACTTGCAGGGATGGGCTATTTTAGTTGAATAGTTTTAGATTTACCGCTAAAAATACAAATTTACACTTAAATTGTAAACCCAATCAAGGCTGCCGGATTTTAAATCTAACCCGCCATAGTTAGTTCCTACAACCATATAATTAGGACCGATATCAACTCCAACACTAAGACCTTTATTAATAAAATATTCTGCTCCCAAAAACACCATTCCATAATAGCCAGTACCTGCCGTGCCCTCTGTATTAAAAGTAGTCCATCCACCTTCTAAGCCCACATATCCAATTACAACACTATCCCGATAAATATTATAATACACTCTTCCGCTAAACACATATATCGGCTCAACAAAATCGAACGCAACTTTTACCTCTCCGGTTATACTTGCCGATAAGCCATATTTTATCGCTGCATAAGGGTATCCAAAACTTACACCTAACTTACCCGTTAAATTGATTTTGGTAGTATCAAACTTAATTAACTCAGTTTTCTGCTGTAGGTTCGTTGTTTCTTCAGCAAATGATTGCAATATAAATATATTGACTGATAATAATGCAATAAACATTAATTTAGAATATTTCTTCTTGTTCATCATTTTATCCTGCTTTTCACCTTTCGATATTGGAACATATACCAACCGCTCTTTACCACATTAATTCTATCCGGTCTGCCAACAAAAATCTTTGGTCCTTTGGGAAATTGGCTATTTTTGGCAAAATCCAAAGAATCAATTGATAGTGTTTCTCTACAACCGGCGTTATCCTTTCCATAGTTTAAATCTCCAAACAACAAAGAATAAAAGAGCAAAAATCAGGGGGAAGTCCTGGCACAACGACCGCCGAAAGCGTTGTTGCGAAACGCGTACGTGTCAGCGGAAAAGTAGCGGGCCGACATGCGGGCGTCGAATGTAATGTAGTCCCAATAGCCGCCGCGAAAACCGCTACCTGTAGCGTCTGTAACAGCCGAAGCAACAAAACCGGGCCAATCAGAATTAGTAGCATCACCGAAAGAAATTAAACTTCCATCTCCGTGTGTACCCGTAAAGCCTCTCCCTGTTGGATTTCCCACTGTGACAATCCTTTCCCATAAGTTCCCGGAAAGGTCAAGCACTCCGTAATAGCCAGCACCTGAGTTTGTGCGGGTGGCACCTGCGTCCGCATAACTACCGCAACGATAGGGTCCCTGTGGCGAACACCCCTGCAAATTTGCATTTCCCTGATTTGGGGCTTCCAACTTAGTACATGCATTCGAAAGAGAAGTAGTTAAAGATTCCAAAATAGTATTTCCCCAGGCATACTCATCATTTACTGCAGCCTGACCGCCTCTTGCGGCTTTTTCAAACTCCAATTCTGTAAAGGGTCTAAGAGCCGCCCAGTCTGTGTATGCGGCTACATCCATCCAAGATATATAGTTGCAGGCTACCCATTCTCCATCGTTACTTTCATTCATAAGTGCAAAATCAGCAGAACCCCAAGCACCGGCATTATTATTCGCATCACAGCCATATTTACCGTTTGAGGCAAGTTTTATATAATTACGGTAACTGCCGTAATAATTACTAATTCTACTGATGAACTGGGTAGGCGTAAGTGCAAGTGTATTTAAAAACTCGCAATATTGCCTTTGGGATATTTCGCATTTCATAATGTAAAACGCATTGTACCCTTTGGGAAAACCTGCAGGGATGGGACCTGATTGGTCGCCGACGTGACCGATATCGGCATCATAATAGAGATTATCAACTGCCGTACCAACCGTAATAGCGTTTTCTGAAGTTATCTGATATTCAGGTAATACTTTATCTTTTACATATGCGCCATCTGATTTCAAGAAGTTACCGTAGTTGTCATTGTTGGCATCCCCGATATAAAAAGGACCTGCAGGGATATAAACCATCTCTACTGCAAAGACTTTTACCTGTACAAGGTCGGTATCGGAAACGGCATCAGTTCCATAATTCCATCTAAGTTCTGCAAGATTCCAATCTACTGAACCAGTGCCGGCAGAAGAACGATAAATAAAGGCTCCTTTGTATACACCACCTGTATCGCCAAAACTCATCTGCGAACCGACAGGTGCAACATTCCCGGTGTTTAATAAAGTGCAATGATTCCAAGTTGACCAAGAGGAACCCCCGTCTGTTGATTTTGAAAATTTAGCAAACACCCAAGCCGCATCCCAGTTTGCCGTAGGACTTGGAGCGCCGGCTGTAAACCAGGAGTTATCCCAGGCAATATCAAACCTGATATTATTTGTTTTCCCGACAGTATCTTTATTTGCCAAAACAACATTTTCAACTACAATATTCCCGTTTTCTCCACCGCCATCTCCTCCACTATATGTAAAACCATTAGTTAATGTTGCTGTGCTTGTATCAGGATTTGTTACTACTACATTGTATGAACCGAGAACATTTGTGGGTGTTGTTGCTGTTAGTTTTATTGAACTAGCAAAAGAAGTATTAGAGCAACTTGTACTTCCAATCTTTACCGTGGCTCCATTTACAAAGCCCGTGCCATTGATTGTTACATTAGTTCCATTAGGTCCACTGATTGGAGATATACTCGTAACTGCAAATATAATTAAGCTATTCACTGTTGGACCACTTCCATTTACAATTACAGATACATTACCTTCAACATCAGTTGCCTCATAGGTATAGGTATAATCAGTTCCTGCAGTATTTATTTGGTATTGGCCGCTATATACTTTACCATTGCTATACTGCCCGCTACCCGCTGATGTCATTACTACTGTTGTAACCGTTACTCCGCCCTTTTTAATAGCAACTCTTGGATAGCCACTCGCAGGAGCATCATTATTAAAATCTAAATATGTTATTGTATAGGTAAAAACAGTCCCAACATTACCATTTGCAGGGCTGACACTACTTCCGGAAAGCAGAGGGGCCTTTTTCCCATCATTCAATGTTTTGACTTCTTTCTTTACCTTATTAATAATACCAAAATGAAGTTCCGCATAGGACAATGTTGAAAAAGCAAAAATAACAATAATCGCTGATACTGGACTGAATATGTTTTTTTTACTCTTACTGAACATAAAACTCCTTTCCTTTATAATTGACCTTTGATACTCCCCCAATTTATTTAATTGCTTGATCTATAATATTCTACCTCGTACTCCTCAGGAATCTTATACCCATTTGCCAAGTGAAGTCGCTCCCGGTTAAAAGTTATTTCAAATTATTCAAAGGCTTTAATGCAAAAACAAATTCCGGGACAGCACCTACTTTTTCTGTTTCTTTGAGTGCCAAGGATCCCTTGTTCCAGCTTCCTTAACACTTTCCTGAAAACCGTAAGCTTAAAAAGTTTTTATTTTGCAATAGTGATATTTTGATTTCTTTAGAACCCCCCTACCCCTTACCCAGACTATCTGTTACTTGACAAGAATCTTTTCTCTCGCTTTGCTTAACTTTATCCCGTACTTTTGATCAAGCTCTACCGTGCGACTTTACTCCTCAACGGATACTTTTCCGGATTCTCAAGATTGTCTATTTCCAAGTCCACATCCAGTTCCGGCCAATACAAATGCGACTCATGCAGCAGCTTTACATTCGTAATGTGGTTTACATTCTCATCTTTAAAATAAGGATATGTCTCGTAGTTCATAAAATACTCTTTGCCTTTGACCAAGAGCCAAATACCAAAGCCGGTTATGTTTTCAACGCTGACTAAAGTGTCTTTTCCATTCTTTAGTAATTTCATCTTTGTGTTCCTCCACAATCTTTCTTATCTCGTTCAACCGCTTTGGACTTAACTTGCAATAAGTCGCTAACGAGATTATCGGCTCAATCCAGAACTTTGCCTCGCCGTCCGAACACTCAACATGAACATGGATTCTTTGTTCCTCATTAGAAAGAAAATAAAACCTATAGCCTTTCTCGCGAAATACTGTTGGACTCATACAGGCATTATAGCAAATAGAAATATCCTTGTCAAACAGTGCTAATTTTACTTTTAACTGATCTCATATCTTACTTTCTTTCTGTACTCTGACGGAGAGTTTCCTGTGTATTTCTTGAATAATTTGGAGAAGTAAAAAGGATCTGCAAAGCCTGTTTCGTCGGCTATTTCGTCAAGGCGTTTATCGCTTGCAGCGAGGGAGATCTTTGCTTTTTCTATTCTTTGGGAGTTGACATATTTTACGGGGGATAATCCGAAGGTTTTGGAAAAAGAATTTGAAAAATAAACAGGGTTTAAGCCGGCTTTAGAGGAGAGCTCTTCAACGGATATTTGGTTCATTAAATTCTCTTCTATGTACTTCAGGACATCCGTAAACTTAACCAGTTTTTCTATTTTTTTCCCGTAACCGTCCGGAACAGCTTTTGGGATAAAGAATGAAAGGAGATATCTTACTATCGCATCCGCCTCAAAACGGCTTTTAAGGTCTTTGTTTTTACTGACAAAAAGGAGTCTTTTGAATATTTTCTCAACTTCACCCGGACTTTTCAGCTTCACATCAAGCACAGGGCTCAGAATTTTAAACAATTCAATGGTAGAAAATATCTTTGCGGAAAAGTGAACCCAATACTGCCCAAAATCCTTACCGCCTATGGTTTTTAACCTTGAGTAAGCAGGTACTATATATAGATGCCCTGCCAGCAACCGAATCTTCTTTTTGTTCACGAACATCAACCCTTCACCGCTGTCTATATAGTATATTCTTGTAAAAGGATCGTTTGAATCAAAGTTCCACCACTTCCCGCAAATAGAATGTTTTGCTATATGAACGTCTATTTTAAGCGTATCCAAAAGGTTTTCCATAAAACTATTATAACGGCTCAGGTTTCAAAAAATCCATATAAATCTGTGATTTATCTATTCACGATTCCTCTAATTTGGAGTATAATTACTTCAACAGTAAACAAATTACTAAGGACTAATGACTAGTGACTATTTATTGTTGGCGGGAAAAAACACCCGCCTCAAAAAATAACATGAATATTAGCGGTGATTTAACCGCTTTCCTTAAATAGTCATTAGTCACTAGTAATTCAGACTGTGTCGCAATTATTTCTAGAAACACCGTTCTTTGACAACTGGAACCAAGAAGCGGTTTTTTAACCGAACTTAAACATTTTTCCCGGATATTCTTCTTCGGGATGTGCGTTTTTGTCCTAAA
>Ga0208246_1000644_pt1 | contig 25833 bp, 24 predicted proteins | sample RifOxyD2_FD_184039 | JGI IMG/M metagenome (GOLD analysis project Ga0208246, IMG submission 184039) | Soil microbial communities from Rifle, Colorado - Rifle Oxygen_injection D2 (SPAdes) | ecosystem: Environmental > Terrestrial > Deep subsurface > Rock core/Sediment | place: Rifle, Colorado... | reverse complement strand
TATTTGGCCGTTTCGGTCGATATAGATTACACTAATATACAAAAGGATTTGTAATGGCAGGAACTGTAAGCTCACTCGGTATCGGTTCAAGTGTTTTGACGGCGGATGTTATTGATAAGCTAAAAGCCGCAGATACTGCCAATATCGTTACTCCGATTGATAATAAAATTACACTTCAATCCCAAAAAGAGAGCGCATTAGATTTATTAAGCAGTCTTTTGGACTCTTTTAAAGCAAGTATTAGCAGTTTGTCCGATGATACTCTGTATCAAAAAAGAGCTGTTTCGGGGAATACGGAGGCAGTGAGTGTGACTGCCTTATCGGGAAGTGATATTCAGTCATTTTCGATCACCGATACGGTAATGGCTAAAAAAAGTATTCTTGAATCAGGATCATTTGCCTCTACAACAGCGACGGTATCCAGCGGATCAGGGACGATGTCTTTGGGGATTGACGGTGATACCTTTAATATCGATTACACCGGCAGTACCACGTTAACCGATCTTAAAGAGTCCATCAATACAACGGCCGGAGCGAAAGTAACGGCGTCGATTTTACAAACGGGGGCGAATGAGTACCATCTTGTACTGACATCCAAAGAGACGGGGACTGCTCAGGCTATTACTCTTTCGGATTCGGTTGGCGGAACCTTAAATAATGAATTGAAAACGTATGATATTTCAACCAACCCGACAGGAGTCCAAAGCATTCAAGCGGCCAGTGATGCCTCGTTCAAATATAACGGAATCAGTATTACGAGAGCTTCGAACAGTGTTAGTGATTTAATTGTAGGCGTTACCATCAACTTACTTCAAGATGCCGGAAGTACCAACATAAGTATTTCTCAAAATACCACGGCTATCAGTGATGAAATGAGCAATTTAGTGACGAGTTACAATACCCTTACGAAACAACTGGATGATATGACGTTGGCGGATCTTGAAAATGGAAAAGTGGGAATTTTTAACGGTGACAATACGATTAAATCGATTAAACGTGAAATAACAAAAATGTTAACCTCAATGAATTCCGATGGAAACTCACTTGCACAATATGGGATTGGTCTCAGTCAAAACGGTACGATGACATTTACCAAAAGTGAGTTCGATACCAAAATAAGCAGCGATGCTACGGGATTAGAAGCTTTTTTCAGCGGAGCAACCAGTGAGTCGGGGGAATATACCGAAGGGGTTTTTGGAAATATCGATGCGTTGCTTGACTCCTATACAAGTTCGAGCGGTTTGATGAGTAATCTTCTGGACGGATCAAAAACGGAGACAAAAGCATTAAAAGAAGAGAGAACGCGTGCCGCTAGTCTTTTGACGGCACGCTATGATACGATGACCGCACGTTTTGCTATGTATGACGCAATAATCAGTAAACTTAATGGTCAGTTTTCTTCTTTACAAATGCAAATTGATGGGATGGCGAATAGTAACTAACGCTAATTATTAATTATTTTTTTGGCATTAAAATTGCTTTACACATAGTAACTGTTTAGAGGAGTTAATGTCATGCTCAACGGAAAAAATATTCTTATAACCGGTGGAACCGGGAGTTTTGGAAAACAGTTTGTAAAAACAATTCTAAAGCACTACAAACCTAATAAAATCATTATATATTCACGAGATGAACTTAAACAATATGAAATGGCGCAACGATTTAATGATCCGTGTATGCGCTATTTTATCGGAGATGTACGGGACTTGCCGCGTTTAGAAAATGCTATGAACGGAGTAGACTATGTCGTACACGCCGCAGCACTCAAACATGTTCCCATTGCCGAATACAATCCGATGGAGTGTATTAAAACCAATATTAACGGCGCACAAAATGTGATCGATGCCGCATTATATTGCGGTGTTAGTCGTGTTATCGCACTCTCTACCGATAAAGCGGCTAGCCCGATCAATCTTTACGGTGCAACAAAACTTGCATCCGATAAGCTCTTTGTAGCGGCTAACAATATCCGTGGCGGAAAAGATATCCGTTTCGCCGTTGTCCGTTATGGCAACGTATTAGGCTCACGCGGTTCGGTTGTCCCCTTTTTTCAAAAACTGATTGCCGAGGGGGCGAATGAGCTCCCTATCACCGATGAGCGGATGACGCGTTTTTGGATTACGCTCCAAGAGGGGGTTGATTTCGTATTGAAGAACTTCCAGCGTATGCATGGGGGAGAGACATTTATCCCTAAAATTCCTTCAATGAAAGTGGTAGATGTCGCCCGCACTATCGCCCCGAATCTTCCTCATAAAAATGTCGGTATTCGTCCGGGTGAAAAGATGCATGAAGTGATGTGTCCACGGGATGATTCCCATCTGACATTAGAGTTTCATGACCATTATGTGATTAAACCGACCATTCAATTTACCGAAATTGCCGATTTCTCTAAAAACAATTGCGGTGAGATTGGAACTTCTGTCGAGTATGGCTTTAAATACAGTTCTGAAACCAACACGGATTGGCTTACCCCTGAAGCATTGCTTGAAAAAATCGCCCTAACACAAAATGAGGAGAAGTAATCGTGCTTCCCTATTCAACGCAGTTTATCGAAGAGGATGATATTGCCGCCGTTGTTGAAATCCTAAAAAGCTCCTATCTAACGCAGGGTGCAAAGGTCGAGGAGTTTGAGGAATCGATTGCACGATATGTCGGGGCGCGATACTGTGTTAGCTTTAATTCCGCTACTTCGGCGTTGCACGCGGCGTATGCAAGTGCCGGAATCGGTGAGGGTGATGAGATTATTACGACCCCTATCAGTTTTGTTGCAACCTCAAATATGGCTGTTGTTCTAGGGGCAAAGCCGATTTTCTGCGATATTAAACGAGACGGAAATATCGATGAAACTCTCATTGAAGGATTGATTACGCCAAAAACCAAAGTAATTGCCCCCGTCGATTTTGCCGGAAAACCGGTTGCGATAGAGAAAATAAAAGAGATAGCTCAAAAGCACAATTTGCTCGTCATCGAAGATGCCTCCCACGCCTTGGGAAGTGCTGTTGAGGGAAAAAAAATCGGATCACTAGCCGACATGACCATTTTCAGTTTTCATGCTATTAAACCGATTACTACGGGTGAAGGTGGCGCCGTTGTAACGGACAATGAATCGTATGCAAAAGCCCTTCGCCTTTTCCGCTCTCACGGAATTGTGAAAAAAGAGCTATGGAATTCGGATATGGTGAGTCTGGGATACAATTTTCGTCTCACCGAATTTGCTGCGGCATTAGGACTCTCACAACTGTCTAAACTGGATCGTTTTCTACAAGTGCGTGAACAGATTGGACGCTATTATGATGAGCGTTTTTCGAATCATAAACTTTTTTCTACCATTGCGATAGATCCCTCGGAACAAAGTGCACGCCACCTTTATCCGCTTTTGCTTAATCCTGAACTTCATTGTGTTAAAGAGGAAATTTTTAGTGAATTGCAATCTCGAGGGATAGGGGTACAGGTTCACTATAAACCGATCTATCAAAACAGTTTTTACAAAGAGCGTTATGGTGAGCAACGCTTGAGTACTACCGAACACTTCTACCGCTCCGAAATCTCCATTCCATGTCACCAGAAAATGACGTTAGAAGATGCCGTGATGGTTGCCGATGTCGTACTTGACGTGATGGAACACTATTCCCATCGCGGATGCAGTTTCTAATGCGTGTGGCTATTATCCCTGCCCGAGGCGGGAGCAAACGGATCCCCCGTAAAAATATCAAACTCTTCGCCGAGCTTCCTATCATTGCCCATAGTATCAAAGCGGCTCAGGAGTCGGGGTTATTTGATCGTATCGTTGTGACGACGGATGATGAAGAGATCGGCTCTATTGCCAGATCATTTGGCGCTGAAGTCCCTTTTATGCGACCCAAAGAGCTGAGTGACGATCACACTGCGACCATTCCCGTTATTGCTCACGCCATCCAAACACTTCAAAACGATTCGGTTATCGATTATGCCTGCTGTATCTATGCCACAGCACCGTTTATCCGCGCAGAAGATATTCGAAACGGCTATAACGCCCTTATCACGCATAACAAACAGTACGCTTTTCCTGTTACGACGTTCCCTTTTCCGATTCAGCGCGCAGTTATGCGTGACGAGCAAGGGAATATTGCGATGTTTTACCCTGAACATTTTGCAACGCGCAGCCAAGATCTCGAAGAAGCATATCATGATGTAGGGCAATTTTATTGGGGAACTCGTGAAGCATGGCTGAGCGGAAAACCTATTTTTTCCGATGCAGCGACAACAATTGTATTGCCGCGTCATTTGGTGCAGGATATCGATACGCTAGAGGATTGGACGCGCGCCGAGTTGATGCACAAAGTACTTCAAGAGCTATGAATATTCTAATACGTGCCGATTCCTCAAGTGAAATCGGTATGGGACATATTATGCGCGATTTAGTTCTCGCTAAGAACTATTCTGGGGACACGGTGTCGTTTGCATGTCGGGATTTAGTAGGGAATATGATTGATCGCATTCCCTACAACGTCCATATTTTGTTGTCTGATACCCCTGAAGAACTGATAGACCTTATTAGGGAACAAAATATCGACATGGTGGTGTTCGATCACTACGGTATTGATGTCGCTTTCGAGAAAAAAGTCAAAGAGGTGAGCGGTGTGAGCATTCTCTCGTTTGATGATACCTATGAGAAACACCATTGTGACATTCTCCTCAATCATAATATCTCAGCCGATAAAGAGCGATATAGCGGTTTGGTTCCTGAGCAGTGTGAATTACGATGCGGAGCGGAATATACGCTGATACGGGATGAATTCAAGGTAGAAAAACAGATAAAACGGGAAAAACTGTACGATATTTTTATCGCTATGGGGGGCACCGATCCGACCAATATGACGCCGAATATTCTCAAAACAGTGCGTGATGATATGTGCGTCTGTGTCGTGACGACATCCGGAAATTCCCACCTGAACGAACTGGAAATCTTTGTTAAAGAGAGAAAAAATATCACGTTAGAGATCAATTCAACGCGTGTGGCACAACTTCTCCATCAAAGCCGCTTAGCGATTATCACCCCCAGTGTTATGGTACATGAAGTTCTTTATATGGAGATCCCCTTTATTGCGCTCCAGAGCGCTACTAATCAAGAAGATATGGTTGAGTATTTAGAAAAAGAGAACTATGTTGTTTTAAAGGAGTGGAATGCCGATGCAATTACTCGATTTTACAACGCTTGATGCAAACCAGCTAACCTTGGTGTTATCGTGGCGCAATCATCCGAAAATTCGTGAATGGATGCTCCATCCGAATGAAATTTCTATGGAGGAGCATCTGCAGTTTGTCGAATCGCTAAAACGTAGAGAGGATAGACGCTATTTTTTGGTTCAACGAGAGGGTAAAAATATTGGCGTAATTGATTTTATGGATATAATGGAAGAATCTGCCGAACTAGGGCTTTATGCAAATCCCAAGATGCAAGGTGTCGGGGAAACGCTGATGAGAGTGCTGATCGACTATGCGTTTGTAACCCTCAAGGTAAAAACGCTGATTGCCACTGTTTTTGCCGACAATGAGCGGGCTAAATATTTGTACGAAAAATTCGATTTTACCGAGAGAGATCGATCCCTTTATAACGGGAGAGAAATGATTACTATGGAGTTGAGCCAATGACTATCGGAAACCATAACACGGATGAAAAAGTATTGATTATCGCCGAACTCTCCGCCAACCACAACGGTTCTCTCGATACAGCATTGCGTACCATTGACGCTATGAAAGAATCGGGTGCCGATGCGATCAAACTCCAAACTTATACTCCCGATACGATTACCCTCGATTGCGATAGCGATATGTTCACGATTTCACAGGGGACATTGTGGGACAAACGGAAATTTCACGATCTCTACGCCGAAGCGATGACGCCGTGGGAGTGGCACGTAACCCTTTTTGATCATGCTAAAAGTCTCGGTATGGAAGCATTCTCTTCCCCGTTTGATCCAAGTGCCGTTGATTTTTTATCCGAGTTGGAGGTGCCCGCCTATAAGATTGCCAGTTTCGAGATCACCGATATTCCTCTGATCGAGTATACGGCTGTGAAGGGTAAGCCGATCATCATCTCCACCGGTATTGCGACGTTAAGCGATATTGAAGAGGCATTGGGTGCATGTAAGCGTATGGGGAATGATCAAATTACCCTCCTTAAATGTACTTCTGCCTATCCTGCCGCGTTGGAGGAGATGAATCTTCTCACCATCGCCGATATGAGAAATCGGTTTGGGGTGAATGTGGGTTTGAGTGATCATACGATGAGCCTCTCTGCTCCTGTTGCCGCCGTTGCGTTAGGTGCTCGCGTGATCGAGAAACATTTTATTCTCGATCGTGGTATGGGGGGAGCCGACAGTGCCTTTAGTCTGGAACCCCATGAGTTTAAAACGATGGTCGATGCGGTGCGTGATACCGAAAAACTTCTCGGAAAAATCACGTATGAGTTAAGTCCAAAAAGTTTGAAATCACGCGAATTTTCTCGTAGCCTTTTTATCGCCGAAGATGTGAAAGCGGGAGAGACGATTACCGCCGTCAATGTCCGTTCCGTCCGCCCCGGATTTGGATTGCCGCCCAAATATTTCCAAGAGATCATAGGAAGAAGCTTCAAAACCGATCTTCTCAAGGGAACCCCTTTGTCATGGGATAACATCAGATGAACATTGCTGTCGTATCCCATGATGCCGGTGTTTCAGAACTTTTATGTGCTCTTATTGTTGAACATAAAAAAGAAGTTTCTTGGTATATTTTTGCTAAACCTTTTAGCCCCATGGCAACTATTTGTGAACGAAATAATTTAACGTATGTTCCCATTAATGATCCGCAAGAGCAGATTCGCTCTATTAACCCAGATATGCTATTTTTTGGAACCGGATGGCAAGATAGAGTTGAAGATTCATATGTTCATTATTGTAAAGTCAATGGTATACCTACTGTTGCATTTTTAGACCATTGGAGCAGTCATCTTGAAAGATTTGGCTATCCTGAACCTGGATGGGAAAAAAATTTAGGAGATTTTACTGCAGTGCATGATGAAAAAGCATTGCAACAGGCGATAGATCTTCAGCTTCCGAATCCAGTAGCATTGCCGAATTATTATTTAAAAAATCTTCTTAATAGTGCTAAAAAATGTATGGTTACCCCTACCAATGATCTCTTGTTTCTTAGTGAACCTACCGATGCGGCAGCTTTTAAACTTTTTAAGGATTCTAATTATTGGGGGTTTACACAATATACTGCATTTAATGAAATTCTCAAAAATTTCAAAAAATTTGATTGCCAAGAACTGCAGATCCGACTTCATCCGAGTGAGGAATCATCAGAAAAATTTGAAGAAATTTTATTGAATTATCCAGAAATAAAGTTTAAAATTTATAATGCAAAAACAAAAGACTTGACACATCAACTTTTAAGCGCCAAGATGATTATAGGGTTTGATACGATGGCTTTGTATATTGCCGCTTTATTGGGAAAAGCAATTGTCTCTTTTCTTCCATCAAAATCACGTGAATTTTTCCTCCCTCTCCCAAAAGAATGGCAGCTGCGCACACTGACTGAAATGAAGCCTTTTCATTTAAGACCTATCCAAATAGATATAGATGATTTCGGTATGGATTTTGCTTTATTTATCAAAACTATCTATGCAAAAGAGCGAAATGTATAAAGCACTGATCATCGGCGCCGGGAGTATCGGCGGACTTATCGATTCTCCGACATCAAAAGCGGTTGCGAGTCATGCCCATGCCTACAAAAAGCATCTGGACACGCAGCTTTATGCAATTTGTGAACCCTCAGAACTCAATGTTTTTGCATTTATGGAGCGGTGGGGAGAGGTTCAGCGTTATGCCTCGATTGATGAGATCGGTTCGGATGAGCAGTATGATATTGTCTCTGTCTCCTCAACGACAAAATCGCATTTTTATGATCTGACCACATTGCTTAAACGTAGTGATTGTCCTATGATACTGTGTGAAAAACCTCTTGTCGCGACCCAAGAGGAGCTCTCTTCCCTTTTTACTCCCCTAATGCACAGCGATAAAAAAATATTGGTTCATTTCGTTCGACGATACAATCCGGCTTTTATAAACCTTGCCGAGCGGATTCAAAAGGGAGAGTTTGGAAATTCGTTAGGATTTCAAGGGGTATGTACCAAAGGGCTGCTTCATAACGGTTCGCATATGATCGCAGTGTTGAGCCATTTTTTAGGCAATGTAACAGCGATAAAACCGTTTCGGGCATCTTTTTGCCATGATGATTTGTGCGGGGATTTCGGTGTATCTCTCGAACGCTGTGATGGAGCTATTTCGGTTCTCAGCCATCCGCCGTATTCATTATTTGAAATTACGTTTTGGTTTGAAAACGGTATGATAAAAATACTTGATGGAGGGGATAAAATCGAGATATATTCTCGTGTACCTTCGACCTATGAGGGGTATTTTTCCCTTGCCTTACAGGAGAGTATACCAACCGATCTCTCCAATTATGCCTATGACTCCGTCGAATTTTTACTCCGTAAAAGTAAAGAGACGTGCAAAAAAATTCTGAGTGAACATTTCCATATACATAAAGTTATTTTTCAAACCCTCGCCAAGGTATATCAATGAAGAAACTCGCCATAAACGGCGGAGAAAAACTTCGCATTACTCCATTTCCGGCCTACAACACCATCGGAGTAGAAGAGGAAGAAGCGGTCTTGCGGGTATTGCGCAGCGGTAAACTCTCTACTTTTTTAGGGACATGGCATGATGATTTTTTCGGAGGGCCTGAAGTTCGTGCATTAGAGTCCGAATGGGCGGCATATTTCGGTGTTAAACACGCGATCAGTGTCAACTCCGCAACATCGGGGCTTTATGCCGCCGTTGGAGCGTGCGGGATAAGTCCGGGCGATGAGGTTATTGTCAGTGCTTACACAATGAGCGCATCGGCTACGGCGGCTCTTGTGTACGGCGCTATCCCGATCTTTGCCGACATCGAAGAGGATTTTTATTGTTTGGATGTCAAAAGTATCGAAGCCAAGATCACACCGAAAACCAAAGCGATCATTGTTGTCGATATTTTCGGGCAACCTTATGATGTTGAAGCGATCAATGCACTTGCAAAAAAACATAACCTTTTTGTGATCGAAGATACGGCTCAAGCTCCCGGTGCGATGTTGGGCGGTAAATACGCAGGGACATTTGGGGATATCGGCGTGTACTCACTGAACTACCACAAACACATTCACAGCGGGGAGGGGGGAATTATCGTCACGGATGATGATACCTTAGCCGATAAAATCCGTCTTATCCGAAACCATGCCGAAGCGGTTCTCTCCGCACGGGGGATAAAAGATAAATCAGAATTGGTCAATATGGTGGGGTATAACTATCGGATGACCGAGATTGAAGCCTCCATCGCTCGGTGTCAGCTTAAAAAACTCCCTTTGTTGCTTGAACAGCGATTAGAAAATACGGCGTATTTGAATGAAAAATTGGCTCAAGTCCCCTGCATCAAAGCGACCAAAATCCGTGAGGGGGCTAAACATGCTTTCTATGTTCACCCATTGCAATTTGATGCAGAGGTTGCCAAAATGCATCGCAACCGTTTTATTGATGCGGTAAAAGCAGAACTCCCTCCGACGCTGTTGCGTGAAGAGTCGGTGGTATTGCTCAGTTACGGCTATGTTAAACCGCTCTATCTTCAGCCCCTGTATCAAGAGCGGATTGCATTCGGACGGGAGGGTTATCCGTTTACCCTCAGTGAGGTCACTTACGAAAAAGGGCTTTGTCCAATAACCGAAGAGATGCATTTTAATAGGCTCGTTACCCACGAATTTATGCGACCCGGAATGAGTAAAACAGACATGGATGATGTTGTATCCGCATTTCTTAAAGTTTGGGATAATCGGGAGGAGTTAGCATGAATAATCCATTTTTAGTCGGTGAACGAATTTATCTAAGGGGGCTTGAATCTTCTGATAGTGATGGACAATATCCTTCATGGCTCAATGATGAGATTTTGACTCAGTATCTTGAGCATCATGTATTTCCCTACACTAAAGCATCTGCAATTGAATACATCGACGGACTCTATCGCCGTCATGACATTATCATGCTTGCGATTATTGACAAATCAAACGATAACCATATGGGTAATATTGCTTTATCTGCTATAACACAATTGCATCGTAGTGCAGAATTTTCAATTTTAATTGGTGATGTTTCGGCTCAGGGCAAAGGATATGCAAAAGAAGCATCTGTTTTGCTACTTAAGCATGGTTTTGAAACAATGAACCTTAATCGTATTTGGTGCGGTACGATGGATACAAATGTATCAATGCAAGCTCTTGCTATCTCCTTGGGGATGGTAAATGAAGGTGTTAAACGTCAAGAGGTATATAAAAACGGTCGATATAACGATACGATTCAGTACAGTGTATTAAAAAATGATTTTTTAAAAAAAGAGGGAATATAAAGAATGAAATTTTGTACTTGCTGTGTAATGCCGGACACGAAACCCGATTTGCATTTTGATGAAGAGGGTGTGTGTGACGCTTGTAATTCTCAAAAAAGTAAAGATTTTGAGATTGATTGGGAAGCGCGTAAAATCGAATTTTTAGACCTTGTAAAACAAAATAAAAAAAATCCTCATTATGATTGTATTATCGGTGTGAGCGGCGGGAAAGATTCAACGTTTCAAGTACAAAATATTTTAGATATGGGGCTTAATCCTTTGTGTGTCTGTTTTGAACCGACCATTCCAACTGAAATAGGGCGTAAAAATTTAAATAACTTAAATATGCTTGGCGTTGATTTAATCCATATTAAGCGTAATCCAAAAGTGTATAAAGCAATGATTAAAGAAGCTACAAAACGAGTAGGTGATTGCGAATGGCCAAATCATCTCGGAATATTTACCACTCCGGCTCATATTGCTGTTAATTTCAATATCCCTCTCATTTTATGGGGAGAAAATTCTGAGATAGAGTACGGTGGCCCGGCTGCAAGTAAAAACAATCCTTATCTTAACCGTCATTGGCTTGAAGAGTTTGGCGGTCTTTTGGGTAACCGTGCATCAGATATGATTGGTGTTGATGGGATTAGCGAACGTGACCTTGCCCTGTATTATTATCCTGAAGATGATGCCATAGAACGAGTGGGTGTTACAGGATTATTTCTAGGTTATTACATCAAATGGGATCTAAGAAAAGTATTGGAAAGTGCTCAAAAAAGTGGATTTTCTACTTCGGATCGTCGTGTCGAAACCACATATGAAAATTTTGAAAATCTTGATTGCTATAGTAATCATGTCCATGATTATTTAAAATATCTCAAATATGGATTTGGAAGAGCGAGTGACAATGCTTGTTTGGATATACGATTAGGATATATCACGCGAGAAGAAGGGGTGCGGTTAGTCAATAAATATGATGGTATTCCGCCAATGAAAGCAATCAATGAATTTTTAGCGTATACAGGGTTTACCCGCGAAGAGTTTAATCATATTTGCGATACTTTTACCAATAAAAAAATCTTTCTTCGTGATAAAGAAGGAAAATTCATTCGCGATATAGACGGCTCATTAGTACGGAAAGAGGAATATATTGTCAGATAGCATTGTTATCATAGATTATGGTATGGGGAATCTACGATCGGTTCAAAAAGCATTTGAACATGTTGGAGCATCAGCCGTAATTTCCAATGACCCGATAGTTATTAAGAATAGCACAAAAATTGTTTTGCCGGGAGTCGGTGCATTTAAAGATGCGATGCAAAATCTTGAGAGCCTTGGACTTATTCACGTTCTTAATACAGAAGTTATAGAGAAAAAAAAGCTATTTTTGGGCATTTGCTTAGGGATGCAGATTATTGCTAAAAAAAGTTATGAATTTGGTGAGACGGAAGGGCTTGGGTGGATTGATGCAGAGATAGTCCGTTTTACAGATACTGCTCTTAAGGTACCGCATGTTGGATGGAACAGTGTAGAGTTTGAGCATTCATCCCCTTTGTTTGATGGAATTCCAGATGAGAGTGATTTTTATTTTGTCCATTCATATTATTTTGATGCTGATCATCACTATGCAAGCGGAATTACTGAATATGGGGATAAATTTATTAGCGCAATTCAAAAAGAAAATATTTTTGCGGTACAGTTTCATCCTGAAAAAAGCCAGAAATACGGGCTTAAAATCATCGAAAATTTTGTAGGATTAACGTCATGCTGAAGCATCGTATTATCCCTTGTGTGTTGCTAAAAAATTGGCAGCTTGTGAAGAGTATACAATTTCGCGATTTTAGGACGATCGGGCATCCCATTAGTACTGTCCGTATCTATAATGCACGTAATGTTGATGAATTAATTGTTCTTGATATCGATGCAAGTATCAACAACGAAGAGATCAATCTCGAATTAATACGCGATATGTCAGATGAATGCTTTATGCCACTGACGATAGGCGGGGGTATTCGAACAATAGAGAATATATATCAAGTTCTAAACGCCGGTGCTGATAAAATAGCGATTAATACCGAGGCACTTGAGAATCCTGATTTTATTCGTCAGGCATCCAATATTTTCGGTTCCCAGTGTATTGTGGTTTCTATTGATGTCAAACGGACGGAAGAGGGGCAATATAAAATTTATAATAAAAAATTGGGAGAGATAGAGAGGGATCCCTTTCATTGGGCAAAAGAATGCGAATCCCTCGGTGCAGGTGAAATTCTTTTAACATCTATCGACAATGAAGGGCTTCAAAATGGGTACAATCTCGAATTGTTGTCCAAAATGGCCAAATTTGTAAATATTCCCATTATAATTAATGGGGGATGTGGAATACCACAACATTGTTCAGACGCAATTATGAGTGGAGCAGATGCTGTTGCGGCATCTTCTATATTTCATTTCTCGCAGTTTACACCAAATGACATCAAAACCGATATGAAACAAAATGGGCTTTCGGTTCGTATTTAACTATCTTTTCTGTAGTCTTTACTCTCTTCATCAATTATTAAAAGTGTGTTGTGCACGAGTCCGGCTAAACTAAATAACCAATACCGATGACCAAGTATCCACTGAATCGCTTTTATCTTATTATCACGCGGGTTATCTACAAATTGTACTTTAATTCTGGCGAGTTCAATTTCTGTGTCATATAGCATTGACTGCGCAATACTAATGAAAAAATAAACAAAAGAGGCATCGCTATCGACAAAATCGCGAATTTTTTCGATTTCATCAAGCAGTTCCATAATCAAAGTGTCATCTATATTTTCAAGTGCTTCATCAACGCTTTTGTGTTCAAAAATCGTGCAGGCATCTGCTAATTTCAGAAAACTTTTTTCTATCTTTTCTTGCAATTGCTTTCCTAATTGGAGCAGCAAATTTATTTTGTCATTCACTTTCGATTCTAATAGATTTAACTCTTCTGTAGAACTGTATGTCAATTGAATTTTTTGCTTAGCCGTTGAGGCCGCGTAGCGTTCTAATGCGTCTTTAAATGGGATTTCAATGCTCCCTTTGATATGTGCTCCACCTTCGGTACAATTGATCGGTGTTGTGTTCTCAGCGGTATTTTCGATGTGTTGTTCGATATAACGGAGAAAAATTTCCCAGTAAGGCATACTTTTTACAGTCCCTTCGCCACCGTATGCCGGTAGCTCAATGGTGTCATATTTCTCATTATCATTTGCCTTATTGATACCATCTTTTATTTGATCTTCGCCAAAAAGGTGCCCTTTGCTATGGCTCATGCCATCGATACCATAAGCTAAATCTTGACCAATAAAGAGGCATTGCTTAAATTGCATTAACGTTGATAATTCATGTGCCATATTCGCGGCACTCATCCCTGCACACAAATAACCAAAATCATTCAAATCAAAAGTGTAGTTATATCCGAAAGGCCGCATTATAGTTACAATATTACCACTTTTAATAGCATCAAATACGGCTTTGTGTTGAAGAGAAGCGCATACAAATATAATACCCTCTTGTTCTTCCTGACTCGTTTCACTAAAGAATCGGCAGGTTACTTCATCTCGTTCCATTGATACGACAATATCAGGGCGGATATTATTTCTTACCAAGATCGGAAAGGAAGCATCGACACTTATAATGGTAACATAGGGGGCGTATTGCTTTAAAAGAGGGAGTTGTTTTATAAGGCTTGGTCCGGTTGAAACAATAATCGCAGTTTCTGTATTTTTTTTATTTAGAAAATCAGAAAACTTAGAACCGTGTATCATCCGCATCATATTTTGGATGTGATGCCGTAACCCTAAAAGGGTGTCTCCTACATTGTTACCGAATGAAATAGAGATGTGTCTGATGGACTTTAGGGCGATACTTAGCACTTCCTCGTATGCGGAATATTTCTGATCAAAATAATATTCGGATGGAATATGAAGATGAAAAACACGCATATAAAATTTTGCATTTTTTTCATGGAAAAGCTCTATAAATTTAATAAAACTGCACTCTTTTTGAGTGAGTAAAATCAACCGCTTGGAAAGGATGTCAGAAACAAAATCAAAAAGATGAAGAACGATATAAAGTAATTCAATTTCTGGTTCTATGATTACAATATTTTGATGTTTTTTATTTTCTAAGAGGTTGGCGAGTAGACGCCCATCTCCTATTCCAAACATATAAAGAAACAAATATTCTCTGTAATATTTCATTTCTTCAAGTTTGGTTTGAAATTCCTGAGCATCTTTATAGAGAGGAATATTTAAGAGTGCATCATGAATAACCGCTTGCATATCATTGTTGATCGTTAGCTCAAAACGAGTGTTTTCAGCTACATTCGCCAATAAATCTGCTATTGGCGATTGAATATTTTTTAAAGCGTTTAAATTTGATGCATAGCGATTTTCCATAATCGATTCTTATTCTATTGTAATAATTTTAATACATTTTGCTGAACCGCGTTAGCTTGACTCATTGCGTATGAGCCAGATTGCGCGAGGATGTTGTATTTAGAGAAGTTTGCACTCTCAGCCGCGAAGTCGACATCACGGATTTGAGATTCAGCCGCTCTAACGTTAACTTGAGTTACCGAGATATTATTGACGGTAACGGTAAGCTGATTTTGAACCGAACCTAAATCCGCACGAACCGAGTCAAGTTTATTAATCGCCGATTCAATAATATCCATAGCTTTTGTTGCTCCGTCTCGAGTGAGAAGAAGACCGACTTTATCGTCGCTATTGATAATACCGTCATTGTTATCATCCACTTGACCATAGAGCAAATCACTCAGAACATCGGTCGAAGTTGCATCTTCCAATGTTTTTGCATTTGTTGCCGCCGTCGTAAGCTGAGCATCTCTAAAGTGGCTGGAGCTGACATTGATATCTCCTCCCCCTTGTTTAATCAAGTCTAAACGACCTGCATAGACGCCGTCATTCAACCCTGCAACACCGCTTAAACCTGAGAGGTTCATTGCCCGTCCATCAGAAGAAAGGGTTAGTGTACCATCACCTTCTAGGGTGGCGGTAACTCCCGTTTTACTTGTTTTTGAGTTGATCGCATTGACCAAGGTATTGTCCGAATCGGCAGCAGTAATACTTGTACCGGCAGAAAGGATCGTTTCACCGTTGATGGTAATCGCAGACGCGATTGTTCCATCTTGAACCGCTACTCGGCTATTCATATTGACATCGGCAGATGCTTTGATTCCGGTTTGACCCGATGCCGCATTGATGAGATCCGCAATACGGCCAAGACCGGTATTCGCCGTACCATTTCCGCTGGTGTCGGTCATCTGAACACCTTGAAGTTCGACCCCTTCAACCGTGTATTGAAGATAATCGGCTGATGTTAACGCCGTTCCCATATTGGCACGGGTTGCTACTGCTTTGGATGAAGCTTCCGATAGTGTTCCTGCCGTAACGATAACCTGCGTGCTTGAAAACACCAATGTTCCTGAGGTAAGACCTGCTGATGTTCCGATCATCCCCGCTAGGGTATAGGTACGAGCTTCACCGACACTGGTTGTGACGGTCATAGTATCCCCGATAGCCCATCCGGTGATGTCTCCTGATGCAACGGTAATTGAACCTGCAGCCGTAGCAATAACAGCGGCAGAGAGTTGTCCTACATCTTCGGCAGTAGTACTGACCAATGAGACGTTGAGAGTAGATCCAACGCTAAGGGAAGTTCCTAATGCACGGTCTAGGGTAATCGCAGCTGAAGAAAATGATGTACCGGTAGTAAGAGATCCGCTGATATTCATAACGGTAAAATCACCTACTCCGGCAATACGGATGGTATCTCCTTGTGCAAGACCGGTCGGGTTGAAAGAAGCACCGCCTGTACTAAATGTAAGTACGGTAGTACTTTTATCCAATCCAACGGTGAGAGTAGTCTCCTCGTAGTTTCCGGTAGCTACTTGGTCGGATGCTCGAGACGTTGAACCAATCGCCAAACTTTGTGTATTTGCAATGGATGCTTTAATGGTTTCATTGCTATACGCACCGACTTGGAACTCTTTGTTTGAGAAATTTCCCGATAACAATTGTGTACCGTTGAAAGAAGTTGTTTTTGCAATATTGTCTAATTGCTCCAACAAACGGTTAACGTCTTTTTGGATCGCTGAACGTGAAGAAGCACTTTGTGTATCTGATGCAGCTTGAATTGATTTGGTTTTAATGGTATCGAGAATTTTTAGTTGCTCATCCATCGCTTTATCGGCAACTTGGATAATACCGATACCGTCATTCGCATTGGCAATTGCTTGAGCCAATGAATTGGCTTGAGTACGAAGTGAATCGGCAATCGCCATTCCTGAAGCATCATCTGCTGCTTTGTTAATACGAAGACCAGAACTGAGTTTAGAGAGAGAGTCGTCCAAACTACGATTATTTTGTACCGCACTGGTATGTGCATTCATTGCACCAATGTTTGTATTAATTCGGAACCCCATGAGAAATCCTTAATGTGATTTGGCGTTTACACGCTGATGTGAACACATTAAAGCAAAAAGAGTTCCAATATTAAAGGAAAAAAGTTTAAATAGAGCGGAAATAGAAGAAGAGAAGAAAGATCGAGCGTGAGCTCGATCAAAAAGGAGAGACTACTGTAGTAATCTCAAAACATTTTGCTGAACCGCGTTAGCTTGACTCATTGCGTATGAGCCAGATTGCGCGAGGATGTTGTATTTAGAGAAGTTTGCACTCTCAGCCGCGAAGTCGACATCACGGATTTGAGATTCAGCCGCTCTAACGTTAACTTGAGTTACCGAGATATTATTGACGGTAACGGTAAGCTGATTTTGAACCGAACCTAAATCCGCACGAACCGAGTCAAGTTTATTAATCGCCGATTCAATAATATCCATAGCTTTTGTTGCTCCGTCTCGAGTGAGAAGAAGACCGACTTTATCGTCGCTATTGATAATACCGTCATTGTTATCATCCACTTGACCATAGAGCAAATCACTCAGAACATCGGTCGAAGTTGCATCTTCCAATGTTTTTGCATTTGTTGCCGCTGTCGTAAGCTGAGCATCTGTAAAGTGGCTGGAGCTGACATTGATATCTCCTCCCCCTTGTTTAACCAAGTCTAAACGACCTGCATAGACGCCGTCATTCAACCCTGCAACACCGCTTAAACCTGAGAGGTTCATTGCCCGTCCATCAGAAGAAAGGGTTAGAGTACCATCACCTTCTAGGGTGGCGCTAACTCCCGTTTTACTTGTTTTTGAGTTGATCGCATTGACCAAGGTATTGTCCGAATCGGCAGCACTGATACTTGTACCGATAGAAAGGATCGTTTCACCGTTGATGGTAATCGCAGACGCTGTCGTTCCACCTTGAACCGCTATTTGGCTATTCATATTGACATCGGCAGATGCTTTGATTCCGGTTTGACCCGATGCCGCATTGATGAGATCCGCAATACGGCCAAGACCGGTATTCGCCGTACCATTTCCGCTGCTGTCGGTCATCTGAACACCTTGAAGTTCGACCCCTTCAACCGTGTATTGAAGATAATCGGATGATGTTAATGCCGTTCCCATATTGGCACGGGTTGTTACTGTTTTTGATGCAGCTTCCGATAGTGTTCCTGCCGTAACAATGACCTGTGTGCTTGAAAACACCAATGTTCCTGAGGTAAGACCTGCTGATGTTCCGATCATCCCCGCTAGGGTATAGGTACGAGCTTCACCGACACTGGTTGTGACGGTCATAGTATCCCCGATAGCCCATCCGGTGATGTCTCCTGATGCAACGGTAATTGAACCTGCAGCCGTAGCAATAACAGCGGCAGAGAGTTGTCCTACATCTTCGGCAGTAGTACTGACCAATGAGACGTTGAGAGTAGATCCAACGCTAAGGGAAGTTCCTAATGCACGGTCTAGGGTAATCGCAGCTGAAGAAAATGATGTACCGGTAGTAAGAGATCCGCTGATATTCATAACGGTAAAATCACCTACTCCGGCAATACGGATGGTATCTCCTTGTGCAAGACCGGTCGGGTTGAAAGAAGCACCGCCTGTACTAAATGTAAGTACGGTAGTACTTTTATCCAATCCAACGGTGAGAGTAGTCTCCTCGTAGTTTCCGGTAGCTACTTGGTCGGATGCTCGAGACGTTGAACCAATCGCCAAACTTTGTGTATTTGCAATGGATGCTTTAATGGTTTCATTGCTATACGCACCGACTTGGAACTCTTTGTTTGAGAAATTTCCCGATAACAATTGTGTACCGTTGAAAGAAGTTGTTTTTGCAATATTGTCTAATTGCTCCAACAAACGGTTAACGTCTTTTTGGATCGCTGAACGTGAAGAAGCACTTTGTGTATCTGATGCAGCTTGAATTGATTTGGTTTTAATGGTATCGAGAATTTTTAGTTGCTCATCCATCGCTTTATCGGCAACTTGGATAATACCGATCCCGTCATTCGCATTCGAAATCGCTTGACCCAATGAATTGGCTTGAGTACGAAGTGAATCGGCGATAACCATTCCTGAAGCATCATCTGCTGCTTTGTTAATACGAAGACCAGAACTGAGTTTAGAGAGAGAGTCGTCCAAACTACGATTGTTCACAGTAGCGTTTGTATGTGCATTCATTGCACTGATATTAGTGTTAATTCTGAAACCCATGATAAATCCTTTTATCGCAAGAGCGTTTTGCTCTTAAGTTAGTTCAGCGTCCTTGCTGTTACAGACTATATCGGAGGATAAACAAAAAACTTTAACGATTAAGGAGAAATTTGTATCCAACTAGTGGTATTGATGTCATAAATCTTTGTTACGTTAGTATCACGTAGAAATAAGATAGTTCCATTGATCGGTGCAGCCGGTAAAGGATCTGTTGATAGTGCCACGATAGCACTGTTGTATCCACGGGTTTGTGTAGTCACTTCTGAACCGTTATAGAGTTTTAAGTGGTTCGTTTCACCGATTCCGATTTCGAGCATAATGTCATCGTTTTGTGCCATTGAATCGTTTTCGTCTGTATCTAAGATGCCGTCTTCTCCTAAACTCACTAGACGGCCTAATACATTGGCATTAGGAGATATTGAACTATTCGTGTCGGCATAGGTGGCATTTACATTGTGCGTTCCGAAATCATACGTAGTATAGTAGATATTTCGTCCCCATGCATCTTTTCCTAAACCGATGACTACCGGAACCGTAGAATTGACCTCTTTAAGTAGTTCAAAATAAGAGTCGTTGTCTGGATTTGCTGCGGTATTGAGCAAACGGCTACGGATAACTTCAAGCATCGTTTTGCTATTTTGTTGTTTGAGGGTATTTCCTTGTATGAGGGTATAGTACCCCATAGTTGCAAGGACGGCAGCAAGAATTCCGGCCATTATGATCGCGATCATTACCTCTACAAGCATAAACCCTTTTTTCATTAAGCACGTCCTGCTTGGCTGATAACTTCTTGTTGGATCAAAACTTGGGTTAAGACAATGGTGAAAAACTCGACAAATACGGCAAATGCTAATAGCAAGATAGCCATTATCGTGATGATACGAAAAAACTTGGTTGCCATTGTAAGGGCATTAAGTCTCGCACGGTCGGCGAATTGTCCTAACATATCACTCAATTGCGCGACGTTGCCTGCTCCGCTGAGTAATTGCTGTTCAATATTCTCGAAAAAAGGGATAATCCAGAAGTTTTTTTCACCTCGGCTAACTTGAGCTAAAATACCTTCAAACTGTCTTGCTATATGGGGTAGAAGGGTACTGTTCGCGGCAGTTTGAAAGGCAGTTTTTAGGGAAACACCGTTTTTCAACATTTCGCTGAGCAAGCTGAGTAATATGAATTTTTCAAAGTAATCAATGATGTTTGACGCCATAGGAAGATGAGAAGCGGCTCGTTTAGCCAATCCTTGTATTATCCCTGAATAGCTAAACAAGGCTATCATAACGATAAAAAAATAGACAGAAAAGAGGAGAAGTCCGCCAAAAAGAACATTACTTAAGACTTCAGCCATATTCAAATGGTCTACGATAACTTCATAAATCTTTGGATCATATGTTTTGGCTTCGGATAAATGAAAAGGAACCGCAAAAAAACGGACAAAAATGATAATAATAGCGGTCAATGCAAAATAGATAAGAGGAAGGGCTATTTTATCGTTTGATTCTTGGTGAAATCTATTTTTTATTTCGAGAAAATGGACAACAGATTTCAAGGTTTTAACAAATGATCCCCCCTTTTCCGCCATGGAAACAAATTGAATAATATCGGGAGAGGGAGAGACATATTTTTCTACTGCCGCAGAAAATGAGGTTCCCTCTTGGATCGAGCGTGTGATATTGCTATAGGCAGTACGTTCATTTTTATCTTGCGTTGTATTTTGAAGTAAGGTTAATGCGTTGGTGAGACTTTTACCGTTTTCCAATGATAGTTGAAGTGTTTTTAAGAGGGTAAGGATATCAGGTTTCATGGACGTATCCTAATGACAACAACTCGCTAGAGAGAGTTTCGTAATCACATAACCCCATTTCAAATAGATATGCGGCTGACTGAAAGTAGCTAAAGGTGATGAAATGCTCCCATGCTTTGAACACCGTACTATTTTTAAGGGCCAAATAGAATTGGTAACGTACTTTCATGTCTCCTGGGATAAAGACCATGTCCATAAGCAAGGCTCGTCCGCTGTATCCTGTAAAATTACATCGGATACATCCGCTCTTCTCAAAGCCGTAACTTTCGGTTGTAAAAAATGCTTTTCCGTCTTCTACGGTACACGGCTGCTTACACGTACAGAGTTTGGGAACCAGCCTCTGTGCAACAACTCCGCTGAGTGAATAGGCAAGGATAAAGAGGTCTCCCCCCTCATCACGGATACGTTCCATCGCCATAAAACTGTTTGGGGTATGCAGCGTTGAGAAAACCATATGTCCACTGTGCGCCGCTTTAAGTCCCGTAAGAATCGATTCACGATCACGCATCTCCCCGATAACGATAACGTCAGGGTCTTGACGCATGATGGACTTCATCCCCTCAGCAAAAGTAAAACCGCTGGATTCATTAATCTGATATTGGGTGACAAAATCGATTTTGTACTCGATTGGATCTTCGATCGTATAGATAATCTCATGGAGTCTGTCACGCTGATTTAAAATAGCGTTGAGTGTAGTCGTTTTACCACTACCGGTAGGTCCTACGACGAGAAAAAACCCACTGGCTTGATTGACAAAGTGGTGTACATGTTCCGACATCGGATGGCTTTTAGGAAAGAGGGTATTGAGTGATTTGATATTATTGGATTTGTCTAAAATACGTAAAACGATATTTTCACCATACTGCGACGGAGCAATTTCGATACGAAAGTCGATAGTACGGTTTTCATACTCACGTGAGAAACTACCCCCTTGTGGAGCGTAGACATTGATCATATCAATATTACATCGTTCTTTGATAATCAGGGCAAATCGTCCTGCGAGTTCATGGTTGAGGAGGTAGCGGGCTACGATCTTTCCGTCAATTCGGTAACGGAGCCAATAAAACGATTCGTAGGCATTGATATGAATATCACTGGCGGAGCGTTGAATACCGTATTCGAGGAGCATTTCAAAGATATCGATAACTTCATCTTCGCCATAATCCATCGCATTGAACTGTTTGATTTTACGCTCGATGCTCTCTGGATCAACGCGTAAAAGTGCCGTATATTTTTGCTGAAACTCACGGACGGGTATGTTTTTTTGTTCAACTTTTTTGTGCACTTTTTGGCTGAGTTCGGCAAGCCGTTTTTCGCCTAAAAGCTCTTTTCGTAATATTTTCAAGAGATCATCGCGCTCTTCGGCAATGACCATCTCATACTCTTTCATGAGTTCGAGATTATACGTTTTAGAAGACTCTTTTTTCTGGATGAAATGGTGAGAAAGTGCAATATCGAGAAGATGCTTTTTAATGCCGATTTGTTGAAAATAGTATTGCTCTTTTTGGCATACTTCAAGCTGCTTTGGCGTTAGTATCTTCTTGATGTTCATTAGGTACTTTTTGGTTTAATTATAACACAAAAAGTCAATAATCAGCGTGATAGGTAAAATTTGAAGGTTGTCGAGGTAGCGTTTGATTCTAATGTTGCTTGTTGAGAAGTGTAATTAACGATAAGTTTCTGTAGAGCTTCATGTTGTGTAGAGTTGTTTTCTGTAGTTGTGATAACGTAGAACTCATTGCCTGTTTCTGTTGCTCTGTAGGGGGTAAAGCCGCTCGGAGGAACGGGGACGAAACCATTTCTTCCACCATTTAAGGGATAAGGCATTGTTGTATTGCATTCGAGTTCAGTTAAAAGTGAGTTAGACGCATTGGTAGATGCGTTGAGCTCTTTAGGAAACTGTTCTGAGAGACTTTTACACTGAAAAACCATCGACTCGATCAAATTCATATGTGACTCAACCGTGGTTTTGTATTGCAGCTTTTTTATAGTAAACGTATTTAAATAAAAATATCCCAAACTTCCCAGCAAACCTGCTAGGAAGATGGTAATGGCCAGTTCAATTAGTGTAAAAGCTTTTGAATGCAAGTAAACCCTTATTTAAGAATGACGACCCAATGTTTATTTGATGCATCTGTATAGCAGAATTCATCACTTAAAGCGGCATTGGTTGTAAGATTTCCGAAATCACTATTATTTGATGCATTGTACTCTATGCTATTGTTGAGTTCATGATTGAAAATAGCACAATAAACATCGTCATCTTTTAAAGTTGAATAGCTAGACCCATTGAGGTCAATTGGAAATGTAAACCCTGGCCGACCATTTATGATTGAAGTATTTAACTCCCATCCAACTGATGTCATTTCACGAATATCACGCGGAAGACTTTTAAGAATCATTACGTTAGAAGCGTTGAAATCACTCAAATTTACATCAGTCGGGGAAACGCCCATTTGTGCGATATAGACATCATACGCACCTGAAAGCTGATACGCTTGATCCATTAATGCTGCAACACGCGCTTTTTTTGAGGTCAAATCAATATTGAAAAGGCTTTTATAATAAAGCATTGCAATTGTTGCTAAAAGACCAAATAAGATAACAGCGATTGTCATCTCCACTAGAGAGATACCCTTTCTCATTCCATTGTAGGGCTTTTTCATGTCAAACTCCTTTTATAACACGGTATTATACAAGATCGACCATTGTAAAAAAAACTTTAGTTAGCAGAGGAAAAAGAGGAATAGAAATTGAACTCTTCTCACGCCGGAGGCGAGAGAAAAAATTCTAGATAAACACGTTATGGTAATGTAACAAAAATAGTGTAAGTTCCAGCAGTTCCGGCGCAGAAGTTTAAAATACCTGCAGCAAGATAACCATCAACGGTTCCCATATTTTCATTGACACTGACATTGAGCTCTCCAAGAGAGGAATTAAACTCTCGGTTCCACAGTTTACAATATTGCTCATCTGAGGTAGCCGAGTTGTTAGCATCAACAGCCATTGTGAATGCTTTTTTGGTATAGGTAGATGAAATAGAGGAATTATACTCCCAAGCGATTAGCGAAGTAGCTGTGATCTCATCAATAGGAACCGGAAGGCTTGTCATAATGCGTGTATCTGTAGCATTTAAGTCAGTTGTTTGATTCAAGTCGCCGTATTCGACAGTATAGATTTTATATGCATCAGAGAGTTGTTTTCCCTGCTCCATGGCCGCTGCAACACGTGCTTTCATCGCTTGAAGCTCAGTATTGATATAGTTTTTGCTATATTTAAGACCAATAGTTGCCAACGCTGCGAACAAAATAATCGCAATAATCATCTCTACGAGAGAGATACCTTTTCTCATTCCTGTGGTGTGTGTCATTGTACATCCTTAATTGCGTGACTTTGAGTTTCAAACTGCAAAATCGGTTTTATGGTGGGAATCTTTAATTTTAAAGCAAAAAACAGTCCAAGTTGGGAGTATATAAGAGTATGAGATTTTAAAATGAAGAAGAAAAGTAGTTTGAATCTCTCCCACGCTAAAGGTGGGAGAATAGATTCATGACATGAAGAAGTTAATCGATTATGGCAACGTAACAAAAATAGTGTAAGTTCCAGCTGTACCGGCACAAAAGTTTAGAATACCTGCACCAAGATAAGCATCAACAGTTCCCATGTTTTCACCATCACTTACATTGAGTTCTGTGATAGAGGAGTTAAAATCACGGTTCCACAGTTTACAATATTGCTCATCTGAGGTAGTTGAGTCATTAGCATCAACAGCCATTGTGAACGCTTTTTTGGTATAAGTAGCTGAAATAGAAGAGTTATACTCCCAAGCGATTGGTGTAGTATTGGTGATTTCATCGATAGCAATTGGAAGATTTGTCATAACCATAGAAGCTGTAGAGTTTAAATCAGATGTTTGATTCAAGTCACCGTATTCGACAGTATAGATTTTATACGCATCAGAGAGTTGTTTTGCTTGCTCCATAGCTGCTGCAACACGTGCTTTCATTGCTTGAAGATCGGTATTGATATAGTTTTTGCTATATTTAAGACCGATAGTTGCCAACGCTGCGAACAAAATAATCGCAATAATCATCTCTACGAGAGAGATACCTTTTCTCATTCCTGTGTACTGTTTCATTGTGTATCCTTTTTTGTGATCTGCAGTTCTTAGCCCGCTAGATCGATTTTTTTTAATTTGGAAGCTTTAACACATAAGGATGAACGACAATGGAAAATCCAAAATCATCCCCTGTGCAACCTTGTCCGATGCAACTGCTGATTAATTCAACGTCATCGTTTTTAACAATATCCAAGAGCCGTTTCAATAGTAGGTATGAATAGGTGTCATGAATACCTCCTTGGATAATTAATTTTTGTTTGTCGATCTTTACTTCGGCATCCATTCCAAGTTCTTGGAGTAGCGCGTCGTATTGATCATTTTTAGTACGCAGAACATCACCTTCTGCGTAAACAGCAACTGGCTGCTCAACGGCAGTTTTTAAAGCGCTAAAGGTTTTAACCTCTTCGGCTACCGTTTTGTTTTCGTAGACAATATCGAGAAAATAGAAGTATGTTGCGACTAGGATTGTTACGAGAATAACAACAAAGAGACCAACAAGACTATATTTTTTCATTGCAATATTGCACGATGCCCTGAGCAACGTCTTCCTTTATAATTTCTGCTTCTGGTGGTAACAACCTGACAAAAGCATTGAGGTTTGGTGTCACCACCTCAGCACATAAGCTATCATCACGATAGCTTATCTGCTGAAGGGTGGACTCTGTAGACTTTGTCATCTCCTCAATTTTCTCCAATTCGCGGACGATGTCCACTTTTTTGGTCATAGCAAACGATGTCTGGCAATTTTCACTCACCAACTGTTTATACTCTTTAACGAGTGCATCCCTATTAGTAAGATTGATCTCGGTCGCATTTAAATAG
>Ga0208246_1000641_pt1 | contig 25897 bp, 27 predicted proteins | sample RifOxyD2_FD_184039 | JGI IMG/M metagenome (GOLD analysis project Ga0208246, IMG submission 184039) | Soil microbial communities from Rifle, Colorado - Rifle Oxygen_injection D2 (SPAdes) | ecosystem: Environmental > Terrestrial > Deep subsurface > Rock core/Sediment | place: Rifle, Colorado... | reverse complement strand
CTCCACGCTACATGATACCATATCTCATATCTCGCATGGCTCGTCTTTCGTATCCCCATGCCATTATTATACCACTTTTTTCCTCAAAATTGCTTTGCCTCTCTGACCCCCCGATGCCAAGCATCGGGGCTTGGCGCGTTTTCAGTCAAGTGAAAATATGGGGTTATATTTTTACAAAACGATAAATTATTTATTTTAGTTTCCAACATTTCAACCATTTAAACACCGTCTCCCTAATCCTATTGACGGTTCCGGGTTCTTGCTCTCTGTACTGCGATTTTCCAGGATTTATATAATGCATCAGATTCTGTTTTGCTCATTTTTGGCAAAAACACTTTATCCTTTTGCCAATGCCTTGATATATCTTTGCCTGATTTCCAGTATCCTGTCGCAAGGCCTGCAAGATATGCCGCACCCAACGACGTACATTCAATTATTCTCGGGCGAATCACAGGAATTCCAATTATATCTGACTGAAATTGGCATAAAAAATTGTTTGCAGCCGCCCCGCCGTCCACTTTCAGATTTTTTATTTTAAGTTTTGAGTCCTTTGCCATTGCATGAAACACGTCTTTCGTCTGATACGCTATAGATTCAAGTGCTGCGCGGACTAAATGCGCAGAGGTTGCCCCTCTTGTTAAACCTGATATGCATCCCCTTGCGTTCTGATCCCAATACGGCGCACCAAGCCCCACAAAAGCCGGGACGAAATATACTCCGGCATTATTTTTTATAGACAACGCTATTTTTTCGGTATCCCCGGCAGATTTTATCAGCTTTAATCCGTCTCTTAACCATTGAACAACGGCACCGGCAATAAAAATCGCGCCTTCAAGGACGTAAACCGGGTCCCCTTTCTCATCGCACCCGATAGTTGTTATCAATCCGTACTTTGACCTAATTCGTTTTCTTCCCGTGTTAAGCAGTAAAAAGCTTCCGGTACCGTAGGTGTTTTTTATCGTGCCCGGTTTGAAACACGCCTGCCCAAAAAGAGCAGCCTGCTGGTCACCGGCAATACCGCTTATCGGTACAGCTTCCGGGAGCATACCGATCGCGGCTGTTTTTCCGAAGAAACCTGAGGATTTTCTTACTTCAGGCAACATTGCTTTAGGGATTTTAAAGATTTTAAGGAGATTATTATCCCATTCTTTTTTATCTATATTAAATAACATTGTGCGCGATGCATTGGTATAATCGGTAGCGTGCGTTTGTCCATTTGTAAGTTTCCAAAGTAACCAGGTGTCGGTTGTCCCGAAACAAAGCCGGCCTTTTCTTGCCTTTTCCTTAGCACCCGGAACATGATTTAAAATCCATTCTATTTTTGTTGCAGAAAAATACGCATCAACGGGAAGCCCCGTCTTTTTGCGTATCATATCCACAAAACCTTTTTTTCCGGACAAAGCTTCGCATCGTAAAGATGTTCGCCTGCACTGCCAGACGATCGCGTTATAAACGGGTTTACCGGTAATTCTGTCCCAGATAACGGTTGTCTCGCGCTGATTGGTTATTCCTATTGTTTCAATCGAATTTTTGGGAATTTTGGCAAGGACTTTTTGGATGGAATTATTTACACTGTTCCAAATCTCTTCCGGGTTATGCTCTACCCACCCGGGATTCGGAAAATATTGAGGAAACTCTTCGTAACCGGAAACAATAACAGAACCTTTTTTATTATAAACTACGGCACGGGTGCCTGTTGTGCCCTGATCAATCGCTAAAATATATTTCATCTGAAAAACTTAATACCTCTCGCGTCAAAAATTGGAAAATCTTGTTATGGAATGTGTGCTAATTCTTTTAATGCTTCCGTACATAATAAATAAATCCGTATTTCATTTATTATCTCTTTTTCAAGATTGACGGGCACAATCAATTCCCGTTTTTTCCTGATTCCTCTTTTAATTGTTTTATTATTTCCTGTGTGTCTTTAATATTTTTTTCATCATTTAATTTATTATAAGTATCGAGTGCTCTATTTGCAAAATAAAGGGCAATTTTATAATCACTTTGTTCTCCGTAAAGAACAGCTATATTGTATAAAACCATCGCCTTTAAATTTTCATCTTTAATTTTTTTGCCGGTTTCTATTGTTTCCAAACTTCTGTTATATAAACTAATGGCTTCTTTATATTTTTCTATATTCCTGTAGATATCAGCTACATTGGCGTAATAAATACTTTTTCTTTGTAAATCACCGGCAATTTTTTCAATTACTTTTAAAGCTTCTGTACAATAGTCCAATACACTTTTATAATCTTTTTGCGTTGCAAAAATATTAGCAATATTTATACATAATTCCGCTATTAACTTTTCATCGGTAATCCTACGGGCTATTTTTAAACTTTTATTAAAATAAACTATTGCCGGCCCATATTCGGTTTTATTTTTATAAATGCATCCGATATTAAAATAAGTTGCAGCAATATCCGATTCATTTTTATTTTTTTCATATAACTTTAAACTTTTTTCCAGATTTTCAAGAGCCCTAGAAATTTCGCCTTTTTGGCTGAGCAAAATACCGATATTATTATAATAACTTGCAGACAATTGGTCATCACCTGTTTCCATGACTATTTTTAAACCATTATTATAATATTCCATCGCATTTGTATAATCGCCGTTTTCTGCATAAATATTTCCGATGCTGTTTAGAATAATAGATTTTATTGTTTCATTCTTATCATCTTTTTCACTTTCTTTTAATGCTTTGTTATAACATTCGAGTGATGCATCGTATTCGTTCTTTTCGTAAGAATCTTCGCCTTTTGCATACCACTCATAAACAATAATATTTTTAGTAACCGGTTTAATAATTTTTATTTTCTCTTGTTCCGATATAGGTGCATTGATTGTCTGAATTATTTTAAAAACCAATGCATTCTGAATATCAAATAAATCGGTAAATTTTCCTTTTACTTCAACCGGATTTATTTCTTTTGAAGTCTCGATATCAAAAATCTTTGCAGTAACCTTTAATTCACCTCCTGATTTTTGATAATCACCTGTGATTATATACTCTACGTCAAGAAATTTGCCTATTTCAACTATTGTATTTTGATCTATAGCTCCGGACATCTGAAGTTTTTGCTCTTTAATAATTTTATTAAGCTGACTCTTTTCGGCAATTTTTAGCGATTTAATATATGCTAATTTTGAAGCAACTGTTTCGGCAAAACCAACACCTATCCAGTCAAATTCTTTATCTTTATCCAAATTTTCAAATGCGGTAATACCGATACTTTTTTGCGTCTGTGCACTAAAAAGTTGGATCGATAAAAACTGAAAAACAATAAAACAAATAATAATATTTTTATTTTTTATCATATATTTTTCTAAATTCTTCTAATCTTTTGTTAGATTTGTCCAGCATATAATATTTTTTATTTTCGAATATTTTAACTGCATTTTCCATGTATTTAATTGCTTTTCGAAAATCTCTTTTCCCTTCATAAATCAATGCGATATTATACATGACAGTACCTTCGCCGACTTCGTCCTTAAGTTCGTGTTTTATATCTAATGACTTATTATAGTATTCCAGAGCTTCATCATATTTTGAATTAGAAAAATAAACAAGTCCGATATTGTTATAAATTCTTGCAGTGTTAAGTTCATTGCCGAGTTGTTCGGCAATTTTAAGTGCTTCTTCATAATTTTTTATTGCTTCATCATAATTCAGCATCGAATAATTGACAGCACCTATATTGATATAATTATCATTTATTTTTGGTTTAATATCCAGCTTTTCATTTATCTCAAGCGCCTTTTTAAAATATTCAAGTGCACTTTTGTTATTACCTTTGGAATAATAAATATTTCCAAATAGATTATACGATTCGGCAATTTTCAGTTGATCATTATTTTTTTCACTTATTGCAAATGCTTCATAAGCATATTCAAATGCTTTATCATAATTACCCATTGAATCATATACTGAACCGATATTATTATAATTCGAAGCTATATCCCGGTTATTTCCAATATTTTTGTTTTTTTCGAGTGCTTTATTATAATATTCCAATGCTTTTTTGTAATCACTTTTGCTAAAGTAGATAAGCCCGATATTATTAAATACCTGATTAACACCCTGCTGATTTTTCAATTTTGAACTTATTTCGAGTGCTTTATTATAATACTCAAGTGCCCTATTGTAGTTTCCTTGTGCATGATAAATAACTCCGATATTTTGATAAATTCTCCATATATTTAATTTATCATCTTTAATTTCATAAAGAACCATCGCATCTCGATATGATTCGAATGCTTCTTTATGCAGGTTTTTAATTTCCAAGACATTCCCTAATTCAAAAAATGAATCTGCATAGTTTTTATCTACTTTTATTGCTTTTTTGTAGCAACTTATAGCTTCGTTCCATTTATATTTTTCGTATTGATACATTTTTCCTTTTGAAAACCACTCATACGCCAAAATATTCTTTGCAGGCGGTTTAGATATTTCTGCTTTTTCCTCATCCAATACCGGCGCTTCTATAGCATTTGCAATTTCAAATATAAGTTTTTCCTGCAGCCCAAAAATATCTTCCAATTTTCCTTCAACCGTTGCTGATTTTTCAATTTGTGCAGTTGCAACATTAACAATTCTAGCTGCCACATTAAGATTTTCACCTAAAATCTGAAAACTTCCGACAACTACGAATTGTGCTGCAAGCAAATTACCGACTTTAACTGCTGTGTTGTTGTCTACAAGACCGGATAACTGCAGTTTTTGTTCTTTTAAGATATCAAAAAGTTTTGTTCTTTCAACTACGGTAATTGATTTAATATTGATAATCTTTGAAGTAATCGTCTCAGCGAAACCGGTCCCGATCCAGTCATATTCTTTGTTGTTTGTAATGTTTTCAAACATAGCTACGGACATGGCTTTTTGTTTTGGGCCGGCAAATGTTAATTGTACCGGAATAAGGTATAATACAAACAGACAGAATATTTTTTTCATCATTGTTTTTTACCTAATTTTTTTAATTTTAAATTTATATCATCTACATTAGAATTTATTTTATTGATATTTTCTGTTAAGTTTGAAATATTCCTATTTGTAGCAATAATTTTGTCTAATTCATCCGCGGAAATTACGAATATCTCCTTATCTACGGTAATTTTTTTAGTCTCAAAACCCGGAAGAGACTGGTTAATATTCGGTATTGCCGGAGATACGTGAGAATTAACCATATTAGATGTTTTTATCCCGGGTTTTTCCGATACATAAAAAAGACTTTTTACATCTGAAAAAGATTTTTCTATGAATGCCTGCGGAGAATCAATTTTAATTGTATCAGTTTGCGGTTTTACAGATAAATCTTCTCCGGATAATTTTTGAGAGCCCTTTATTTCTTTGTTTTGCATATTTCCTTTTACTTTTACCGAAAATTTTGCTTTTTCAAGATTCACACCGCTTAATCTAAGATTCCATGATGCTTTAGTAATTCCTTTCGGATCTAATTTTGTGACAGTTTTAGTAAGTGAATCTCTCTGAGAATCGTCTAATATCACTCCCGGCGGTAATTCCAAAGTTACCTCTACGGAATCAAGCGGATATTCGCCCGATTTATTTTCGATATCACAACTTACAGTAAAAGGCATATTTTCCCTGACTCTTTCGGGACATCCGAGAGCAACATTAATAGCATCTCCCAATTTGATTGTTGCTTTATATATCCCATAGGTTACAGCATATTTCTGCTCCTGTCCCGGATTAACGATACTCGGATTCCAGTAAATAGCACAGGCACTGTCTTGCCCAGCTAAAAAAGATGTAAATTTTCTTCCTTGTTCAAGATTAATTGACCATTCTGCATTATTTAATCTCTGCCAATTAGAAAATACTATTTCTGACGGTTCAATATAATCCGGTAGTTTTAACATGCACATTGCACTTACCGAAGGTTTAGAAATACTATCAAATACATACCAGTAATCAGGTATCTGGCTTCCAACAAGAGATGTATCGGTTGTAACAAAACCAAACCCCGGAATACTAAAAGGAGCGCCGTCATTATTACCAAGATATGTGTCAAGCAAAACACGCAAGCCTATTTTATGAGGTTTTGAATCTAAATTTCTAACACGGTATTCAATTTTCAAAGTGTCTTCTTTCCCCGTTGTTGAGCCATTAATGATAGAAATTATTTGGTTGATTACCAGCTTCTTTTCCCACATTTTTTGAGACAATATAAAACTCGGTCCACTGGAATCTATCCAATTACCTTGAAAAATATACTTACTGTTATCTATATCAAATGTTGTGTAAGATGTTTGGTTATTTTCATTATGAAAAAGTAATTTTTTATTATCATCATCTTTAATATCCTTATTACCTCCGGTCGTATAAAGCCAATATCTGGATGTAGCTTTATCATAATAGATTTTAACAAATTCATTTGATTTTTCCAGGAATTTTCCGTTTACCGTAAGAATAAGAGAGAGTAAAATATTCTTAATTTTTTTCTTTGAGTTTTTGCTCATATGTTTTTAATCCATCTTCTTTTTTTAATAATTCTTTCTCTTTATTTCTAAGAACAATTTCTTTTTCCTGAAGTTGTTTTTCTTTTTCGTTAAGAAGCAGTTCTTTTTCAATAAATATTTTATTGTCAGGCATTATTTCTGCTTTTTTGATGTTCTTTTCCTCTTGCGTTTGTTTTTCTTTTTGTTCTAATAATTTTACTTTTTGACTCATAACTTGAATTTCATTTTCAAGTTGTTTTACATATTTATCGTTTTTTTGTTCTTTTATTTTTTCGATTACTTTGTGTTGTTCTGATTTATCAATTTTCATTTGGATTTCTACCGGCTGCTCTTTTAACCGATATTTCTCTTTCAATTCATTATCTTTAACAAATACAAAAATAGAAAATGCGCTAATGGATACAAATAGTAAAAATACTATAAAATCAATAAACCCTATTCCTTTTGATTTAAGAAATAGATTTTTCATTTTTGTTCAATCTCCAATAAAAACAAGTATTATATACCTAATATTTCTTCTAAGGGAACTATTTCGTAGCCGTCTTTTTTAATTCCGGCGATTATTTCGGGTAACGCTTCTGCGGTAAGTTTCTTTTCATGCATTAATAGTATCGCACCGGGTCTGATATTTTTTAAATATTTTTTTACCAGCTGGTCTTTTGTATTTTTCTGCCAGTCACAGCCAAAAGTCCAATTTATAATTACATATTTTTTTTCTTTTGCGACTTCTTTAACTACCGGAGATATAAAACCGTTCGGCATTCTAAAAAATACCGGTTTTATATTTATTGTTTCTTTTAATATTTCTTCTGTTCTATCGAGCTCTTCTATCAATATTTTCTTTATTTCTTCAGGTGTTTTTTTCTTTTTCAATTGAAAATAATTCAAATGTGAATAAGTATGGTTGCCTACTTTATGGCCGTATTCTAAATACTTCTTTGCAGATTCCGGATAGCGTATAATATTGGAACCAAGAACAAAAAATGTCGCTTTAATTTTTTCTTTATTAAGTATTTCTAATATTTTATCCAGTGCCTGCGGGTTTGGACCGTCGTCAAAAGTTAATGCAACCCATTTTTTTGTGAAAATACCATCTGAATAAAATGCACCAAATTTCATTTCTTTAGATTTCAAATTAGTAACCAGTAATAAAACGATAACTACTAATATCAGCTTCTTCATTTCTTTATCCTCTCAATAATGAACTATCCAGCAACAGAACTGCCATTCCGCACTTGGAGACTGTATCATAACTACGAAATTGTAGCTGCAGAGCGATAGCTCTGCTAAAACACGGCAAAGCTTACGCTTTGCGGCTACAAAATGGAAAAAATATAATCAGTAATAGTTACTACTTAGCCTACTGAACTAACCCGGCATGACAATCAAGAATTTTATTCGTAACAAGTTGTCAAAAATCCTTTAATTAAACACGATAATGCCGTAATTCTTCCTCGGAAAAACCGAAATAATGTCCAATCTCATGAATCACAGTTTTTACGATTTGAGTTTCTATTTCTTCTTCTTTTTTGAATACCTGTTCAAAACTTTCCTTGTATAATTCAATCCTGGTCGGTTCACTCTGAATATTGAAAATAGAACGTTTGTTATGAGGAACTCCGATAAATACACCAAACACTATGCTATTTTTAAATTTATCGTGAATTGCATCAGGTGTTTTTTCTCTTGCAAGCAGTTTTATATTTTCTTTTTCTAAAATTTTTTTAAATTTTTTAGGGATTCTTTCAATGGCATCTTCTATTAAACTTTCAAAAATAACCATATCCATAAAAGTATTAACTACCTAATTATTATCTTTTTTTGAAGAATTGTGCCTGCTTCTTTCGCTTGCAGAAAGAACCAATTTTCTAAGCCTGATGGATTTTGGGGTTACTTCTATCATTTCGTCATCTTTAATAAAAGTAATAGCCCGCTCAAGAGTCATCGGCTGGATCGGAGTAAGAACTATATTCTCATCATTTCCTGCCGATCTCATATTAGAAAGTTTTTTTTCTTTACACGGATTGACATTTAAATCGTTGTCACGGTTATTGTCGCCGATTATCATGCCTTCGTATACCGGTTCGTTAGGAGAAACAAAAAGTACCCCGCGCGGTTCAAGATTATAAATTGCATACGGAACGGCTTTGCCTGCACGGTCCGAAACCAAAGAACCGGTTGTTCTCAATGAAAAATCGCCCCTGTATTCCTCATAATCCTGAACATAAGAGTTCATTAATCCGGTTCCTCTTGTGTCTGTAAGAAACTCGCTTCTGTATCCTATTAATGCACGTGTCGGAACTGTAAACTCTAACCGTACCCTGCCGGTACCGTGATTTACCATATTTGTCATCTTGCCTTTTCTGCTTGAAATTTTTTCTGTAATTATTCCGATATTGGACTCGTCACAGTCAATAAAAAGATGTTCTATCGGCTCCAGAGTTTTTCCGTCTTTCTTTTTGAATATAACCTGCGGCCTGCCGACGCTTAACTCAAATCCTTCGCGTCTCATCATTTCAATCAGTATTTCCATCTGGAATTCACCTCGTCCTTTAACTATATATCTATCGGAACCGGGGATTTCATCAACTTGTATTGCAACATTCTGCAATGTCTCTTTTCTAAGCCGTTCTATTATCCTTCTTGATTGAACTATATCTCCTTCTTGGCCTGATAGCGGAGATGAATTAATGGTAAACATCATTGAAATTGTCGGTTCGTCTACCTTTATTCTTTTTAATGCTTTTGGATTTTCTTTATTGCAAATTGTATCGCCGATTGAAACATCTTCTATACCTGCAAGTATTACAATGTCACCGGGACTAGCAGACGCAACTTCTTTAATTCCAATTCCATCATATACCTGAAGTTTTGTTGTTTTTAACGGTATCTTATCACCGTTTTCTTTGACACATATAAGATTATCATTCTTACTAACATGTCCGTTAAACACTCTTCCGATTGCAAGCCTTCCGACATAATCGGAATAATCCAAATCGCAAACAAGCATTTGAAAAGGTTCTTCAGGATCGTAAGAAGGTGCCGGTATCTCTGATAGTATAGTGTCAAATAAAATACTTAAATCCTTTCCTTTTTCATCGAGCGTTTTTTGTGCTATGCCTTCCCTGCCTATTGAATAAATTATAGGAAATTCTATATGATGATCTTTTGCATCAAGATCCATAAAAAGTTCATAGACATCGTCAAGTACTTCTTTCGGCCTGGCATCTTTTCTGTCAATTTTATTTATTAAAACAATTATTTTCAGGTTGGATTCCAAAGCTTTTTGCAGAACAAACCTTGTCTGCGGTAAAGGACCTTCCGCAGCATCCACTAAAAGTATCGCTCCGTCAACCATTTTAAGCGCGCGTTCCACTTCGCCGCCGAAATCGGCATGGCCAGGAGTATCAAGAATATTTATTCTTACATCCTTCCACCAAATTGCGCAGTTTTTTGCCGCAATTGTAACTCCGCGTTCTTTTTCAAGATCCATGCTGTCCATTACACGCTCGGAAACATCCTGATTTTCCCTGAATATTCCGCTCTGACGCAGCATAAAATCTACGAGAGTAGTTTTGCCGTGGTCAACATGTGCTATTATTGCAATATTCCGTACCTTCTCGTTGCTTTTAATATTTTTCATAATTGATTACAATCCACTCATAAATTGAAAAACCTTATCATTGTGTTCCGGAAAATCCTCGTGTCCGAAATCGGGATAGATTTTTAATGATTTCTTCGACTTTATTTTGTTGTATGCGGCAAACTGACTGAACGGCGGACAATCGGTGTCCATTAATCCGATACCCATGAATACCTCACCTTTTATTCTGTTACAAAAATGCTGAACATCAATATAACCGAGCTTTGTAAAAATTTCATCTTCGCGTTCATGCAGAGGGTCAAATTTTCTGAAAAAATCATGAAATTCCGCATAAGCTGTTTTTGTTAAATTTGCCTCCCATACTCCTTTATAATCACAAAGAAACGGATAGTTAGGCGCGATCCGGCTGATCCTTGGTTCTAAAGCCGAACAAACAAGCGAAAGACCACCGCCTTGACTTCCGCCTATGACTCCTACACGATTTTCGTCTACATCCGGCATTTCCATAACAATCTTAGCAAGTTGAGCTGTATCAAGAAATATATTTCTAAATAACAATTTCTCAGGTACATCGTTTAACCCGCGAACAATATGGCCGTGTAGAGTCCAGCCGGTAACACCGCCTTTATCTTCGGATAAACCGGCTTGCCCGCGGCAATCAAGATAAGCAACTGTATAACCCATTGCCGCATAAGCGAGCTTATTATACCAATCACCGCTGCTGCAGGAATATCCATGAAACATTAAAATAGCCGGATGTTTTTTTAACGACTTTCTGGGATGTAAAAGTTTTGCATGGACTCTCGCACCGTTTACGCCAGTAAAGTACATATTTGAACATTCGGTATAAGGTGCCTGAAAATCTGCGTGAACCAATTTCACTTTTGGGTTTATTGCATTCATTTCGGCAAGACCTTTATCCCAAAACTTATCAAAATCAGCTGGTCGCGGATTTCTCCCCTGATATTCTTTCAAGTTTTTCAAATCAGAAGTTAATGACATGCCGTTCCTCCTTAATGAAAATTATTTAATTTACTTTTTCCCGAATTGCTGTAAAATTTTCTGAAATTCAGCCGGGACCGCAAATCCTAATTCCTGCAGCTTTTTAATGTCCTCTGCCGCTTTATTATATTCTTTTTTTATGCAATAAACAATTGCTCTATTATAATATACCTGTGTAAAACCCGGATTAATTTTAATTGCTTCGTTAAAATCAGATAATGCTTTATCATATTTTCCTATAGATTTATAAATATTCCCGCGATTATTGTAAGCTTTAAAATAATCCGGATTGATTTCTATCGCCCGGCTGAAATCAATTATAGCCTGTCCATCATTCCCCGTAGAATGATAAGCATATGCACGGTTGTTATATGCTTCTTTAAAGTTTGGATATTTTTTTATAACATCATCCCACAAAGCAATGCTATTATTCCAAACATAGCATCTATTCCAGGTTAAATAAGAAAATAAACCTACAATGAAAACATAAAATATTGAAATTAAAATTTTAGCAATCTTTAAATAGGGAAATTTTACAAAATATAACCAATTTAATACTTCAGCAAAAATGTAAAACAATCCTAAAGATGGCAAATAACTATATCTATCAAAAGTTATCGAATATGAAATTGATACCAGCTGAATAACAGGCAAACTGGCAATAAAGAAAAATAAACTGCCGAAAATAATTTTTTTAGTGTATCTTTTTGAAAAATATACTGCCGTTGCCAATAGTACAATTACAATAAATGAAATATAAAAAATTGAAGGCAGAAAATTACCTATTTTTTCAGGATGAGGATAAATCGCCGATAATTTTAACGGTATAATTGTTTTAAACAAATGAAACAGTAAAACATAGGTTGGAAAAAATATTTTTTCAAAAATGTCATAATGCAATTTAGGCGGTGTCCCGCCATAAAGATTAATAATTGAGAATATAACTGCTATTATAAAAAAAAGAATTTTTTCTTTAAAAATATCCCAAGTAAATTTTCTATTTAGCAGATAATCAAAAATAAATAATATTACCGGGAGAGTAACAGCCATTGGTTTTGATAAAATTGATAAAATAAACAAAATCAATGCAAAATAATAATACTTTGCCTCTTTCTTATTATAGTAGTAAATGTAACTAATAAGTGATAACAAAAAGAAAAAAGCGTACAGCACATCTTTTCTTTCAGAAATCCACGCTACTGATTCCACATGCAGAGGATGAATCCCAAAAAGTAATGATACTAAAAAAGAAACGGAAATCTTATCACTTATTAAAAAAAACAACCAAAAGACAAGAATACAATTTAATAGATGAATAAAAAGATTTGTAATATGATAAATTTTGGGATTTAGTTTAAAAATATTATATTCAATTGCATAAGACAGATTGGACAAAGGTGTATATAGATCCATAGTAAAAGAAGTAAAAATGTTTTTAACATTTTGCAGAGATAAACTTCTTATCTGAAGATTACCCGTGACATATGCAGGATCATCCCATGTAACAAAACCATTTTTAAGAGATGGGTAGTAAGATATAAAGGTTATTATTAAAATCAGGCAAATTGGGAAGATTATATTTTGTTTTTTCATTTTTTTCTATTTCGATATTCTAACTTCATTTTACAATATTAGAGAGTCATTTTCAACCGACAAAAAAATCATCGATTTGAACCGATGACTGATATCATAAAAAGGATTTTTTATTTTAAAATTTTATATTTTTTATAATTTCTTTTAATGAATTTGCCGATTTTTTAAATTGTTCCTGTTCTTCTTTAGATAAATCGAGTTTCAAGAACTTTTGTACTCCGTTTTTATTCACCTGACATGGAATACTTATACAAACATCATTTATTCCGTAATAATCATTTATCAAAGTGGAAACCGGTAAAATCGAATTTTCATTTCTAAGTATAGACTCAGTAATTTTCACCAATGATAATGCAATGGCATAATAAGTTGATCCTTTTGCTTCAATGATTTTATACGCTGCACTTTTAACTTCTTCAAATATTCCCTGCAATACTTTTTTATTATCACAATGGTTTGAACACAACAAACAATATTTTGATAAGACCATTCCAGCTATATTTGCATTACTTATTACAGGAAGCTCTGTATCGCCATGTTCACCAATAATATATGCATGCACATTTCTTGAATCTACTTTGCAATGTTCGCTAATTAAATATTTAAATCTCGCTGTATCTAAAACCGTTCCGGAACCTATCACTTTATTAGCAGGAAATTTTGAAATTTTAAGTGTAACATAAGTAAGAATATCTACAGGATTTGTAACTACCAGAATTACTGCATCTTTGGCATATTTTATTATTTGAGGAATAATATTTTTAAATATTTCTGTGTTTTCCTGTACCAAATCCATTCTTGACTGTCCGGGTTTTTGCCTTGCACCGGCTGTAATAACTATAATGTCCGCATCCTCGCAGCCCTCAAAACCGGCTGAATAAATTTTTGCGGGCCGGGTAAAACTTATTCCATGATTTAAATCCATGCATTCGCCTTTTGCACGTAATTCATTTTTATCAATTAAAACAATTTCTCTTGCTAATCCGCTGCTCATAAGAGCAAACGCGAATGTAGTGCCGACATTACCAGCACCGACTATAACTACCTTAGGTTTTAGTGAATTCACAAATACCTCTTTAAAAATTTTATCATTTCGGTTTAGTTTGTATATTCTTTTTTATAGAATGTAAGAAAGAAAAGTATTTTGCTTTGATACCCCGCGGTTTATTGAGGGAAGTATCATATACTAACGGGTCGTTTTTGGAATTTATATTGCCCTCAGTATGGATGCAATCTTTGTTTTCATAAAAGCATTTAATGGCGTAAGGACATTGTATTTTCGGGCCAGGAATTATTTCTTCGTTACCGTTAGAAAGCTGATTATGAATAAGTTTCTGTATTACTTCCACTTCCTGATTTATAAGGGTGCAGTATTTTCTTATATCTTTGTATGATATTTTCATTTTATTAAATAGGGACAGCTACCTATTTATTTTATCTTCGTTATCTTCGGCCGTCCTCTTGGTAATAATGTTAAATTTCTTTTCAGTTTATTTTCTAATTTCTTAATAAAGTTTTCTGATGCCAAAGGTCTTCCTGTTATTGTATGTCTACGCATATCTTTTAATAAATCTTTCTTCTCTTCTTGACCTATATATTCTTTCCAACTATCAGGTTTAATCCCCGTGTAATCATGCAATACTCTTGACATTTCGATATTATGTTTTGCACTTGACCACTCCCATTTCCATGGCTCTTTTACCAATCCTGCACGCACTGGATTTCTCTCTACATATCTTGCAGCAGCAATTAAATGTTTTTCCTCTAATATACATGAATAGTATCTATCTTGCCATAAATGCCCTCTTTGATTTTTTTTTGCGTTAAAATATTGCGCATATTTCATATTTACTATATTCATTGTCTTTGCCATAGAGTCTTTAGTACTGGGAATTACTATCATATGAACATGATTGGACATAAGGCAATAACTTATTATCTTTAATTTGTTTTTTTCACTATTCCTGTTCAATAATCGCAGATATTCTTCTCTATCTCTATTATCTATAAATATATTCTGATGATAGTTTCCTCTTTGGGTTATGTGGTGCGGTAGGTTTACTGCTACTATTCGAGCTATTCTTGCCATATGTATATTGTACTTATTTTTTATTCTTTTGTCAATAAATAGGTAGCTGTCCCTAATATTTAATAAAATACTATCTTTTTTGTTCTAAATGTTTTTTCCTATTTTCCTGCCGATTTTTTCTATTCTCTTTTATCTCGTTTTTATTTTCATTACGTTCAACTCTTTTTTCCAATACATCAACCATTTTTTCTTTTCTCTGTTCTCTGTTTTCTAAACGTTTTTCTCTATTGTCATTTATTTCTTCTTTCCGGCGGCTACGAATATTTTCCCCAAAATTAGCAGGTTTTTTACCTTTAGGAATATAATTTTTACCTTTAACCGGACGACCTTGTTCCGGCTTAATTAAAGAATCCTTTTTACTAAATTGTGTGTCTGTTTTCTTATTTGGGAATTTCCCAATTGTTTTTAAATCCGCTCCGGAATCGCCCAGGGACATATTCCTTCTTTTTCTAAATTCGTTTCGTAACTTTTCCCTGTTTTCCGGCGAAAGTTCCTCAAATCTCCGGTGTCTCTCTTTTAAAATTTCTTTTTTTTCAGGCGGAAATTGTTCAAATCTTTGATAATTATTTTTTATTTTATCCTGTTCTTCTTTGGACATACTCTTAAATTTTACAGATTTCTCTTTAAGTTCCTTTAATTGTTCAGGACTTATTTTTTTTGCTCTTTCCCTTATAACTTGACGTTCTTCTTCAGAAAGGCTCTGCCAACGTTTAAGGTTCTCTTTATAAGAACTATCTGGCTTCTCTTGAGCATATGACAATGAACTGAATAAAAATACAGCAGTTAACTGTAAGATAATTATACTAATTCTAATTTTTTTATTTTTTATTTTCATTTTAAAATTGATTATTCAAGTTCTCAATAACTTCAAGTTCGCTTACTAATTTATAATTTTTAATCAAATCAACACTCTCATATAAATCAAGGTCCCTAATAATATCTTCATCTTTAACCGTAGTCACTACTTCTTGTGGAGCATTGTTAGCTATTTTACTTATTAGCTCTTTATTCATCCGCTTTTTCCAAATTAAAGAACCTGCAAATAACATTATTAGAAACGAAGCTAAAACCGGAACTAAACGCCAGAATCTAAATTGAGCTGACTTATAAGTAACCTTTACAATCTTTGCATGTTCTGAATGAATTTTTTGCATCAGGTTGGCAGTAAAATTATCTTTTAACTTTGGCGTAACATAACTATCCAACATCTGCCATGATTTAGAAAGCAATTCTCTTTCCTTTTGACAATGTATACACACATTAATATGTGATTCAACCTTCTCTTTATTTTTTTTAGAAAGGTCACCTTCTAAAAGAGGAACCAATAATTTCTTTACCTTCCGGCAATTCATATTACAACCCTCCAATTAATATAACACAAGAAATACTATAAAGTTTCGCATATAACCGTCATTTATTAAAATAATCTGCCAGATTTTCTTTTAAATTTATCATTGCACGGTGCAAAAGAGATTTTACCGCTTTAACCGAACAACCCATTACTTTTGCAATTTCTTCATATGACAGATGATCATACCGGCATAATATCACAGTCATTTTTTGATTAGGTAATAAAGAATCTATAGCCTTTTTTACGATTAAAGACTTTTCGTTATTTAACATTGAATCTAACGGAGATTGCGCTTGCGAATCTTTAATCTGTGAAGCAACGGTATTTTCTTGTAATTCTATAGTACTGTCTATTGATACCGTAGCCGGCTTCTTATTACGCAATTTATTAAGGCATGCATTTTTGCATATAGTATAAAACCAAGTGGTAAATTTCGCTTCCGGTTTATATGTATTTCTTGCATTATAAATTTTTATAAATATTTCTTGTGCCGTATCCTCTGCTTCTTGATAATTACCTAGATATCTGTATGTTATATTAAAAACCCGGTCTCTGTGGCGCTCTACTAATTTCTCAAAACAGTGCTCTTCACCATTTTGGAACCGTAGCATTAACTGAATATCTTCATCAAAAATTTCCATTTTATTTTAAGTAATACCCAAACCCAAACGTGTAATAATTTATATTATCAAAATTATTATATTCTGTTAATATCTCTAGAGTGTCATTGGGATAAAATATTAATCCTAAAAGATATGAATTGGATTCTGTTTGATCAAGTTCATAATTTGTAACTGTATAATTAAAAGAAGTTAAAAAATATTTAGATAGATCATAAGTTATCCCAAAATCAATCGAATTTTTAGAAAAACCAGAAATTAAGGAATTAACATCTTCAAGAAATATATTTCTTAATCTAAAATATCTATAAGCAAGTGATATTTTTTCTAAATCTTTATCATAACTATAATCGGTATACGCGACCGATAAATTCACCTTTTCCACTTTCTGACGTATACTCAAATTTAACGCACTTTGATTCAACTCAAACCATTCCCAGATTTCTCTTATAGGACGGTATATATTTTGTTGATGCTTTGTATTTGAATATCCAATTTTTAATTTTGTATTTTTTATTTCTCCCTGAAAACTTAGTCCAAGTAAATTAGATTTATAATTTTCAACTTCAGGATAAGACAAAAAATTGAAATTTAAATTTGATTTTTCATTCGTTTTTATAGTGATATCTATAAAATATGATCTTGTGGTATAACTAGAATAGTATACAGTATAACCAGGAATTATTGACACTATTTTTGATAAATCCAGAGCGACACTTAGTGAATTAGCTTTATAGTTTCTTTCGCCAATCGTGAAATAATCCGATAAATAATTTTCAGCAAAAGAAAAGCAACTCATCAAATATAACCAGATACCTGTAACTAATAGTCTGGGCAATTTACTTTGCACGTTTTTCTTCCTTATCTTTTTGATAAATAAATATTATAATATCCAAATTATTTGTCAAGGAAAAAATATTTTTGGTTAAACATTTCAAGACCGTTGTCTAATGACAACGGTCTTGAAATACAAATATTAAAATATTTACCTCTTATTTTCCGTGATGCTGATGGCGTTCTGCCCGATTTTGTATTCTTTCGCCCTTATTTTCCATCCGATTTCCTCTTCTTTCTTTTACTTCTCCTCTTTTCTCCATACGTTCGCCTTTTTTTTCAAGCCTTTCACCTCTTCTTTCAGTAGCTTCACCTCTTTTTTCCATTCTTTCGCTTCTTTCCTGCATAGCCTCACCTTTTTTATCTAATGCTTCACCTCTTTTTTCCATACGCTCACCGCGTTGCTCCAATCTTTCACCGGCTTTCCCATGGCCGCTATCTTGCAATGCTTCGCCCTTCTCCTGCATCCGTTCGCCTTTTTCTTGCATCCGTTCACCTTTCTGTTCTAATTTTTCTCCTTTATGATCTAATATTTCCGCTCTCTTCTGTATATTTTCACCTCTGTTTTCCATTTGCTCGCCTCGTTGTTCCAATCTTTCACCCCTGTTTTCCAGACGCTCTCCCCTATTTTCTTTTATTTCACCTCTCTTCTCTATCTGTTTTCCTCTTCTTTCAGCTAAATAAGGATGTCTCTTAATAAATGCTTCTCTTTCAACAGGAGTCATTTTTTCCCACTTGTTATGTGCTTCTTTTAATTCTTTTGCTTTTTCCGGATGTTCCTTTGCCCATTTTTCAAAATCTGGTTTTTCTTTATCTTTCGGACCAGCTGAATTAACCTGTTTATCTCCGGGTTCCGCAGGGGTAGCCGGTGTTGCCGGTGAAACTCCCGGTTCCGCCGGAGTGGCAGGGGTTGCCGGTGTTGCTGAATTTTCTGATTTTGCAAATACACCTGTTCCAATCAACATTATTACTGCTAACAAAATAACCTTTTTCATATAATATTCCTCCTTTTTATTTTTTTCTTCTTACTTAAGCCCGAAATATCACCCCCTCTTCTTATTATTTTTATTTTAACAATTTTTCTTCTATTTAGTTAAACACCGTTTTATATAAAAAGTTTCGCTTATTGAATCATTTTATTTTTTTGTGGCTACTACCGGAACTTCCGTTATCTCCGATGTTGCAACATCTTCTGTTAGTACAAAATACATTAACACAAATAAAATGACCTATCTCAACAATATAATATTATTTATTTATCACTTTTGAAAGTTTGTTAAGGTATTTTAAACAGAAATTGTAAGCAGGATAATTATAAGAATTGATTAGAATATTTTGCTTACGCCAACGGTAAGATAATTATTTTTTTTATCTAAATTATCACTTGTATAGATAAAACTGGTTGAAATGTTTATTTGTTCCGCAATTTGATACGACAATTCTGCTCCTGTAGATGTAGTTTTTATTTCATCTGAAGTACCAGTATAAGAAAATCGAGGAGTCAAATCTAAACCACTAATTATACCCGATAAATCAAAGGCAAGTTTGGCAAGACCTGTATTTGATGAAAAATCTGAAATTGTAGTTATGTTAGCGGTGCCCCCATTCATTTGTTTTTTGGGTTTGCTTAATTTAGCTATAGGCTTGAGAGTTATTTGTCGGTTAATTGTGGAATATATAGAACCTTCTGTATGCTGATATTCTAATCTCGCAGTTATTGATTGAATTATGTATTTGTCAACTAAAAAACCTATTGTATTTGATGAAGAGGAGAAATCCTCATCTGACAAATTTCCGTTAGAAAATATGAGAATTCCTCCTATCCATAATCCTTCCTTAATCCTTTTTTTACCAGAAAATAAAAATGAAGTTATTATGCTATAATCGATATCATGGAATAGTCCCAAATTTCCAGTTAAAGTAAAATCTTCTTTTTTGCGATATATAGGACCGCCATATAGGTAATGAGATATGTATTGTCCCGAACCGGATGTGAAATCATATCCGATGTTCCATAATATATCTGTAAACGCAAAAGAATCTATTAATATTAATAGTAATATTGTGGTTATTATTTTATATTTAATATTATTTAATTGGCTTCTCTGGTTTTTCAGGTTTTTCAGGTTTTTCAGGTTTTTCCTGCCTTTCCGGTTTACCCATCATTTTATGGTGTTCCATTTTTTCATGTTTTTCGGGCTTTTCTTTCATTTCTTGTTTTGTTACATCTTTCTTTATAAATTTTTTGTCTTTCTTTACTTCACTAGTGATTGTACCTAATTTTAAATCATACTTTTTGGCAATTTCTCCCCAGCCCATTCCGCTTTCTCTTAGAGAAACAATGGTATCAAGCGGCTGCCCGGATTTGCTGGATATTACTAAAGCGTGCATTATTTCCCCATAACCAAAATCTTTATTACGCAAGTCAATAATGACCTGCTCAGTTACATTAAATTTCTTAGCTAAATAAGCTATCGCTTTCTTAGCTCCCGGAGAATCTAGATTTTTGTCCATTTCACTTGCTTCATTCTCTTTGCCCTTGCCAGTATCATCTGCCGCTCTCACGTAGCAAAATGTAAACATCATAAGACCAAGTACAATTACTGCTATCTTTCTCATCTTATACCTCCTTAATTAAAATTATACTGCCCTTTATTTGTTTTGATGATATAATTATTAAAAGGATTTTTTTTATTAACTTATTTTAAACATTAAAACGAATTTCTATTATATCACCTTCCTGGATAATATACTCCCTATCAACTAATTTTGCCAAACCCTTTGTTTTAGCTTCATTGAAATTATGACATTTAATGAAATTTTCAAAACTTACAATATCCGCTTTAATAAATCCGCGCGCCAAATCGGAATGTATCCTGCCTGCACAGGTAACAATGTCAGAACCTGCTTTTACAGGCCATGCGTGTACTTCATCTTTTCCTGCAGTATAAAAAAATATTGTTTGTGACTTTTTTAAAACTTTTTCTATTATATCGTTTGTTTCAGTTATATCCTCAAGTATTACAACAGGTTTCATACTTAGCGGAGATAACATCTGTATCAATTTCTGTTCTTGTTCATTGAATTCCACATCACACAATGGAGTCTCTTTTTCAAGATAAGACATACACTTTTTTATAAGTTCTTTTTCTGTCGCATCATTCGTATTCTGTAGCCGTACTTCAAGCTTTTCTATATCAGGAATAAGTAAATCAAGGACATTATTTTTATGCACGACTATAGCATCAATTTGAATGAATTCGTTTAATATAAACTCAACAAAATATGGAGTTACCTTTTTGGGCTCGCATTTTTTTTCAAGTGCAATAAACTTTTCATCATTATATTTTATCTTACCCTCCGGTATTTCTACTCCGATAAAACCTATTTTCACAAGATTCCTCCTAACCACTGTATTTTATGTTTTTTGACCGTTGTATCAAAAAAATTACATATTTTTTTCAAATCTGCGGGATTTATCCCTCTTCTATCAGAGGGGTGAGCTATATAAAAAACATTTTTTTTAATTATTTTTGCATTTTGTTCGTTAACTTTTCCAAACAATAACCATACTATATTTTTATTTACTTTCGTCAAATACTTTACTAACTCGTGATTAAAAGTCTGCCAATACAGTATATGAGAATCCTGGTTTTTGGAATTATTCATTTTGAATGTTAAAGCAAAATTTAAAAAAAATACTTTTTGTTTTTCCCAGCAATCAAATATCTTATCCGGCGATAATATATCAAAATCTTTTTTTTCTATTGCGTTTTTTATAATTTCAATTTTTTCTAATCTTGACGCTTTACTATTCGCCTTACTTTTATGCCAGTTATATAACATCTTCAAAATATTTCTTAATGTTGATTGCCTGAATGGAGTAAACCAGGAATTTAATCCTTTTACTTCAAACGCACGACCCGTTGCAATGTTTGGCTGGGGATAAGGGTCCTGCCCGATTATAACTACTTTGATATCTTTCGGACTGAGTTTTTCAAAAATTCTAAATATATTTTCTTTATGAGGTGTTATTTTATCTCTTTCAATATTTTTCTCAATACATTCTAAACAAACACTTTCAAAGAAATATTTCCAATCTTTATGTATCTGAAATTCTGTACCTAAAAATTTAAATTTATAATATTCCATAATTATCCCCAAATACTACTTACTATCATTTTATCTAAACATCGGCAATTTTCAAGAGATTTTATATTTTTATTGAAAATAAAATATTTTTATATATAATTAAGTTATTAATATTAAAAAATTTCCAGGGAGGCGTTATGCCTGAAGCAGATGTAAACAAAGAAGAAAAAAAATATTATGAAAATATTCCAATGAAATCGGAATGCTTTTTTCTTAAAGGTTCAAATTCACTTGATTGGGGCATGAAAAACAGGTTGGCAAGAATATTTAACAGTGATACAGGCCGTACCGTGATGCTGGCTATTGACCACGGCTACTTTCAAGGACCCACAACCGGGCTGGAACGCGTCGATTTAAATATTGTACCGCTTGTAAAACATGCGGATGCACTTATGTTAACCCGCGGAATTTTAAGAACGACAATATCCCCGGCATTCACTACACCTATTGTTATGAGAGCAAGCGGCGGACCAAGCATATTAAAAGAACTTTCAAACGAAGAAATTGCTGTTGATATAGAAGATGCTATTAGGATGAATGTTTCTGCTTTAGCAATACAGGTATTTATCGGCGGTGAATTTGAAACACGGTCTGTCCATAATATGACTAAATTGGTCAATATGGGATTAAGATATGGTATACCTGTTTTAGCAGTGACTGCTGTGGGCAAAGATATGGTGAGGGATGCAAAATATTTCCGGCTTGCTTGCCGTATATGCGCGGAATTGGGTGCGCATGTTGTTAAAACATATTACGTTCCAGAAGATTTTGAAACTATAACCGCCTCATGTCCTGTACCGATTGTTATGGCTGGCGGAAAAAAACTTCCGGTTTTGGACGCACTTACAATGGCATATAATGCTATTCAACAGGGAGCCTCCGGTGTTGACATGGGCCGAAATATATTCCAGAGTGAAGATTCAATTGCAATGATTAAAGCAGTAAATAATGTTGTGCATAAAAATCTGAAACCGGCAGAAGCATTTGAATTATATAAAACAATTTTAAATAAGAAAAAGTAATGAGTAACGAGTAATGGGTAATGGAAATAAAAAAAGAACTGGTTTATATAGGTAAAAAATTAGCCGACAAAGGATTTGTTGTCGGTCCCGGTGGTAATACCAGTTTCCGGTTAGGTAATGTTGTTTATATGAAAGTTTCAGGTGCTTGTTTTGAAGATACCTTGGAATCCGATTATATAGCGGTTGATATAAAAACCGGAAAAAATATTAAAGATAACAGAAAACCAACTTGTGAAATACAAATGCATCTAGGATGTTATTTAGTAAGAAAAGATATTTCTGCTGTTATTCACACACATCCGCCATATTCAATTGCCTACGCGATGCAAGGTAAAACATTAAAAGCATTTACTCCCGATTTTGTCGGAATTATCAGTTCTAATGTACCAACAATAAAATTTGCTGTTCCAAGCAGTAAAGATATAGCAAATAAAATAAGCAATGTAATAAAAAATCATAATGCAGTTTTAATGGCTAACCATGGACTTTTAGCCGTTGGCTCAAATTTAAAAGAAGCATATTACAGAACTCTATATGTTGAAAGTGCGTGTAAAACTGCAGCCATTGCAAAAATTTTGGGTAAAATGAATTTTTTCACAGATAAAATTTATAAGCAAATGGATACTTTAGAGGCGGAAGTGTATAGAAGAAAAATAATAAAAAATAAGTAACGAGTAATGGGTAACGGGTACAAGGATAAAAAGTTTATAGTTCCCGCCACTTCCGCCACTAAGTCGTTGGCGGACAAGAAACCGTAGGCGGGCAGGCATAGATAAAATACCACAATTTTTAATCCCGCAACGAGCTTGGGACAAGTTTTTGCATTTTTAATTTTTAATTATATCTTATGGAAAATAATATTATGTATAAAATATTACCGATGATCCGCGGACTTTTAGCTGAACCGTCCGGTAATGAAGATGTGCGGTTTAAGCATATTATATTAAAATTTTGTTCAGATAAGGTAGTAATTGAATTTGTAAATTCAAAAGAAAGAGACAAGTTAAATTTATGTCCGGTACCTTTAAAAAATGTAAAAATTCCTCCGCTTAAATTAGATTCTATTAATCTTAACGATTCTATAGAAAACATCAAGAAACAAATATCTGCCGAAATGGACAGTTTCATAGAAAGAAATAATATAAAACCAAAAATTGTTTTTTTAAAAAATATAGGAATCGTTTATGTCGATAATCTACCGGATACCGGATTGCCACTTCAAAATGAAGTTGCAATAGTTACAGGTGCGGCAGGTGCGATTGGTTCCGGAATCTGCAGAGGATTACTGGAAAAAGGTTGTTATATTGCTGCAACCGATTTACCGGGAGAACGGCTTGATAAATTAGTTGTTGAGCTTAAAAAAATAGCCAAAGACCGTATAATTGGTGTCGGGATGGATATAACAAGTACAGATTCGATGGCAAATGGATTTAATGAAGTTATCAAAACTTGGGGCGGAGTTGATATTGTAATTGCAAACGCCGGTATACCGTTAATTGCGTCACTTGATGAAATGTCATTAGATGATTTTCGCAAACTTGAAAAAGTAAATATTGAAGGTACTCTATTAACTTTATCTGAAGCCAGCCGTAATCTGCGTTTACAGGGAATAGGCGGAGATATAGTAGTTATATCTACTAAAAATGTATTTGCGCCTGGTGCCCGTTTCGGTGCATACAGTGCAACAAAAGCAGCGGCACATCAATTGGGACGTATCGCGAGTTTGGAGCTTGCAGAATTTGATATTCGTGTAAATATGGTTGCTCCTGATGCGGTATTTTCAGACGGAAACACTAAATCCGGATTATGGGAAAAAATAGGGCCCGACAGAATGAAACATAGAGGAATTACCGACGAAAATAAATTACAGGAATATTATCAAAGCCGCAATTTACTTAAAGCAAAAATCACAGCCAGACATGTCGCTAATGCAGTTTTATTTTTTGTAACACGCCAGACACCAACCACAGGCGCAACGATTCCGGTTGACGGCGGCTTACCGGACGCTACACCCAGATAATAACCCAGAATACAAAATAAATAATCTAAAACTAAAAAATATCTAAATTTGATAGGCCTCGCCAGCGACCCAGTGGCGGGCCGGACGCTACACCCAGATAAAAAATCAGTAATGGGTAACGGATAACGGGTAAAAATTTCCACTACCGAACCTTTTATAGGCCTCGCCAGAGCTTCCTTGTCCGCCAACGGTTCAGTGGCGGAAGTGGCGGGCATGATACTACACCGAGATAAGTAAGTTGAAGATTATAAAAGATTGTAGATTAAAAGATTATAGAAATTTAAATCTTCATTAGTTTATTTTGAGTAGTATTAGATTATAAAATAAGATAATATATTACCAACTTATATTCAATCCAATCATCACAGGTATTATTTTAGGATTTTTTATAATATTTAGTACACCAATTTGTACACCCCTTAAACTACCTGCATAATTTAAAATTCCCACTTGCGCGCCCTGAGCATCTTCTCTACAAATGTTTAAAACACCAAACTGTGCGCCTTTAATATAATTTGTTTTTGAAAATATTGTCACATTTCCTTGTACACCTAAAACTGTTTCAGAAGTACACACAAAACCACTCTGAAGCCCATAGCAAGTTTTATTTTTTGTTACAAAAGCGCTTTGAATTCCATAAATATTGTCTGCGCTTGCATATATCCAGGATTCCTGAATTCCATAACATTTATTTACTCTAGAATGAAATAAACTATACTGATATCCGTACACAATTTTTGATTGTGTACCTAATAATCCCAAATCAATTCCATACACTTTTGCTTCCTCAAAAATAGTAATCGGTGGATATATAGATAAATTTATTGGGGTTTTTTCATCTGCTGCATAAATCTTTACAACATTTACTAACATTAAAAAATATACGATTTGAAATATAAACTTCTTCATGATATTATTCCTCCTTTTAAAACATACTCTTCACTGAAATATTTATTTCTATTTTTTTGTTTTACCTCCTTACCATGCTGACGCTGTTAAAAGTTTAACTTCTCGTCGGTAAAATCAATTATCAGAAACTTGATTTACCCCCAATATTTTTGTATAATATCTCCGACGGTAAAACATACAAAATCAAAGGAGTCTCCGACGATGAAAAAACAAAAACA